>ERZ1740062.978-NODE-978-length-12628-cov-13.146186_pt1 | contig 12628 bp, 13 predicted proteins | sample MGYA00581741_ERZ1740062 | MGnify/ENA primary metagenome ERZ1740062 (study PRJEB43018, sample SAMN04849747) | marine metagenome | isolation source: floating plastic debris | place: Pacific Ocean | collected 2008-09-01 | study: EMG produced TPA metagenomics...
CGGTCTGGCAAGGCGGCGTCTATATGAGCGATTCCGGCTCGGCGCGGATCTTCCAAATTGATGTGAACGGCTACAAGGAATGGCTCGCCGATGACCGCCTGGGCGGGGTCAACGGCCTGACCCCGGATGGCGACCGCCTGCTGATCGCAACGATGAGCTCTGGCAGCCTGTTCGAGACCATGGGCGCCCGCGACCTGACCGAGATCGCCACCGGCATGGAGAACGCTGACGGCATCGCCGTGCTGGATGATGGCAGCTATCTGGTTTCAAGCTGGCCGGGTCAGATCTGGCATGTCACGCCTGAGGGCACGACGACCGAGATCCACGATATGCGGGAATATGAGGTCTATCAGAATGATCTGACCCGCGTCGGCGATTTGATCATTGTGCCGAACTGGCAGCCGGGATCGGTGACGGCGTGGCGGATTGGTGGCTAGCCACGTCTCGCTCATCCCCGCGCGGGCGGGGATCTCAGGCAATCTTGGTCGGGACTCGCGGCACAAGATCCCGGATCAAGTCCGGAATGAGCGGTGTATCGAAATACTCGCCCTAATTCGCCTCGCCCGCACTGACCGCCACCATGGCAGCCCGCAGCGTGCGATCGCCAATGCGCCAGCCCGCCTGAAACAGGCTGGCAATCGTGCCATTCGGATGCTCTGACGGAATATTCGCCACCGCCTGGTGCAGGTTTGGATCAAACGCCGCGCCGGGCTCGGCATCTATCGCCGAGACGCCATGACGCGTCAGCACAGTGTGCAATTCCTTCTGCGTCATCTCGATCCCGCCCAGCAGGCCCTTGCCGCCTTCGGTCAGCGCCTCGCGTTCCGCTTCCGGCAAGGCCTCGAGCGCACGGGCCATATTGTCTGAGACACTCAGCAGATCGCGCGCAAACTTCTCGATCGCATAGACGCGGGCATCGCTCTTTTCCCGCTCGGCGCGTTTGCGCAGATTTTCCATCTCGGCCATGGCGCGCAGCATCTGGTCGCGCAGCTCCTGCTTCTCGACCTCGAGCGCCAGCATTTGCTGTTCGACGGTGAGCTCAATGGGCTCTTCCGCAGTGTCCGCGGGGGCCTCTTCTGCCTCGGCTTCAGGCGCCGGCTCGGCTGCCTTGGCGGCTTTCAGAATTTCATCCGCAGCCGCTTTCAGCTCGGCCTGGGTCGCATTCTGACCGAGTTCTGGCGCGTTCTCGTCTTTGACCGTTTCGTCACTCATACTTCACTCACTCATTCTTGGCGGCGCTTTCCCAGCACCTCTCCAACCATCCGTGCGGTATAGTCAACCATTGGAATCACACGCGCATAATTTAACCGTGTCGGTCCAATCACACCGAGCGCGCCAATCACCTGACGTTCGGCGTTCATATAGGGTGCCACAATCACGCTTGAACCCGAAAGCGGAAAAAGACTGTTTTCTGAGCCGATAAACAGGCGCACGCCATCCGCATCGCGTGTCGAATCAAGCACTTCCAGCAGGCCTTGCTGACGCTCCAGAACATCGAAAAGCTGTCGCACACGTTCCATATCTTCCGCCGCCGCGGCATCCTCAAGCAGATTGGCGCGGCCCTGAATGATCAGACGACGCTCTTCGCCGGGTGCCGCGCCGCTCCATTCCGCCAGACCGCGCTGGACGAGATCTGCGGCGGCCGCGTCCAGCTGGGCCTGCCGCGTCGCAATTTCGGCGCGGACATCCACAGCGGCTTCGTGCAGGGTGCGTCCCTTCATCCGCGCCGCGAGATAATTGCCAGCCTCGATGAGAACCGTTTGCGGCAAGCCCGCCGGGATCTTGACCAGACGGTTTTCGACATCGCCCTGCTCCTTCACCAGGACGCACAAGGCTTCGCCGGTTGAAAGCGGCACGAATTCCACGTGTCGGACCGCCGCATCCTGTGTCGGGGACGAGACCAGACCGGCACCGCCTGCCAGGCCTGACAGCAAGGAGGAGGCCTCTTTCAACACGCCGCCCAGATCACGGCCGGCATTGTTCAGACGCCCTTCAATCGCGGCCCGGTCATCCTGCCCGGGATCGCCCATCTCCAGAAACCCATCGACGAAGAGCCGCAAGCCGGCATGCGTCGGCATCCGCCCGGCCGAGACATGCGGCGCATCGAGCAAGCCAAGCTCTGTCAGGTCTGACATGACATTGCGGATCGAGGCGGCCGACAACTCAATCCCGGCCTTGGACAGGGTGCGCGAGCCGACCGGCTCCCCGGTTTCGAGATAGGTTTCAACGATTTGCCGAAAGATATCCCGCGACCGCTGGTTCAGCGCCTGCATGATGGACGTGTCTGAGCTCATGCCAAAGGAATAGTGCGCGATGGCAGGGGATTCAATCGGGAAGTGTAGAACGGACGCGGCACTTCAAGACGCGCAGCGCGGTAGGGTTATCATGGTCTCTAAGTTGCCGCGTCCAGTATCACCGAAACCGGGGGGCACCGACCGCTGAGCTCTTTCACCGCGCGGGAACGGGGTCGAATCAGTTTCGATCCACCGTTTTCTCCGCGACGCAGAAAGCCGACACGCCGAACAGGCGATTCCACGGAAACATCACGACTCGCTCGACATCATGAATGCGGATCAGAGCCTGATTGATCGGATTTGGCAAAGAGCCGAGGGCACTGGATTCCGGCTCCTTGTTCCCGGAGACGAGTCGATCCGCGAGGCGAGAGGCCGCAGCCACTGGAAACAGTGCGCCAAAGAAATAGCGCATTTTCTGCGGTTTGAGACCCGCCCGCTCGGCCGTATTTCGAAGCATTTTCAACGTATAGCGGCGTCGATGATCAAGGAACTCATCATGCGATGACCAGAGATACTGAAAGGCTGGCACCGACAGGAGGAACGTCGTGCCGGTTGCGGCCCGCTCCACGTAATAACTCAACAACTCGACATCATCATCAACATGTTCGAGGACGTCGATCATCGTTACCAGCGGGGCGTCCACGCGCTCAACGCTGCGCACGAATTGTATCTGGTCATGCTGGTTCTTGGACAACCAGTCATCCGAATAATTGGGATCAACGCAGATGGCTGATTTACAAAAACCGTCTTTGATAAAGGCCTTTGGAAAAACCCCTGAACCAGCGCCCACATCGAGCACGGTTTCAACGGTATTCTGGTCTAGCATCTTCTGAAGCGCACGGCCTTTGGATACATAATACCAGTGTGTCTCAAGGTCGCCCTTGAGCGCACTCTCTTCTTTCAAGTCCATGGATGTCCCCATGTTTATAACGCAGAGATGAGTGTTATCACTCCACAGTTAAAACATGGTGTACCGCCTTTCAGGGCTTGCTGATCGACGTGCCTGTCAGCGGGTGATTGAACCTGGACACACGCTGCGCATAGAAGGTCGCCACGGTCTCCATGTCGGCTTCATAATCGCCGCTTGGCACCAGTGTTCCATCCAGCCCGCCAAACTTGTTGGCATAGTCGATAAAGCCGAGCGCCACCGGCACCTGCGCCGCCGCAGCGATATTGTAGAATCCGGTCTTCCAGGCTTTGACATTGGCCCGCGTGCCTTCCGGCGCGATCACCAGCGCCATTTCATCCGCCGCGTCATAGGCCGCCGCGACTTGCTCAACGAGATTGGTTGAGCCCTTGCGGTCCACAGGCAGCAGACCCCACCAGCGCATCAGCCAGCCAAACGGACCTTCGCCGAGGCTTTTCTTGCCCATCCACCGCACCGGGATGCGATAATAGAAGGCAATGCCCAGCATTTGCGTCAGGTCCCAATTGGTTTCATGCGGCGCGGCAATGATGACCATTTTCCGATCAGGCGGCGCTTCGCCCAGCACGCGCCAGCCCATCAATCGATAGAGGCCATAGAACAGGACCCGCGCCACTTCATAGCCAAAGCTGCGTCGCGGGCGCCTGGAGCGTTCCGCGCGGGCTTTCATCTCCTGTACGTCCACGCCTGTCCCCCTGGTTTCAGGCGAGAGCCTAGACACAAGTGGCAAAACCCGCAATTTGCGCCGTACAGCTCAAGCTATGAAAGACTTTAAGACATGACAGATTTCGCTCGCCCCTCGGGCCGGACGGCGGACCAGCTTCGCGACGTGGTCCTGGAAACTGGCGTCACGCGCTATGCAGAAGGCTCCTGCCTCGCCAAGTTCGGGCACACGCATGTCCTGTGCACCGCCAGCTGGACCGACAAGGTGCCCGGCTGGATGCGCGGCACGGGCAGCGGCTGGGTGACCGGCGAATATGGCATGCTGCCGCGTGCCACCCATACGCGCGGCCGCCGCGAAGCCGCGGCCGGCAAACAGTCTGGCCGGACCCAGGAAATCCAGCGCCTGATCGGGCGCAGCTTGCGCTCGGTGGTTGATCTGGAAGCGCTGGGCGAGAACCAGATCACCATCGATTGCGACGTCATCCAGGCCGATGGCGGCACCCGCACCGCATCCATCACCGGCGGCTTTGTCGCCCTGGCTTTGGCCTGTCGCTATCTCAAGGATGAAGGCGTCATCACGCGCGACCCGATCCTGAAACAGGCCGCCGCGATTTCGGTTGGCGTCTACAAGGATGTGCCCGTGCTGGACCTCGACTATCCGGAAGACAGTGCAGGCCAGGCCGACATGAATGTCGTCATGAGCTCCGATGGCGGCATGATCGAGCTGCAGGGCACCGGCGAAGAACGCCCGATGACCCGCGCCGAAGTCGACACGATGATGGCGTTGGCGGAAAAAGGCTGCAATGAATTGTTCGCAGCCCAGAAAGCGGCGCTGGGTTAAGGCATGGACCGTTTGCTGCCTCTGGCTGAAGAGATTGGCGCTCAGCTCCTGTCGCGCGGCGAGAAAGTCGCGATCTGGGAATCCTCGTCTGGCGGTCTGATCTCAGCCGCGTTGCTGACCGTGCCCGGCGCCTCGCGCTTCTATCGCGGCGCGGGCATTGTTTACACGCCAGCGGCGTTCAAGGGTCTGATGGGGCTGAGCAAGGAAGACTTGCAAGGTCATCGCTCCGCGACCGAGCCGTATGCACGCATCATGGCCGGTATTATTCGGGACAAGATGCGGGCGGACTGGGGCCTCAGCGAAACCGGCGCGGCAGGGCCCGACGGCAATGGCTATGGCGATGCGGCCGGGCATGTCTGCGCTGGCCTGGTCGGTAACGGGATCGAAGTGTCGCGCACGGTCGAGACCGGGCTGACGGATCGCAAGGAAAATATGTATCTGTTTGCCGAGGCCGCCATGGGCCTGCTGGCACAGCAGCTCCGCTAGGCCGCTTCGCTTTTCTCATTTGATTGGCCATCCTCGAAGACGAGGATGTCGCCAGGCTGGCAATCCAGTTCCCGACACAAGGCTTCCAGCGTCGAGAACCGCACTGCCTTGGCCTTGCCCGTTTTCAGAATGGACAGGTTGGCCAGGGTCACACCGACGCGCTCGGACAGCTCGGTCAGTGACATTCTTTTTTCCAACAAAACCCGATCAAGGGTCACTCGAATAGACATCGTATGGCCCTCCTAAATTGTCATTTTCTCTTCTTCGCGAAGGCGGGTGCCTTCTTTGAAGACTTGCGCCAGGATGAGCAACACGATCACCGCTCCCCAGACCGCGAGATTGATATTGATACTTGCGACATAACCCTCTCCGAGGTCCACCGTCGCGGCGAGAATGAGCACCGTCGCCATGCGGATGGCCTCGATCAGGCCAATCGCCACCGCGATTCGGGTCAGCCGAGGCGCATTTTCCGGCAGGAATGGATCGCCTTCAGCCAAAGTCGACAGGATTCGGCGCAATTGCGCGCAGACATAAGCAATTCCTGGGGCGAATACGACCAGGCCGATCAGAGCGGCGACGATCCGGCCGGTTGGCACACCGTCAGCGCGCGCCTCTACAAGCGGCAGGTCAATTTCACCACCATTCAGGCTGCCAAGCAGGCCAATGCCCAGAATAATAAACAAAAATACGCCCAGGACGATGGCGAGCCAGAAAATCACGGTCACCACGGTTGACAGAACCGCCGCCATTGAATTCTTGCGTGTTTCTGACATGCGTTGCAGTCATCCTTCGGTCAATTCGCTACGTGTGTCACATAGCAGAGAGTCACAAACTTACCGTTAAACGATAAGGTTATTCGTTGAAAAAGCAAGAACGGAGCCACAGTCTATGTCCCGCAAGCTCGAACCCGGTCGTCTGGTCGCCGCGACGCACAACAAAGGCAAAGTGGTTGAACTGAAAGATCTTTTTGAGCCACTGGGCTTTCAAGTCGTGTCCGCGGATGAGCTTGACCTAGAGGAACCGGAGGAAACCGAGTTCACATTTGAAGGCAATGCCCTGATCAAGGCCCGCGCCGCGGCGCAAGCAACGGGCGCACCGGCGCTTTCGGATGATAGCGGCCTGGAAGTGACGGCTCTGGGTGGCATGCCGGGCGTCCATACGGCCATCTGGGCGGGCGAGCCACGCGACTTCTACAAGGCGATGGGAAAAGTGGAGCGCGAATTACAGGCGATCGACGCCAGCGATCGCAGTGCAAAATTCGTCTCCTGCCTCGCCGTGGCCTGGCCGGACGGACATGAAGTCACCTTTCGCGGCGAGGCCCATGGCACCCTGACCTGGCCGCCGCGCGGCGAGATGGGCTTTGGCTATGATCCGGTCTTTGTGCCGGTCGGACATGAGGTTACATTTGCTGAACTGGAACCGGCCTTGAAACATGCCATGAGCCACCGCGCCGTTGCTTTCGAGAAGCTGAAAGCCGCGCTGCTGTGACCCTTGCGGTCGGGCCTCAATATGGCTTCGGGCTATATGTCCATTGGCCCTATTGCGCCCGCATCTGCCCCTATTGCGACTTCAATGTCTATGCCGCCAAGGATCGGGACACGGCACCGCTCCTGGACGCCATCATAGCGGATATTCAGGCGCATCGCGCGCGTCTGCCGGATCATCCGCCGCTCAACTCCATCTTTCTCGGCGGTGGGACGCCTTCGCTGCTCTCACCGGATGAGATGAGCCGCATCATTGAGGCGGCAAACGACGCGTTCGGATTTACACAAGACGTTGAAATTACATTGGAATCCAATCCAAACGATGTTTTGCGCGACGCCCCTGCCGATTGGGTGAAAGCGGGCATCAACCGGCTCTCTCTCGGCATCCAGTCGCTGCAGGATGAGGCGCTGTCCTTCCTGGGGCGCGATCATGACAGCGCCGCCGCCCGGCGCGCGATTGATCGGGCCCAAGCTGCGTTCGACAATCTCTCCATCGACATGATCTATGCCCGCCCGGACCAGTCGCCGGAGGGCTGGGCGGCGGAGCTGCGCGAGGTGCTCGGTTTCGGTGCGCCGCATCTTTCGCTGTATGAGCTGACCATTGAAGCGCGCACCGCCTTTGGCAAGCGTGCCGAACGCGGTGAGCTCACGCCCATGCCGGATGATGATCAGGCCGATCTGTATGAACTGACCCAGACTCTTTGCGCCGAAAACGGGCTGGACGCGTACGAAGTCTCCAATCATGCCGCCAGCGCGCGTCATGAATCCCGCCACAATCACATCTACTGGGCCAGCGGTGACTGGATCGGTGTCGGCCCGGGCGCGCATGGCCGCCTGACCGTGAAGGGTCAAAGACTGGCGACCGAAGCGGCGCGCCGGCCTCCCGATTATCTGTCCGCCCCCGGCCCGACCGAAACTCCGCTGACCCAGCTCGACACCGCGCGCGAATTTCTCGCCATGGCATTGCGCCCGGTTTCAGGCCTCGATCTCAAACGCTTCGAAGCCCTGTTCGGGCAGGTCCCGGACGCGTCGCTTCTGGCACAATTGGGCGACCAATCTCTCGCGCGCGTTCAGGACGATCAGCTCAGACTGACCGCGCAAGGGCGCTTGATGGCGGATTATATTGCCGGGCAATTGTCGCCTTACTGATAGCGCGACAAGGCCTCGTCGAGGATGCGTTCCAGATCCTTGATCGTCGTCACCTGTTTCATTGTGTGACAGTGCGGGCGATAGCGCGGCAATTCGCTGTCGCCGCTGCCCCACATGGATTCCCCTTCCGGCGTCAGCCAGATCACGCGCTTCACCCGAGCCGCCGCTTCGCGGAACAGGTCAAGCCGCGGGTCGCCATAATTCGACCGGCCATCGCCGAGTATGATCAGCGTCGTACGGCGATCCAGGATGTTCCAATGATTCACCCGCAGATCTGACAGGGACTGGCCATAATCGGTTGAACTCATGCCGATGGAATTGATGATCTTGTCCATGGCCTGAGCAAAATCCTCGGTTTCCAGCGTGTCGCCAACATCTTCCAGACGACCTGAAAAAGCAAAGGATTCAATATCCGGCACCACTTCATTCAGGCTGTAAAGCAGCATCAGGAAGAAGCGCACGACCCGTGCGACCGATCCGGAGACATCGCAGACAGCGACAATCTTGGCCCGGTCCCGCTTGGTCTGTTTCCAGGCGAGGTCAAACGGCACGCCATCAAAGCCGGCATTGGCGCGCAGAGTCTTGCGCACATCCAGCTGACCGCGATTCTTCTTGCGCCGCCGCCGCGAATGTTTGACCGCGAGGCGTTTGGCGATTTTCTGTACCAGCGCCTGCATGCGGTTGAGATCGCGGACGTCCAGCGCGGTGAGCGCCGTTTCGGCCAGCACGTCTTCACGAAAGGCCAGCGTGGCGCCGGCGCCATAAGTTTCAAAGGCCTGTTTGGCGTGTTCACGGGCGCGGCCGAACATGTCCTTGCGGCCTTCGATCAGCTCTTCAGCCCGGGCCTGTCCGTCGTCTGTGCGTTCGCGAAACGCGTCCATCATTTCGCGCTCAAGGCGTTCTATGCCGAGCGACTTCATCATTTGCTGGGCATAATAAGAGACCTGGGTCGAGAACCGGATCTCCTGCAGCCCCGCCTCCTGCCCGGCCTGTTCCATCGCCATGGCAATCGCGGTCTCGTCACCGTTCTCGAGCAAGTCCAACAGGTCGCCTGGGCCGTCAGATGACTCTTCGGACTCTTCGCTCTGTTGCTCTTCCGGCGCGCTTTGAGGGATGGCCTGGCGTGAGAAATAGAGATCGAACAGACGGTCATGCGCCAGCTTCTCTGACGGCGACTTGGCGAGCACACAGCGCAGCGTGTCAGACAGACGCTGGCGATCCGCATAGCCGATCAACTTAACCGCTTCTGCCGCATCAATCGCCTCTCCGGTCGACACCCGCACATCTGCGGAGCGCAGGGCGCGAATGAAATCGGTGAGGACCTGCTCTGCCATCTATCCAGTCGAGGCCGCCGCCCGCGCGAGCGTGCGCACATCCTTGTCGACGGCCTGAATGTCGCTCTCATGCTTGAGCAGCACATTGAGCGTGGATCGAACCATTTCCTCATCCAGCTCGGTCGCATGCATCAGCAAGAGCGTCCGGGCCCAGTCGACGGTTTCCGAGATCGAGGGCCGTTTGCGAATGTCGAGATCGCGCAAACCCTGAACAAATTCAACCAGTTGCGAGAGCAGCGCGTCTGAGACATCCGGCACCCGCGCGCGGACAATGGCCTGCTCGCGCTCGGCTTCCGGGAAATCGATATGAAGGTGCAGACAGCGCCGCTTCAGGGCATCGCCCAGCTCGCGAATATTGTTTGAAGTGAGGATGACCAGAGGCGGCACTTGGGCCCGGATCGTTCCGATTTCCGGCACCGTGACCTGATAGTCTGACAGGACTTCCAGCAAATAGGCTTCAAACTCCTCATCCGACTTGTCGATTTCATCGATCAGCAAGACCGAGCCCTGATCCTGTTTCATCGCTGTCAGAAGCGGACGCGGCTCCAGGAAGGTCTCGGAGAAAAACAGATCCTCAAACGAGGTCAGCTTGTCGAACGCGGCATCCAGCGTGCCAGCGCCATCCATCACCTCGCCCAGCTTTTCCTTGAGCAATTGTGTGTAGAGCAACTGCTTGCCGTATTTCCATTCATACAGCGCCTTACCTTCATCCAGGCCTTCATAGCATTGCAGCCGGTTCAGCGGCACATCCAGAAACCGCGCCATGGAGGCGGCAAGATCGGTTTTGCCAACCCCGGCCGGTCCTTCGATCAGGATCGGCTTGCGCAGATTGTGCGCCAGATAGATGGCGGTCGAAATCTCACGCGTCGAGATATAGCCAACCGAGGCAAGCCCCGCCGTGATGGCATCAATGCTGGTCAGTGGTTCATAGCCGGTTTTCGTCATGCGCCTCTCGTACCCGCGCGCCAGACGCCCCGCAAGAATGACCTTGAGGTAAGCAGATGCGCTTTGTCTGGCCAAATTTCACACGTCTGATTACGATCACAGGCTTGGAGATTCGGGAGATTTCACATGCGTACACTCATTCTCGGCGCGCTGGCGCTGTCTGGCGCGGCGGCCTGTGAGGCTCAGGATGCGGTCGAAATCACCGTCACCGAAGACGAGATTGCCTCTGCCCTCACCCCAGACTGGCGCGATGTGTCGCCGGAGAACTTGATCCTGATCGAAACCGAACATGGCGACATCGTCATTGAACTGAATCCGGATTTCGCGCCGAACCATGCCAATCAATTCCGGCAATTGGTGCGCGATGATGTCTATAATGGCATCCGCTTCTATCGCGTCATCGACGCGTTCGTGGCGCAAGGCGGGTTGCAAGAGGATGAATTGATCGCGCCCTTCCCGACGCTGATCAATGAGAATGATCGCCCGATCTCGGACGCGAAATTCGTCCCCCTCGGCAATGCGGACCTGTTCGCGCCGATTGTCGGCCATATCGATGGCTTCGCGGTCGGGCGCAGCGAGTCGCTGGACAAGGAATGGCTGCTCCACTGCCCCGGCGCCCTGGCCATGGCGCGGGACACCGATCCGGACAGTGGCAGCACGGAATTCTACATCGTGCTGGATGCCCAGCGCTATCTCGATCGCAATCTGACTGTGTTCGGCCGGGTGATACACGGCATGCAATATGTCCAGAAGCTCAAACGCGGCATCCGAGCGATTGAGAGCGGCGTCATCCAGGCGCCGGACATGGGCGATGAAATCCTGTCCATGACCGTCGCCGCCGACATGGATGAGATGATCCGGCCGAAGTATCAGGTCCAGGCGATGCCCAGCCAGGCCTTCGAAGACGCCAAGACTGAAAAACGCGTGCGGGAAGAGGACTTTTTCTACCGCAAGCCGCCAGAAGTCCTGGACATTTGCGGCTTTGAAGTCCCCGTGCGCAAGACGCCCGAATAGGCCTTAGCCCATCGTCGGGATGATAAAGGCCTGGTCGCCAATATCGCCTTCCGGCCAGCGCGAGGTGACGGTCTTGATCTTGGTCCAGAAGCGCACGCCTTCCGGGCCATGCTGATTGGTGTCGCCAAAGGCTGACCGCTTCCAGCCGCCAAATGTGTGATAGCTGACTGGCACGGGGATCGGCACATTGATGCCAACCATGCCGACATTGACCTGCGCCGCGAATTCGCGCGCGGCCCGGCCGTTTGAGGTGAAGATGGCGACCCCGTTTCCGTATTGATGGTTGCTCGGCAGCGCGGCTGCTTGTTCCAGGCTTTCAGCACGGACCACCTGAAGAACGGGTCCGAAGATCTCTTCCTCATAAGACTGCATACCGGGTTTCACATTGTCGAACAAAGACGGCCCGATGAAATAGCCATTCTCATGGCCCTGGAGTGTGTGGCCGCGACCATCGAGTTTCAGGTCGGCGCCTTCGTCGACGCCCATCTGGATATAGCCCTCGACCTTGGCCTTGTGCGCGGCTGATACCACCGGCCCGTAATGCGCTTCAGCATCGGTCGAGACACCGACTTTCAGGCCGCGGGCTGCGTCCATCATCCGCTCAACGAACTCATCACCCGTCTTCTGACCAACCGTGACCGCCACAGGCAGCGCCATGCAGCGCTCGCCCGCGGAGCCATAAGCCGCACCGACAATGTCTTTCACCGCCTGGTCCATATTCGCGTCCGGCAGGATGATGCCATGGTTCTTCGCCCCGCCCATGGCCTGGACGCGTTTGCCGTGCGCCGTGCCCGTCGCATAGACATATTGCGCGATATCAGACGAGCCGACAAAGCTGACCGCCTTGATATCAGGATGGGTGAGGATGGCATCGACCGCGGTCTTGTCGCCATTGACCATGTTGAGCACGCCTTCCGGTGCGCCCGCTTCCATGAACAGCTCGACCATGCGCAGCGGTACGCTCGGGTCTTTCTCGGACGGCTTGAGAATGAACGTGTTCCCGCAGGCAATCGCCACCGCGAACATCCAGCACGGGATCATGGCCGGGAAGTTAAACGGCGTAATGCCGGCGACAACGCCAAGCGGCTGACGCATCGAGTAGACATCAATGCCTGGCCCTGCGCCTTCGGTGTACTCACCCTTTTGCAGATGGGGGATGCCACAGGCAAACTCGACCACATCGATGCCGCGCTGCACGTCGCCCCTGGAGTCGGCGATGACCTTGCCATGCTCAGACGAGAGCAATTCAGCCAGCTCATCCATGTTTGCTTCCAAAAGGCGCTTGAATTCGAACATCACACGCGCGCGGCGCTGCGGATTGGTTGCCGCCCAGGCCGGGAATGCCGCCTTTGCGTTCTCTACGGCGGCCGCTACTTCCGCTTTGGTGGCCAGCGCCACGCGGGCCTGTACTTCGCCAATGTTCGGATTGTAAATATCACCAAACCGGCCTGAGGTTCCGGCCACCTGTTTGCCGCCAATGAAATGGCTCACGT
>ERZ1740062.979-NODE-979-length-12620-cov-4.030641_pt1 | contig 12620 bp, 12 predicted proteins | sample MGYA00581741_ERZ1740062 | MGnify/ENA primary metagenome ERZ1740062 (study PRJEB43018, sample SAMN04849747) | marine metagenome | isolation source: floating plastic debris | place: Pacific Ocean | collected 2008-09-01 | study: EMG produced TPA metagenomics assembly...
GGACGCTGAGCCGGCCGAAGAAGTGGTCAGTGCCATCAAAGTCAATGGCGGAGAAGCAATCGCTGTTCCGGGAAGCGTAACAGAGGCTGGTTTCGCTGAAAAGTTCATCAATGAAGGCATCGATGCCTTTGGCGGCGTTGATATTATTGTCAATAACGCGGGCTACACATGGGACGCGCTGGTTCATAAAATGAGCGATGAGCAGTTTGATGCGATGATCGATGTTCATTTGAAAGCGCCATTTCAAATCATCCGCGCGGCCTCCGGATTTATACGTGCACAGGCAGACAAAGAAGCCGCCGAAGGGCGGGAGGTATTCCGTAAAATTGTCAATATTTCCTCTATTGCTGGCACGGGCGGCAATGCGGGCCAGATTAATTATTCTTCTGCAAAGTCAGGCGTCCTCGGGATGACCAAGACCATGGCCAAGGAATGGGGACGGTTGAAAGTAAATGTGAACTGTGTTGCTTTCGGTTTTATCCAGACCCGCCTTACCGAAGCGACTAATGAAAAGAAGACTATTGTCGTTGAGGGGAACGAGGTTGGCATCGGCATCCCGGAAAAACTGGTCGCGGGTATGGAGATGATGATTCCGCTCGGCAGGGCTGGCACGCCGCAAGAAGCCGCGGATGGCGTTTATCTTTTCTGCGCTCCGGAATCTAATTACATCAGCGGACAGACACTGATCGTTGGCGGTGGATTGACCATCTAGCTTTCACGCAGAGGGAGCAGGGCTATGCAGTATGAAGATATTTCGTTAGAGATCGATCGAGGCGTGGCCCGGCTGACTTTTCGCCGACCTGGCAAGTTGAATGCCTTGCGTGATCATACCGGAAGCGAAATGCAGGCGGCGTTTGACGAGATGGAGAGTAATCCCGATGTCCGGGCGATTGTCTTGACCGGTGAAGGACGAGCTTTCGGGGTCGGGTATGACCTTTCTCTTGCCAAGCCGGATAATGTTCCGGATATGGCGAAAATTCTAGAGGAGGACTATAATCCTTTGATACGGAGAATGCGTGCGTCGCGGCTGCCGATTGTCAGTGTCATTAATGGCCCTTGTGCTGGTGCGTCTGTTGGCATTGCGCTCGCTGGTGATATTGTGATTGCCGCACGCTCTGCATATTTTTACGAACCCTTTGTAGGGCTAGCGCTTATTCCTGACGCAGGAAATACTTTATTTCTGCCGAGGGCTGTTGGCCGGATCCGGGCGGCGGGTGCGATGCTGCTCGCAGAGAAAATTACGGTGGAAGAGGCGCTTTCCTGGGGCTTGGTATGGCGTGTTTTTGAGGACGGAGAGCTTATGAGCAGGGCAGACGAGATTGCTCATAAGTTGGCAGGATTTTCACCGACGTCAGTATCCCTTATTAAAAAACTCATTTCAGAGGCGTCAGATTATGGGCTTTCCGAGCAGCTTGATCTTGAGCGGGATGCGCAAGGCGAGGCGTGCGGGAGTTCCGAAATGAAAGCTGCTATTGCGTCTTTCTTCGCCAAGCGGAAGTAGTAGAAATATTCTAGGAACGAAACATGCCGTTTCGAAGGTTTCAAATAAGCGGACATGCTTCGACAATATATTTGTTGTCGCATGTTCTGCTTGTTGTTTAACGCAGAGTACGACTAAAAAAATATTCTACGGCATTTAAAATGAATATCTGCCGTGAGTATTCTATTGCCTGCAGCTTAAAATAAAAAATGAATCATAAATCATTTTTATGTTGACTATGTCAATTGCAGCAAATAAATTCCTTTCAACACAGGGAATATTGGGTGATATCCGCGCCGAAAAAGACAATCACTGAAACGGCGCAACCGCCCATATCTATGAGGGACGCATGGAAATCTTTAATTCACTACCACAGTTGGTAGATGAGGAATATGTGCTTACGCGTGAAACGGCACGCCGGTTTTTCCAAGATGAAGTTTCTCCGCATTATGCTGAATGGGAAAAGCGGGGATATATCGACAAAGATACTTGGAGGAAAGCTGGTTCGCAGGGTTTGTTATGTTCGATGATTCCCGAAGAGTATGGCGGGATCGACGGAAATTTTCTTCATGCGATGGTTATTGTCGAGGAAATAGCGCGCAGTGAATGTTCGCTTCCCGGCTTTTTTACCCATTCCGATATCATAGTCCCCTATATTGCGCGGCTTGGAACAGCAGACCAAAAGAAGCGTTGGCTTCCGGGCTGCGTTAGTGGCGATGTGGTTTCAAGTATAGCCATTACCGAGCCCGGCGCCGGATCGGACATGAAAGGCGTCAAACTGCGCGCAAAACGGGATGGCAGTGATTGGATCCTGAGCGGCCAGAAGACTTTTATTACAAATGGCTGGCTTGCGGATTTGGTTATTGTGGTCGCCAATACCAGTCCGGATGCTGGCTCAAGAAGCAAAAGCCTTTTTCTGCTCGATGCGAAGAGCGATGGTTTCGAGCGAGGTCGACTGCTGGAGAAGGTCGGGCAGAAGGCGCAGGATACGGCCGAGCTCTTTTTCGATGACGTTCGTCTTCCCGCCGATGCAATGCTAGGTGAAGAGGGGAGGGGCATGCAGTATCTGATGCAGGAACTCCCCTTGGAACGTTTGCTTGTTGGCGTCTGGGCACAAGCGGTGGCCGAAAAAGTGTTTGAACGGACTGTCGACTATGTTTTTGAGCGCAAAGCTTTTGGCCAGACAATTGGAAATTTTCAGGCAACGAAATTTACCCTGTCGGAGGTGCGCACCGAGTTGGAAGTCGGTCGCTCTTTTCTCAATGATTGTGTTGTCCGGCTGCTTAATGGGGAACTGACAAGTGAAACCGCAGCCATGGCGAAATATTGGCTCTCGGACATGCAGGGGCGGGTCATAGACCGATGCCTCCAGCTATTTGGCGGATATGGCTATATGTGGGAATACCCGGTTGCGCGCGCCTATGCGGATGCGCGGGCGCAGCGAATTTATGGCGGTGCGAATGAGATCATGAAGGAAATTATCTCACGTGGAATTCAGCAACGGAACGCCGGCGAGCTCTGATTGGGATATGACGATGCAGGATGATGACAATATGCCACGAGACTGGAGAGAGTATAACTCTCTGGCTGATATGATAAGAGCACAAGCGAAGCAGACGCCGAACCAGCTCGCGCTTGTCGCGCGATCAGCGACTGGGCAGGAAGAACGTATTACTTATGCCCAAATGGTCTGGCGCGGAGAAAAGTTGGCGCGGGGGCTATACCAGATTGGCGCGACGGAAAACGATCATGTCGGCGTTTGCCTCGACAATAAATCCGCCTATGAGGCGATCATTACGCTGCTGGCGTGCGCCTTTGGCGGCATGGTTTGCGTAACGATCAACGCCCGCTTCGCCGAGGAAGAAATCCTGCATGCGCTGACGCTCGCCGATGTACGTTATCTCGTATGAGATGAAGCGAAATGATCACGTACAGAAAATGTCCGTGAAGGTGCGCCGCTTCTTAACAGTGTTATGCTCGTGGGTAACAGTGAATCCAATAATACTATTCCCTGGAATTTGGTACTGGATCAGGCAGAGGCTGTTAATGTCGATTGGCCAACGAGGGAACTCGAAGACATTTCAGAGATACTATTCACCTCGGGTACAACAGCCCGGCCGAAGGCAGCATTGATGAGTAACCGGAGCGCACTGGCGAGTGCTTATGGTTTTGCGCAGGCAATGAGCCTGAGGTCTGACAGCGTTTATCAAAGCTTCTTCCCCTTCTTTACGACAGCTTGTCTCCGCTGCGTGTTGTATCCAAGCTGGTTTGTCGGGGCAACGGCTGTTGTTGATCCTGAGCTGGAGGTAGAAGACATCCTCCGTCGGATGGAGAATGAAAGAACCACGACCTATATAGGCGTACCAGCTTTCTATATTTTCCTGCTCGAAAAATATGATAGCTCAGCGCGCGACCTATCGTCCCTTGAGATCATTGATGCCGGTGGGGCGTCGATGCCGGCTGAATTGACGCGCCGTCTTATTGATGCTTTTCCGCAGCTTGATGTACGGCAAACCTATGGCCAAACAGAAGGCGGACCTTGCGGCACTGTTCTTGTGGGTAAAGAGGCTCTTGCTCATATAGGATCCGCCGGAATTGCTTGGGTGGTTAGCGTGTTTCGCTTTGTGGTCGATATTGTCCAGGACGTTCTTTGTTATTCGGTTGGCGAAATCGCCGTTCGTTCTCCCTCCCTCTTTTCAGGTTATTACAAGAATGAAGAGGCGACGCGGGAAACCCTGAAAGACGGGTGGCTGCTTTCCGGCGATCTCGGAAAACTGGATGAGGAAGGATATCTTTATGTCGTGGACCGCAAAAAGGACATGGTCATTCGGGGTGGCCTTAACATCGGGACACAGGAAGTTGAGGGCGTCCTCCTTCGATATGAGGGGGTGGAAGAGGTCGCTGTTATCGGCATACCGCACAGAAAGCTGGGAGAGGATCTTCTCGCCGTTCTAACTATTTCGGCCGGCGCAAAAATCGACGCGGAAGCGGTTCGGCAATTCTGCGCGGACAAGCTCGCGGATTTCAAAATACCCAGGCAATTTGAAATCATTGATCAGATGCCGCGCTCACCGATGGGGAAAGTACTGAAGACGGACCTTCGCGCTCGCTTTAAGGAGCTATTAGCGGAGCCTGTTGGGTAGGTGCCGTGCCAAGAAGGCTCGGCCTTTCAAAATGGATCTGACCGGTAAATTATGAATTGTGAATCATAAATTATATAAAAGGGGGTGGCTAAAAACCGTTAAAACCAAGGCCGACGTCGAAAGTATCGGCCAAAAATGAACTATGAATCAATAAGCATTTATATCTAACGAGGACGGTATCATGATTGGGAAAATTAAACAGAATTTGAAATTCGGACTGGCGGCGCTGGCGCTTTGCTCTGCCGCGGTAGTCGGAAGCGCGCAGGCGGAAGACTATCCGTCATTAAACCTGCGTCTTGCGCATTTCATACCATCAAACACGGCAGGAGCGCAGTGGGAGCAATGGTGGGTTGATGAAGTTGAAAAACGCTCCGGCGGTAAAATCAAAACCAAGATTTTTTGGGCTGGCAGCATGGGGGGACCAAAAGAAATTCTAAAACTGCCCGGAACCGGAGCTGTTCAGCTTGGTGTGACAGCGCAAGGATACTTTACGAGAGAAATGCCGGTTGCCGGGAATGCGTCGCTATTGCGTGTGCATCAGACGCCGGCGGATGCCGTTGATACCTGGAGACGCTGGCAGGAAGACCCACAGACACGTGCCGATATGGATAAGAACGGTGTGATTGGATTGTATCATCAGGGCAGTAATCCCTACCGTCTGTTCTGTACGAAGCCGGTTGAAACCCTGGCCGATCTGGAAGGCCTTCGCGTCCGGGTTCCCGGCGCCCCTTATTGGGTCGAGTTCCTGTCGGCTATGGGTGTCGTCCCGGTTTCCATTCCCTACAGCGAGATGTATGGAGCTCTTCAAAAGGGAACGGTGGATTGCTCCTTCTCCGCGCATGAACAGGCCATATCTGGAAAATTCTATGAAGTTGCCAAATACGCCATTGACTTGAACCTGGGTTCTCAACCGACATGGGGCGTTTTCGTCAATAAGAAGATATTCGATGCGTGGCCGGAAAATGTTCAGAAGCTCATGAGAGAGGTAAGTGATGATTTGATGAAAGTCGTGGCGGTTGAAAATGTCAAACTCGCGGAAAAAACGATTGAGGTAGATTTCCCAGAGCATGGCGTCACCTACGTCAAATTTAAGGAAGCTGCTGAATTCGACGAAAAGGGTGGAAGCATGATTGATCTCTGGGCTGCGGATTTGAAAGAAAGAGGGTTCTCAGATGCCGTCGAACGTCTGGGGCCGGTCCTGAGTGAAAAACAAGCTAATTTTAAGGATTGAGTTAGCTTATGAACCGCTTAATCGAGCATTCTTTGCAGTTGATCTGCGCGCTCGCGTTAGCTGTGATGATGTTGGTCGGTGCGACTGACATCATCATGGGCGTGATGTTCAATATGTATTTGCCGTTCAAGGTTGAGTTGAGCGGACTCCTCTTTGCCGTCGTGATCTTTTTATCGCAGCCCCTGGTGACCGCGAGAGAAGAGCATGTCGTTGTGGATGTGTTTTCAAGCAAGCTAACATCCCATTGGAAATTGATCAGCAGGGTTATTGCTAAGCTCACGGCGATTGCTGTGCTGGCATTGCTCGCTTTTGCTTCTTGGGGCCTGTTTGTCTCAAGTTGGGAAATAGATGAAAAATCGATCGATTTTCTGCAGATACCTATCTACCCGGTAAAATTCCTGGTTTTCGCGGGCTTTTCTCTGGCGGCAATCATCTCGATCATACAGCTTTTTAGGCTTTTCCTCCGACCGCAAGAAGATAGTCACACTCAAGAAGACCTGAATGAGGGAGAGAAGGCAGATGGATAGTATATATTCCGGCTTATTTTCGATTGCTGCTTTGATGGTACTTCTGGCGTTGGGGGTGCCGATCGCCTGGTCAATGGTTGCCGTGGCGGTAGTGGGAATGTGGTTTGTCATTGACGGTAATTTTGCCATGTCCATGCTGGAAACCCTGCCTTATGACACCGGCGTGAATTTTACACTTGTTGTGATCCCCATGTTTATTTTAATGGGAGGGTTCTCTTCCCGCTCGGGCATTATCGAGGGACTGTACGAAGCTGTTCACCGTTTTACTGCACGGACAAAGGGGAATCTGATCTATGCGACCATCCTGGCCTCCGCGGGGTTTGCAGCCGCCTCTGGATCAACCCTTGTATCTTCGACTGTCTTTACGCGCATAGCCATGCCGCAAATGCTAAAGTTCGGTTACTCGCCGGGAATTTCCGCCGGTAGCATCGCGGCATCCGGCACTCTGGCTGCGCTTATTCCACCTTCCGTCGGCATTATCATTATTGCATCGCTCACCATTCAGCCCGTCGGGGAGCTGCTTTTTGCCGGGGTTGTTCCCGTAATCCTGACGGCCGGAGCTTATATCAGCGGCATGCGCTTATTCCTGGTCAAGTATCCTCAATGGGCTCCGTTGACCAATGAAAGCTATAGCTGGCGAGATAAAATGGGCGGGTTACGTATGATTTGGAGCGTCGTTCTACTCGCTACATTGATTATCGGTGGACTTTATAGCGGATTGTTTTCTCCCTCCGCGGCGGGTGCCGTCGGGGCAGCTGGCGCGCTTATAATTGGCCTTTCTATGCGACGTTTGTCACGGAACGATATTTGGGAATCCTTTAAGGAAGGGACTTTGGTTTCGGGTCGCTTGCTGATGATCATTATTGGTGGCCTTCTGATGGGCAGACTGCTGCTCATCAATGGGTTTACAGATGAGATAAATAACTTTGTTGCAAGCCTTGGCGTCACACCCCTGGAACTCATGATCTATATCTCGATCATGTTTATTGTGATGGGAATGTTTGTTGATTCCCTGTCTCTTATTGTGATCACTCTGCCCTTTCTTTTCCCGATATCCCAGTCTCTGGGAATCAATGAGATCTGGTTCGGCATTATCATCTTGAAGCTCATCGAAATTGCGGCGATCACGCCACCGGTGGGCCTAAATTTGTTTGCTGTAATGGGGGCGGCGCCGGAACTTAAGGCAAGTGAGTTGTATCGCGGCATCGTGCCTTTCATTCTCATTGAGATTGTAGTCCTGATACTGCTTTTTGCATTTCCGGACATCGTTCTTTGGCTACCAGAGACGATGGCAAAGTAAAGAAGGGAAAGTTTGGTGACGACGGTAGTAATTACATCTGAGGCGAAGGTTACAAAAAAGGGACTATCCGTTTCCGCCCACAACGGTGTGCTGCATTTGCAGCTTCATCGGCCAGAGCGGCTCAATGCCTTTACGGCGGAACTGATCACAGAAGTCCGGGAGTATTTGGCGGAGGCGAGGGATGACGTAACGATCAGAGCCATAATGTTCAGTGGATCGGGCAAGGCTTTCAGCGCCGGCATTGCTCTCACAAGCGGAAATGGGGATGAGAAGCCAGGCTGGTTCGCGAAGAGAATGCGCGATACCTACCATGCTCTGATGCAGGAAATGGTGAGCTACCCGAAACCGGTGATTACGGCTGTCCACGGCGTTTGCGTCGGCGGCGCGATGGGGTTTATCACCTCCTCAGATATCGTTCTTTGTAGCCACTCCGCCCGGTTTATTCTTGCATTCGTTAAGGTAGGCCTTGTGCCTGATTGCGGGACGAGCTGGGGGCTGCCGAAAAGGATAGGGCAGGCCCGCGCGAGAGCCTGGGCCTTGCTTGGCGATGAAATTGACGGTGCGACCGCCGCAAACTGGGGTTTGGTTTGGAAATCCATAGACGAAGACAAGCTAATGGATGAAACCACGGCTATTGCAGCGCGCTTGGCCAATGGGCCCGCCGTCGCCATACAGCAAATCAAGGATCTGTTTAACGCATCGGAAAATGCCTCCCTTTCAACCGCATTCGATGCCGAAGTTGAGGCGCAAATTGCAGCGCTGGCACATCCCGATGCAAAGGAAGGCCGCACTGCGTTTCTGGAGGGGCGAGCTGCGAAATTTGGGGTGAATAAAAGTGAAAAATAGTAACAAGGATAGTGTAGGTAAAATTAATATGGAAGATAGCTATCAAGCCATAAACTGGCGCCGTCGTGACCGTGTCCTGACTTTGGAAATGAGCCGTCCCGCTTCCTTCAATGCGGTCGATGAGGTTTTACATGAGGAGCTTTCCCGCGTGTTTCGGGATGCAGACGCAGATCCGGACTCTGATGTGATCATCTTCACCGGCGCGGGGGAGGCGTTCTGTGCAGGTGGCGATGTAAGTTGGATGCAACGAGCGATCGATGAACCTGAAACCTTTGAGCGGACAGTAACTGAGGCCAAACAGATCGTCTTTTCAATGCTCGACTGCGAAAAACCGATCATCTGCCGGATCAACGGCCATGCGATGGGCCTTGGCTGTACCTTGGCGTTATTTTGTGATGTGACTTTCATGAATGAGACCGTCAAGATTGGCGATCCGCATGTCCTGATGGGAATGGTTGCGGGCGATGGCGGCGCCGTTATCTGGCCTGCGCTGGTCGGGCTTTCACGCGCCAAGGAGTTGTTGATGACTGGCGATCATCTCACGGCAAATGAGGCGAAGGAAATTGGATTGATCAATCATGTTTGCAAGACGGATGAATTGGACAATGCCGTAGACGCATTCGCGGATCGGTTGGCGAATGGACCCTTGAAATCGATCAAATGGACCAAGGTCAGCTTGAATATCCATCTCAAGCAAGTTGCTCACTCAGTTATGGATGCCTGCCTTGCCTATGAGGCAATGACGAATTTAAGTGCGGATCATCAGGAAGCAGTTAACGCTTTTCGTGAAAAACGCCAGCCCGTTTATACAGGAAAATAATTTATTCAAGTAACAAAAATGGAAAGATACTTATGAGTAAGAGATCGACAGCTGACCTAACGGGGCGCCGTATTCTCGTGACCGGGGCGGGCGGTGGAATTGGCCTTTCGATTGCAAGAAGGTTGAGTGATGCCGGCGCGAAAGTGGTTATCAATGACGTATCGGCGGAAATACTTGAAGAGGCGGGAAAAAAAATTGGTGCCGTCGGTACTCTGGCAGCTAATATCTCAGAAGAAACGTCCGTTAAGGCCTTGATGAAAGAAACGGCCGTCATTCTGGGCGGCATTGATGGCGTCGTGAATAATGCTGGTGTTGCCGACCCCGTTCGGGGAACAAAGCGGCAAACGCTTGATGACTGGCGCCGCGTTATTGATGTGAATGTACAGGGATGTTTCCTGATGTCGCGGGAGATGACTTCTTACATGAAGCCCGGTGCGTCTATGGTCAATATCGCTTCTGTCGCCGGGCTTGGCGGGTTTGCCGCGTCAAATGCCTATGGTGTCAGTAAGGCGGCAATTGTTATGATGACGAAAACACTAGCTTGTGATTTTGCGCGTTATGGTGTGAGAGTGAATGCGGTAGCCCCAGGTGTGATAGAAGCGCCAATGGCAGCAGACATACTTAAAGGTGGGACGTTGGGTGCAGATCCGTATCTGCGCCGGATTCCTATGGGTCGTTTGGGAAAGCCGGAAGAAATAGGAAATGCTGCGCTGTTCTTGTTGTCGGACATGGCAAGCTATATAACCGGTGTAACGCTGCCGGTTGATGGTGGATGGATGGCATTCGGTGGAGCGGGTGATGCCTCTCATCCGGCGGAGGTCGCGTAAACTTGGTTGTGCTATGAAGTAAAAGAAAAGGGCCTGTTTGACTATGTTAAGACCGAATAGGAAGAATAGACCTTCCCGTGAAGAAAAAGCAGCTTTAAATCGCCAAGCAATAATTGATTCCGCTGCCGTTTGTATTGGCAAATATGGATATAATGACGCATCGATCGCCAAGATAACAGACGGGGCAGGGTTAGCCCACGGCACATTTTACAACTACTTCGAGGACCGGCAGGATCTGTTCGACCAACTGCTTCCGATAAAAGGAGTGGAAATACTTGATTACATAAAGAAGCAGATTGGACCTGCGAAAAGCCTCATCGAAATGGAGCGTTTCGGTCTGCTCGCCTTTCAGTCTTACGTTCAGGAAAACCCATGGTTTTTCAGGTTGTTACATGAAGGTCGCTTTGCCTCTCCAAGAGGACATGCTGCGCATATGGACAATCTTTTTCGCCCATTCGTTCGTGCTTTGAAACGGTGGCAGAACAAAGGTGAGCTTAAAGGCTATACGGAAGAACAGCTTGAGTCGCTTGCCTACCTTATGATCGGAGCCCGTGACTATCTTTTTATACGATCAACGGATAAGGGAACCGTATTCAAGCCCATAGAAGAGGCTCAGTTAAATGCGTATCTGGATCTTCTGCAAAACGGCATTTTGGAGAAGCCGCCGGAAAGCTGAATGGTCTTGGGTTTTGACTTCCATACAGCCTAGAACACCGGAGTGAAAGTCTTGCGATATGCATGGCTCGGCCTGATCGGATGAAACGTTGCGGATTAGGTAAAAAATAAAAATATAAGGAGAAAGACCATGGGTCCTTTAAGCGGCATAAAAATTATTGAAATGGCGGGAATAGGACCAGGCCCTTTCTGCGCCATGATGCTTGCGGATATGGGGGCGGATGTCATTCGTATTGACCGGCCTGGCGGCAATAATTTGCTGGGGCTTGATTATGATATTCTCAATCGGGGGCGGCGGTCTATCGCCGTTGACCTCAAGACGTCGGACGGACTCCAAACGGTTCAGCGTCTTGTTGAAAAGGCGGATGGCCTTATCGAAGGCTTTCGCCCTGGTGTGATGGAAAAGCTGGGTCTTGGGCCCGATGTATGTCTGAAAAATAACCCCAAACTGATATATGGTCGGATGACGGGCTGGGGGCAGGACGGGCCATTGGCGAAAGCGGCGGGTCATGACATTAACTACATAGCGCTTACCGGTGCATTGCATGCGATCGGATCGAAAGAGGGAGGCCCCGTACCACCCCTTAACTTAATCGGCGATTTTGGCGGTGGCGCGATGTATCTTGGATTTGGAATGGTCTGCGGTCTTTTAGAGGCAAAATCATCGGGTAAAGGTCAGGTTGTTGACGTCGCGATGACGGACGGTGCGTCGCTTCTGATGGCGGGAATCTATAATCTATATCAATCCGGGAAGTGGTCTGATCACCGGGAGAGTAATCTTCTCGATGGCGGCGCGCATTTCTACGGGTGCTATCAGTGTGCGGATGGGAAGTGGATTTCCATAGGTTCCATTGAACCGCAATTTTATGCAGAGTTACTCGAAAAGACAGAAATTGATGATCCTGGGTTTAATGCTCAGATGGCTTCCGAAAATTGGCCCGCGCTTAAAGAAAAGCTTGTCGCCAAATTCAAAACGAAATCGCGGGATGAGTGGTGTGCAATTATGGAAGGAACAGACATTTGCTTTGCGCCGGTCCTGGATATGAGTGAAGCGCCGCTTCATCCGCACAACAAGGAACGTAAAACATTTGTTGAGCAGGATGGTATGGTTCAACCGGCACCTGCTCCGCGATTTAGCCGAACCAAGCCAGAAATCCAAGGCCCGCCGCCGCAACCCGGTCAGCATTCAGAGGAAATCCTGGAAGACTGGGGCATCAAGTCATAATTCATGGGATCAAAAAACTCATCTAAGCTATCGGCTTAGATGAGTTGATGCTGATCTGGTCGTTTTAAAATTAACAGGTGTGGATAACCATAGGCACTTTTTGCGCATGCGGTTAATCCACGCGATATTCATTTTTTATCTGCTCAATCATGTCGCTTACAGGCGTTACGGAGGCGACTCCGGAGACGCTATGTCCCGCTGACCAAATATCTTTCCAGCGCTTTGGGTCGGACTTACGGTTTTCGACATTAATGTCGTTGGTGATATTGATCTCTCCGCGAGCCGAAAGGTTGTCGGGATCAAGTCCGGAATTTACAATCGATGGCCTTAACATATTTGCCTGCAGGCCAGTAAAGGCATTTGTCAATAAGATGTCGTCCGCGCTGGAGTCCACCAGCATGCTTTTGTATTCATCGCTTGCCATACTTTCTTGCGTTGCGATAAACCGCGTTCCCATATAACCAAGATCGCAGCCAAGAGCCTGGGCCGCGCGCAAGGCCTGGCCATCTGAGATGCCGCCAGCGAGAACTATTGGCCCGGTAAAAA
>ERZ1740062.980-NODE-980-length-12618-cov-7.613229_pt1 | contig 12618 bp, 8 predicted proteins | sample MGYA00581741_ERZ1740062 | MGnify/ENA primary metagenome ERZ1740062 (study PRJEB43018, sample SAMN04849747) | marine metagenome | isolation source: floating plastic debris | place: Pacific Ocean | collected 2008-09-01 | study: EMG produced TPA metagenomics assembly...
TGTACAAACATAAAAAAGTTGGAAACTGAATAATAAAGTTGGAAACTGAATAATAAAGTTTCTTAAAGACTGCTTCAATGCTCCTGTCATCATACATTAGAATTTACGGTATGAACTGTTATTTGATAGCTGGCTTTCGTTATCCTGCTGTCGATAAAACAGATAAGATATTGGTGTGATGTGTAACCCGAGAAAGCTATTAACCCCAAGGGGTTAATAGCATACTTTAAAAAAAGAAATTTGAGAAATTTTGTCGCTAATTTACATAAAAAACTTTGAAAATAAAAATTAAATCTTCGTTCTCGTAAGGGGGTCAGTATGATTTTAACTATCAGATAAGTTATAAAATTTGTCTGTCCGCGTATGCTCAATAATTCCCCTGACGAAGTGCGACGATTGGGGGGTATTATTTATGGCGAAGCGAAATCGAACTGTAGATGATGCGGTTATTTCTAAACGTCTAGATTCTGGTCGTGGTCAGGGAAAAGGTTCTTCTTACAAACCTTGGTTGCAAATACAAGATGTTCCTTCCATTGGTTTAGCAACTCGAATCAAAGGATGGAAGACTAACAGAGTTCATCATTTTTTAAGTAACCTGGAACTTAACTATTTTTATATACTCGAATGGTCAAGTATTGTTACCGATATTCGAGAACAGTACCCTTTATTGCCAAGGGAAGAAACTTTAGCTATTGCATCTAATTGTGGTATTCGTCACCCACAAGAAACCCGAGCTAAGACACCAATTGTAATGACTTGTGACTTTTTGATTGCAATTGCAGGAAATATTGAAGAAATTGAAGTAGCACGTACAGTTAAATTTTCTAAAGATTTACAGTCCAAGCGTACAAGAGAAAAATTAGAAATTGAACGGCTTTATTGGAGTCAAAGAGAAATTGATTGGGGAATTGTCACGGAACAAGAAATTCCATTAGTTCTTGCAAAAAATGTTGAGTGGTTACATCCGTTTAAAAATTTGAAAGACCTTGAACTATCACAAGATTTGATTAAAAGAATAGCAGAATTTCTCCTTATTCGGTTGGCTAGGAGTCAAACACCCTTAGTAAAAACCACTAACTTTTGTGACGACCAACTGGGATTATTACCGGGTACAAGCTTATCGGTAGTTCGTTATCTGATTGCTAATCGACTATGGTTAGTTGATATGAACCAACCAATTCAACCTTCAGAACCATTGATATTAGAAAAAACCTGCACCGTTGAAGAGCGAATTATTTAAATGGAGGAGTCACTATGAGTATTGTTATTAACACATTATTAGAGTGGCTAACTGAGTCTAATGTAGGCAAGATTGAGCGGGTACTTTGGATTAGTTCATCTGGTAAAGATATAGTCACTATTGAAATTAATAATCCCAAAGCACTTCCTAAATGGCAAAAGCTTATAGATATAGAAGAAGCGATTAAATTTGGTTTCATTCTTATACTTCAATCTGACCCTTATGCAAGAAATATTTCGCTTTTTATACCCATTTCTTCAAAGTATCAAGACTATAGAGATAAAGCATGGTCAATTATTGCATCAATTATAGAAATGGATGATGGTAAAGCCTTTATTCCGAGTTTGAGGGGGAGTTTAATAAGTGAAGTTTCTCAACGTACAGGCTGTTCTAAAAAGACAATTTACAAATATTTACGCTCTTATTGGCAAGGAGGACAAACAAAAAATGCCTTGCTTCCATCTTTTGAACGATGTGGTGGTAAAGGTTTGGAACATCAAAGCTCTGAACGTAAACGCGGTCGTCCAAGAAAGCTTTCCTTAACCACACAAAGACCGATTGGGGTGAATGTGAACGAAGAAATTCGAGAAAAATTTCGCCGTGGTATCAAGTTATTTTATCTAAACCGAAAAGAAGCAACACTAACGTCAGCTTTTCAACTGACGCTAGAAAAATTCTTTCATTGTGGTTACACTTCGCACAACGGAGTTTTAGTACCTGTCTTACCTCCAATCGACGAACTACCTACGTTGGCTCAATTTCGTTATTGGTATTTTAAAGAACGCTCAATTAGTCACGAAATTTGCACGCGAAAAGGTGAACGTCGATTTAATTTAGATTACCGAGCAGTGACAGGAAATTCAACTAAAATGGCATTTGGTCCAGGTTCAATTTATCAAATAGATGCCACCATAGGGGATGTTTACTTAGTAAGTTCTTTAGATAGAAGTCGAATAATTGGTCGTCCTGTAATTTACTTTATAATTGACGTTTTTAGCAGGTTAATTACAGGTTTTAGTGTCAGTTTAGAAGGACCGAGTTTTTTAGGAGCGATGTTAGCTCTAGAAAATGCGACTGCTGATAAGGTCTCGTTTTGCACTACATATGGTATTACAATTACCGACTTTGACTGGCCTTCACATCACCTTCCCGAAGCAATCTTGGCTGACCGAGGCGAACTTGAAGGTTATAATGCCGACAACTTAGTAAATAGCTTGAATATAAAGGTATCGAATACACCTCCTTATAGGGCTGATTGGAAGGGTATTATCGAACGTCATTTCCACACCTGTAATGAAAAAATGATTCGTTGGATACCAGGTGCAGTGCAAAAACCCCATGACAGAGGGGATAAAGACTACCGATTAGATGCGGTATTAGACCTGCACCAGTTTCGTAAGTTAATGATTATCTGTATACTCGACCACAACAAAAATCATCGGATGGACTGGTATCAGATGGACGAGTTTATGATTACTGACCATGTTGAGCCATATCCGATAGAACTTTGGAAATGGGGAATACAAAACCGAAATGGTTATTTAAGAACTTTATCACCTGAAATTGTTCGCTTAAACTTATTGCCAACAGCAACAGCTTCAGTTACCCCAAAAGGAATTTACTTTCAGTCAAAGTATTACACTTGTGCAAAAGCAACAGAGCAGCAATGGTTCGTAAAAGCAAGAGTTTCTGGTAGATGGAAAATCAAAATTGCATTTGACCCACGAAACCTTGACAATATTTACCTACATGACGATACCGATAAACAGTTGATAACTTTGCATTTAATTGATTCAAATCAGACATTTAAAAGTAGAGATTGGTACGAAACGACTGATTATTTTGAACTTAAAAACATTGAAAAGCACGTTGCACAAACTGATTTAATTCAAAGCCAAGCTGAATTTCACGCAACTATTGAATCTATTGTAAAAGAAGCTAGCGAGCAAACATCTCAATATAAAACGCCAAATAATCATCACCGCGTAAATTCGATTCGAGAAAATCGCAGAACTGAACGTGATTATGAGCGTTCAACTGAGTATTGGGATTTAGAAGAATCCTTACCTCAAGAATCAGCATCTAATTTATCTACATTTGAAACCTGTGAATATATAGCACCTCCTAAACAGATTGAAAAATTACGCAAACTGCGTTCAAAGAAACTAGAACTATGACTTTTACTAATTCAACACTACCACTTCTAGTTAGTTCAGGAAAAGTTGTACAAGCATCTTACCGCGACCCACTAATTTCTAGTTATCGTAACAATCCTCTTATCGAAGCATTGCCTCAAATTTTAAGTTCAGAAGAAGTAATAAGCTCAATTGCTTCTTATCCAAGTTATGATGATACAGAGCGTTTCCTACCTTTACATTTGCGCTTACACTTAGCTCAAAATGTGCTTCATTTCTTTCAACCTCTTCCAATTCATTTAGATTTAGAAGCAAGATTTTCTCGTCTAATTCGAGGTGGATATCAATTTAGAAATCCTATACAAATTGATTTTTGGAAAAATTCATTCTCAGCATTCTCTGCTTTTGATAATAATGAATTTCCACCAAATTATATGTATACTTCAGCTTATGGCTTTACTATAATTGGTATTTCAGGTATAGGAAAAACTACTGCCATCTCAGCAATTTTATCCCTATATCCTCAAGTCATTGTTCATAGTTGCTATAAAAATAAGAATTTTACTCATTCTCAAATTGTATGGCTCAAACTGGATTGCCCTTTTGATGGTTCTATTAAAGGATTATGCCTTAATTTTTTTCAAGCTGTTGACGAAATTTTAAAAACTAATTACTCAAAAAATTATGTTTCATCACGTCGCACAGTTGATGAATTAATTCCTAGTATGGCTCGCGTTGCTTCGTTACACTGCATTGGAGTTTTGGTTATCGATGAAATTCAGCACCTAAACGAAGCTAAAAGTGGTGGAGCCAACAAAATGCTCAATTTCTTTGTACAACTAGTTAATACAATTGGTGTTCCTGTTGTTTTAGTTGGAACCTATAAAGCTATGTCAGTTTTGAGTGGAGAATTCCGTCAAGCTCGTAGGGGTAGTGGACAAGGTGATTTAATATGGGACTCAATGGAAGAAGATGATGTTTGGCAATTATTTATTGAATCACTTTGGCGATATCAATATGTAAAAAAACCTTGTCCCTTAACTTCATCCCTGTGTCATGCTCTTTATGAAAGTAGTGGCGGAATTACTGACTTTGCTGTCAAAATTTATATGCTTGCACAAATCCGAGCAATGACAACTGAAAGTGAGATTATCAATGAAGGCGTAATTAAGTCAGTTGCAGCAGATAGCTTACGTTTAGCTAAACCAATTTTAGATGCATTAAAAACGGGTAATGTTAAAGCTCTATATAATATTGATGATGTTTATCCAACTGATATTACATCCGTAATAAAATCAACTACTAATAATATAAAAGTGTCGGGTAAACTTAGCTCTTCACCTGCTGTCAAACAAACTTTAGCCTCCTCCGATTTAACAACTATGGAAATTTGTGAAGAGCAAAAACTAGATTTGAAAAAAGAGCAAGAGAAACCAATTAAAAGTACGAGAAAAAAGCCAAATCAAGATGGATTGTTAGCAGTTAACAATTCTAAATCACACAATAAATTTACTGCTTATGAACAACTTAAATCTATGGGTTATATCCGACCAGCTACCGAATTTATAACTTTATACAAGGACAAATGATTGGTTTTTTCCCTGACCCCTATCCGGATGAGCTACTTTACAGTATTTGTGCAAGATACAGTAGTCGCCTGCAATACCCACAAGTTAAAAGTGTCGCGTCTGAATTATTTGGTTCAAAATGCGCTACAGCAGTCATAGAATTACCATGTTACCTCAATCATCTTATTTCTGTTTTACCATCTGGGCATAAATATACAATTGAGCAGCTTATTGATAACCACACTATGCTGCGATTTTATAGCCCATTTTTAACTGAATTTCGAGTTAAACGTTTAGTGGATAGTATGAGTGGTTTAAATGACTTCCCAGTCTATAGTTGTTTAAGCCTTTACCACGGTGGAATTGAGTCTTCGGAATGGTTAAGATTTTGTCCAAAATGTGCTAGTGAGGACTTAGAAAATATAGGTGAGTTGTACTGGCATCGTCTACATCAAATTCCAGGAGTGTTTGTGTGTCCAAAACATCAACTTTTTTTAGAAAATAGTCATGTAAAAATAAGAAACAGACATCAACCGGCACTTTTTATCCCAGCATCTGAAGCTATTAAAAAAGTCCCATACTCTTATATCGATTTATCTAATAAAAACCATAAACAACAAATGCAAATTGCGGCGGATGCATTCTGGTTACTAAATCAATATAGATTGGTGCCGGGTTATAATTTATTGCACGACAAGTATATTATAAATTTGCTTGATAACCAATTAGCTAATTGGAATAAAACTATCAAAGTCACAGCATTACTAGAAAATTTTTTAAATTATTATTCTGATGATTTATTAAATAAATTATCATGCCCAATTGATAAGAATAAAAATGCTAATTGGTTAATTAACTTGCTACGTAATTTAGGTAAAAATTCTGCTAGCCATCCTATTCATCATCTTTTACTGATTCAGTTTTTAGGATTAACAGCAGAGTCTTTTTTCCAAAACGACTATTCAAAAAGTATTCTTAAACCATTTGGTGATGGTCCTTGGCCTTGTCTTGACCCAACCAGCGAACATTTTAGACAATTAACAATCCATAAATATAGTATGACTCGGGTAAACGAAACTAAAAAACCCATCGGTAAGTTTCGTTGTGCTTGTGGCTTTAGTTATTCTCGAACTCCTCCTGACAAGTCAATCAATGATAGATTTTCTTACTCGCGCTGTACTCCCGACAGTCAATCATGGGAAACGGCCTTAAGAACTTTTTGGACAGATTCATCCCTAAGTTTGTCTGAAATTGGACGGCGACTTGGTGTTACTGGTAGGACTATTAAACGACATGCTATCAAACTCGGTCTAGAGTTTCCTCGTACTGGACCGCGACATCAATCAAAACTTACTAATCATGATTTACATTTATCTACAAAAAATAAAGAAACGTTTCAAGAAAAACGAGAACATTTACGTACTGTTTGGCTCTCTATTAGAGAAAAATATCCACAAGCAACACACAGCCTTTTAACACAAAAATTTAATTCTGTTTATAGCTGGCTTTATAAGCACGATTATGAATGGTTTGAAGCTCATCTACCACCTCGAAATAGAGGAGGAGCTAGAACCATTATAGACTGGTCAAAACGCGACGAAGAGCTAACCAGAGCAGTAAAAAATGGAGTAGCTTTGATTAAAAATGCTCCTGGTCGTCTAAAAAGAATAACAATAAAAGCAATCTGTGCTGCTATTAACCGTCCAGACCTCTTTAATAAAAAGATGCGTGACAAACTGCCTTTAACTTCAAAAGTTATATCGATTTCGATTGAAAGTTATAAGGATTTTGCTATTCGTCGTCTCGAATGGGCAACTCGGAGTTTTCAACTTGAGATGATTTATCCGTCTCGCTATCAACTTTTACGTAAAGCAGGTTTAGGGAGTTCAAAAATTCTAAAAGAACCATTTTTTCTTCAAGCAATTGATACTGCTTTAGAATTTTTAGCTAACTTCAAGTAATGGAATGTATCTTTATGTAACAGTTTCCAACTTTATTACGAGCGCAAATCTTAGATGGAGAACAATTGGGCATCTGGAGAAACCAACTTTATTATAAAAAGCTGTGCAGCATAGAACGACAAATTATGGCTTTCAGTCGTTTCCAGTTACCAACTTTATTATGTTTGTACACATGAAAAATTAATTGCTTGAGTACGGTGCTAGGGCTAAGTTTTCGTTGCTATTGAGGAGAACGCGATCGCAAAGTTTAAGCAATTCTACCTCAGTCTGTGTCTTTCGCATCAGTCGCAGAAAATTACCATTCGTGTCAACTAAAAGTGCGATGTAGTTGAGGTACATTTTGAGGTGTCCCGCACGCGCTCGAAGTGGTGTTTTTACTGCTTCGGGAGTTTGCCGTAAACGTTCAATATATTCACGTACTTCGACTAAAGGAACGGGCAAAATCGGCTCAGACCGCAAACAGAGCCGAATTTGATTAAAAATCCAAGGATTTGCGATAGCCCAGCGTCCCACCATCACACCTGCTGCTCCTGTTTGAGAAAGTATTTTGAGAGCAGTTGCAGCAGAATCTATATTACCATTGGCAAGCACCGGACAATTAACTCGTTTGACTGCTTGGGTAATTAAATCGTATTTTACTTCCCCATGATATCTATCTTTTACCGTGCGACCGTGCAAGCTGAGTAAATCAATATTGTGGCGATTAATTATATCTAAAATTTCGTCAAAGGTATCCGTATTGTCAAAGCCTACACGCATCTTCACCGTCAAAGGTCGGTCGTTCACAGCAGAACGCAGTTCTCCCAAAATCCGATTTACTTTTTCAGGTTCTCGCAGTAATCCACCCCCAACATTTTTGCGATAAACTCTAGGTGCCGGACAACCCATATTTAAGTCAATTCCAGCAATATTATATTGACAGAGTTCCCTTGCTGTTCTGACTAAATCTGGAATACTTTCGCCAATCATTTGAGCAAAAACAGGACGATTGGTGTCGTTTTCGGTGATTGAAGCCAAAATCTTACGATTGAGCCGCGAGTCGTCGCGGACGCGAAAGTATTCGGTAAAGAAGTAGTCAGGACTGCCATAGTGGGCAAGAATTTTCATAAACCAGAGGTTTGTCACGTCTTGCATAGGTGCAAGAGCAGTGAGGGGTAAGTTTGGATAAAGCGATTGGGGGAGCGATACCTGAGACATAGAGTTACAAAGTAGGGCAAAGCATTACTTTATCATTCGCGATTCTTCTTTTCTAACAGTAGACATCTCCGGGAAAGAATGTAGAGACGTAAAATTTTACGTCTCTACAAGGGTTGTAACTGACGCATATTTAATTTTCGGAGAGGTCTAGTGCATTGTTTATCCGCATTACTTTTTCCCCAGAAACTTAATTATACAGTGATTTTGGGGCAAGGGAATTGTAGCAAAAGAAAGGATATTTCCCCACAATTAATACACCAGCAACTTTCAATAAGTGGGTATGCAAAATTATTTGTGTCATTGCGTTACCCTAACGGGTCAGCAAGCTCAACGCGCAGCGTGTCCGATAGGACATTGAACGTTCCGCAATGACAAATGCACAATTAATTTTGCCTAAGTACTTATACAGTTGAGTGACAATTTCCAAACCAGCCTACATCTATTTCCAGAAATACCTCTAGTGATTGCAGGTTTTTATGTGACAAATTTTATTCTGGTCTATTTAAGTTGGGAAAATACATAAATTCAGATTTTCAGTTTGAAGATTTAAGTAGGGGGAATACATATAACTCACATAAATAAAAGGAACATAACTGATGCAAGCTTGCGATAAACAAATAAAAACAGAATTGGCAAAAGTATCTTATTACCCTAAAGACAATATATGGTTGTTAAGAGAACAATACTGCTATCCAGATGAGAATAAAAAAGCTGAAGTAATTTTATATGAATGTTTTCATTTTGATTTAGCCTCAATTCCTAGATTTTTTTGGAGAATAGTTGCAATACACGAACTTTCTCTTGAAGCAACCTTAGTCCATGATTTCATGTATATGAGTAGGGGAGGAGAAAAAAAGTTTTTTCAAGAAAAAAAAGGAATATTGGGAAACTGTGTTGAGGAGAAAGAAATATTAGGGAAGATTGAACCATTAGGAATCCGATATTCCCGAAAAGAGGCTGACGATTTATTCCTCAAGATGATGGAAGATTCACATGTCAACCGGTACCGTAGATTTTTAAGTTATATCGGTGTGAGAATATTTGGTATATTTTACTGGCGACCTGAATGGTTGGATAAGTTTTTACGGTAAATAAATCATAAAAGAGTTAATAGCTCTAAATTAAACTACTTTCCCAATTTTCTATTGACAAATTAAGCTAAACCGTTAGTCAATATCCTCCTGTAAATTTCCGAGTTGCAGCGGAGAAAGCACCTGTGCGGGAGATTTTATCAGTGCTGGGATTAATAGTCTCGGAAGCAAGCATCTGATAAGTAAAAGATACCCCCTATGGGTAATGCTGAACTTACAATCCAAACTTCATAATTGAATTAAGTTCAACACATAACAAGGGTACGCAAAATGAATTATCCAGAAAAAGCATGGTTGTTACTCACTGACGAAAATCTCTACCTTATGTCTTCTGATGAAGACGACAAATACCATGCCAAACTTGAAGTAACAAGAGCTAACAAAAAAGAACTGTTAATTAAAGAAATTCCTGCGGAATGGTTCAAGAAACCAAGAAATCTTGTCGTTAATTTGGATAAAGAAGAACCAAAGCCTTTGTAATAGTTTTTAAGTAAAATGCGCGAATATCATTTTAATCTCCCCTCTCAATCAATGAGAGGGATTTTTCTTTAGCTCCCCGCAGCTGCCCTTACCCGCCAATGTTGGTGTGGTGAAGTACTAGTTATTTGATTGCATAAATTCTGACTGGTTCGTTTTCTTCGTAACGCCGGGAGACGTAGCACTGCTACGTCTCTACATACCATCAAAAATAATCAAAAGGAAGGGTAAAGAGGAATGCTCGACTATTCACTACTCACTAACCTCATGGGAAAATTTTGGTGTAGTTAAGTACTAGTATTATAGATGTTTAGATACCTTAAAAAGGGAGCCTTGAGTAAGTCTGAATCAAAAAACCCTGGTTCTTCCCTACTTCTTCCCGATTGCTTGATAATTTAATTAATAACATGCTTCTAACTGTAGAGATGTACTAAATATATCTCTACAAGCTTTTCCTTCCCTATAACTAACCATTCATTAATTCTATACTTATTTTATTTGTATTTGAAATTTTAAATTAAACAATGCGTATTCTACTTTTGGAGGATGATGAAGTTTTATCAGATATGTTGGTGAAGTCTTTGACTCATCAACACTATATTGTAGATAGGGTTAATGATGGTGAAAGCGGGTGGGAGTATGCTCAAAGTGGAAACTACGAACTTATCCTGATGGATGTAGGATTACCTTTGCTAGATGGAATTACCTTATGTCAGCGCTTGCGTGCTTTTGGTTGTTCTACACCCATTTTACTCATGACTGCAAAAAACGATCCAATTTGCGGTTTAGATGCGGGTGCTGATGATTACTTAACAAAACCTTTCAATTTAGGCGAATTGCAAGCAAGAGTAAGGGCTTTATTGCGTCGGGGAGAAGTTATACCGACGACTATTGTCTCTGTCGGCGAATTATCTTTAAATCCCGCAAATGCTCAGGTTAAATACGCTGATAAAGAGTTAAAATTAACGCCAAAAGAATATAATCTATTAGAATTATTGTTACGAAATCACTCACGGGTTTACAGCCGTACCCAAATTGTGGATCATCTTTGGAATTTTGACGATCCACCTTTGGAAGAAAGCGTTAAAGCACATATTAAAGGATTGCGTCAAAAACTAAAGAAAGTGGGGGCTGTTGATTGGATTGACAATGTTTATGGTTTGGGATATCGTCTCAATCCCCAAGTTAGTAAACCATCTCAACCGCAAGTAATTGATTCAGTCGAGCAACAGTATCGCGATAACGTGGAAAAAATGTGGCTACAATATCAAGATGTGATGCTTCAAAGAATCACAGTTTTGCAAACAGCAGCTAACGCAATTAAAACCGGAGAGTTAACTGAGAAATTGCAAAAGTCTGCCGAGAGAGAAGCCCATAAACTAGCAGGAGTTTTGGGGATGTTTGGACGAGAAACTGGAACTCAGTTAGCAAGAGAGATAGAGGAATTACTTTTAAAACAAGATATTGAGTCTCAAAAAAAGTTACCTTCTTTGGTGCAAGAATTAGATGAACTTTTGGCTTTATCGGTAGGTAATTTTTCTTACACAAAAGATACAGCAAGATTACTATTAATTGATTCTAATTTACAATTGGGTAAAGAATTACAGCAACTCGCATCAAGTCAGGGCATGGGTTGGTATCAAGTAAAAAATATTCAGTTAACCCAGGAATGGTTACAAAATCATTCCCCGGATTTAGTTGTATTAAATGTAGATAAAACTGTTAAATCCCAAGATTTAGCATTTATAAGTAATTTAGCAGCACGTACACCGGCTATTCCTGTAATAGTGATTGCAGAATCAGATGATTTGGATTGCCGCGTCAAGGTAGCGCGGGCAGGTGGATGCGGCTTTTTGGTTAAAGCAAGTACAACTCAAATATGGGATTTAGCAAGTCAACAACTACAGCATGATAAGCGAAGCGTCAGCAAAATAACATATCGCAATCTAACTACGAAGGTGTTAGTGGTAGATGACGATGCAATCTTTTTATCTGCTTTACGCTCTTTATTAGAACCTTGGGGAATTAAACTTACAGAGTTGGAAAATCCCAAGTGTTTTTGGCAAGTATTAGAGACTATAAAACCAGATTTACTTATATTAGATGTGGAAATGCCAGAAATTGGAGGCATAGAACTTTGTCAAGCAGTTCGTACCGATAGAAAATGGCAAAGTTTACCGATATTATTTCTGACTTCCCATCGCGACGGGGAAACAATTGCCAAAGTATTTGCTGCTGGTGCTGATGATTATGTCACTAAGCCGGTTGTGGGAGCAGAATTATTAACTAGGATTACAAATCGTTTAGAAAGGAACCGCTTATTAACAACTATTTCCACAACAGATTCCCTGACGGGAGTTAGTAATTATCAAGAATCCAAGAGTAATTTAGATGAATTATTAAATCAAAGTCAAGAAAATAATAGTCCCCTTTGTCTGGCAATTTTAATTGTGACAAAATTAAATAAACTTAATTTTAAGTACGGTCATAATATAGGAAATCAAGTATTGCAAAGATGGGGAAGATTAATTCAAAAAGTGTTTCGCGCTGGAGAAGTGTTAGGATATTGGGGAAATGGAGAATTCATTGTGGGGATGCCTGGATTTAACAAAGTACAAGCTTCCGAGCGTGTGAGTGAAATTCTCGCCATACTCCGACAACAAATATTTACATCGTCCGATGGAAGTCGATTTCAAGTAGCTTGTAATTGCCAGCTTGCAGAATATCCTACCGATGGGAAAACCGTACATTCTTTATATCAAGCTTTAACATTAAACAATCACGATGAATAATTATTTATTCTGTTGCTTTTGAATTGATTAAATGGGAAATAATGAGCCAATTAAAAATAATATAAATCATCTGTATCGTCTGCTTAGTCGCAATAATGCCTTCTTAAAAGCGCAGCAGGATGCACCGTTAGTAATTCCAAGGATTCTCTAAATCCTT
>ERZ1740062.981-NODE-981-length-12615-cov-11.212978_pt1 | contig 12615 bp, 8 predicted proteins | sample MGYA00581741_ERZ1740062 | MGnify/ENA primary metagenome ERZ1740062 (study PRJEB43018, sample SAMN04849747) | marine metagenome | isolation source: floating plastic debris | place: Pacific Ocean | collected 2008-09-01 | study: EMG produced TPA metagenomics assembly...
CGCCGGATGGAATCGAAAATGAAGTCAATCCAAACCGCGATATTTTCGTGCTCGCCAATCCTCAGATCGCACAATTGCCCGCCTGGGTGATCGGACTGGTCGTGGCCGGTGGACTGGCAGCGGCCTTGTCGACGGCGGCAGGATTGTTGATGGTCATCTCATCGGCTGTCAGCCACGATATCTGTCGCCGGACCTTGTTCAAGGACATGGATGACAAGACCGAGCTTCGGGTCGCTCGCGGCGCCGCGGCAGGGGCCGTCGTGGCGGCCGGCTTGCTGGGCATTTTCTCGGCACAACTTGGCTTTGTCGCACAGGTCGTCGCATTCGCTTTTGGCCTGGCATCAGCCTCCCTCTTCCCGGTTATCTTCCTCGGCATCTTCTGGAAGCGGATGAACAAGGAAGGCGCGATCGTCGCAATGTTGTTCGGCTTGATTTCAACCTTTGCCTATATCGTCTATTTCAAGTTTGGTGGCGGAACTGCAGATCAATATCTGTTCGGCGTGTCTCCGGAAGGCATCGGCTTCGTCTTCATGTGGGTCTCTGGCGGGCTTGGCATCGCGACAGCCTTGGCGACCAGCGCGCCACCACAGGACATCCAGGACCTGGTCGAGGATATCCGGGTCCCCGGCACGCGTCAGTCGCATGGCCTTGCCGATTCCGGCATGGCGCCCTCGAGCGCGATGCCAACTGAATAAACCTCCCAGGCTGAACTCTATGGGGCGGACCGCCCCCTTTTCTTTAGGTGTATCAACGGACAAATCGATCTCAGCCTTTTGCCTAAATAGGCTTCGACTTGACCCGCTGGCATGGTAGCTTCAGGAGATGTCTAGGCCAGCCTGCGCACTGCTCATGGGTTGGCCCTGAGCTTGGCGTTTCTAGACTCAATCTGCCCAGATTGAGTGACCAGTTTGAGCATCACTCGAGTGACGTCTGATGGCGCGTCGGCGATGTCACATCTTGGATATTCGACGACTTTAACGCTGTTGAGCCAGTGCTGAATTCGGTCATCTGTCAACACGATACGAATCCGATTCCAGCGATCCGTTGAATAGACCCGTTTTGGTCGGCCAGGTTCGGACAGGTTGATTGCATCATGCTTATACGGGTATCCACCCATCAGAATCGAAGCCGTTCTATTTTCACCAAGGGTCGCATCGTTGAGAATTTGGTATCGCCCAGTGCAAGAATGACCGGGCTCTTCTATAGTATAAACCAGCTGCCCTTCGGCATCATTGTCCAGGCGCAGATCTGTGACGAACTCAAAGTCGCCTGAGCCCACATCGAACGGTGAGGGATCATTCGCAACGTTGATCAACCTCCAGCCTTTTTCGATTTCTCTCTCGCTGATCTGTTCATCAAGCCAACCTTCGATTAAATCTGCACGCTGGTGCAGGCGGAGATCGTTCGTTTCTGGATCATTCAATATCCGCAGGTTACGCCATTCGGTGAAGTTCCCGCGGTATTTTTCTTCCTCCCCGATCGCATGGACCTGAAGCGCGATGAATCCAGTCCGATGGTGTTCCCCTACGATGTAGGCACACGGGATGTCGTTCACCCATGTCGCGATTACCGGTCCGACGGCTTCAATTCGATAGGCGTTCCACGCATCAGGCTTGTAAGCCGCCTGACAGGCCGGATTGCGCGCCATCGAATGTCGCCAAACATGAACACCTTCATGATAGATGCCTCCAGTCCATTTTCTCGAGCTGGGATCGATGTCCAATTGATAACCAACGACACCGCTCCACGTGCCCGGCGCGAGTTCCGTCCGAAACTGTACGCCGGAGTTTGCCTCTCCGATGGAGCGGGATTGAAATTCAAGCACAAAGTCGGAATAGACTTCGTCGGTTGCGAGAAAACTATTCGGTGAACCGGTTACGTTTGTACCGCGAATGGTTCCATCCATGACGGCATAGGGCGCGTCTCCATTCACCTGGTTCCAACCAATCAGGGTTTCACCATCAAACAGCTCAATCCAGCGCGCGGACTCCTCAGGTGTCAGCGTGCCCATACGACACCCGGTCAGTGCGACGATGCTTGCGACAACAATCATCAGACATGCAAGTGAGGCACTTTTGAGTGGCTTCCGATTGATCATAGCAGACCCTCTTGAAGCAACTCGACAGCATGACGCGCCGCTCTGGCTGTGAGCGCCATATAAGTCAAAGATGGGTTGGCCGTACCGCACGATGACATGCAGGCGCCGTCGGTAACAAAAACGTTGGCAACATCGTGGGTTTGATTCCATTTGTTGAGAACAGAGTTTGCCGGGTCATGTCCCATACAGGCTCCGCCCATTTCGTGAGTCTTCCCCCCTACCATGACATGTTCATCATCCGGGGTGCGGACGGATTCAACATTGGTACACCCACCCGCCCTCAGCAACTCGGCGGCATCAATCTCAGCCTGCCGTATCATTTTCCGCTCATTCTCGCGGATATGGCAATCGAGGTGCGCAAGCGGAATGCCCCATGCGTCCGTCTTGTTGGGATGGAGGCGCAGAGAGTTGTCTTGATAAGGCAACATCTCGCCAAACATGCCGATACCAAATGTCCAGGACTGCCATTCTCCGATCTCTGACTTGGCCGCTTTCCCGATTCCCTGGCGCGCGCCTGCATGTCCCGTCCGAGTTCGTTGCGCGCCGCCCTGAAATCCAAACCCGCGATCAAAATCCTGTCCTTCCTCGCGCTCATGACGGTAGTTTGGAATATAGATGCCGGTGGGTTTGCGACCGAACTCGTAGCGATCATCAAGTCCGGGTACGGTACCGCTGGCGCCGGCATGACCAAAGTGGTCCATGATGTAATTTCCCAGCTGTCCAGACGCATTGGCGAGCCCGTTCGGGGCGGCTTCTGAACTCGAATTCAGCAGGATTTGCGTCGAGGCGATTGCTGATGCATTCAGAAAGATGACCCGTGCAGAATAGAGCCGTTCCTGCTTCGTATGATGGTCAATCACTTTCACATGTGTGGCGCGCTGCGTTTCAGGATCAAGGATCACTTCGCTTACAATAGCGTCAGCGATCACGGTGAGATTTCCGGTTCGCTCGGCAGCAGGCAAGGTCGCAGAGAGAGACGAGAAATAAGCACCATAAGAACACCCGCGCATGCAGTAATTGCGTGACTGACACCTTCCGCGCCCGAGGGCGTTATGAACCTCTCGCGGTTCGCTTAAATTGGCGCAACGCCCGATGATCATGTGCCGGTCAGCGAAACTCCGATTGATGTTCGACGCCACGTAGTCTTCGGCGCAGCTCATCTCCCATGGTTTCAAAAAGTCGCCGTCCGGCAAATCTGGCAGGCCATTCTGCGCGCCTGAAATACCGGCAAAGGCCTCGACATGATCATACCATGGCGCGAGATCGTCATAACGGATCGGCCAATCAATCCCATGACCATCTTTCGCGTTCGCTTCGAAGTCTTTTGGGCCCCAGCGATAGGATTGCCGCGCCCAGGTCAGCGATCGCCCGCCAAGCTGGTAACCTCGGGTCCACATAAAGGGGCGGTCTTCGGGGTAGGTGTATGGATAGTCTTTTTCATCAACGAAAAACTGGATGAACTCATTGCGATAAGTCCATCCCTTGCGTTTGAGCATACGATAGCGCCCTTGCTCATCGTAAATTTCGGGAACCATGCCGCGATGTTCCATATCCCAAGGCGCCTGAAAGTCGGTATACTCCGGACTGGGGTGATCAAGGTGTCGGCCGCGCTCCAGGACGAGCGTCTTCAGCCCTTGTTCGCAGAGTTCCTTTGCCGCCCAACCGCCGGAAATTCCTGACCCCACGACGATCGCATCAAAATCAGTACTCATGGCGTCCCCCTCAGTATCGGTTTTCTTCGACCAAAGCCAAGTATTCGGTCTCGGAAACGTCACCGTGATACTGACCCGGGATCAGAATGAAATCTGGATTTGCGGCTTCGCTCGTATAATGGATGTGGAAAATGAGCCACTTCACGCGCCGATAGGATGTCCCGGATGCGTCCCCAGAACTTTCGGCGAAGCTCGCCTTGTCGATTCCCTGCAATAGATTGCGGCGAACATCATCAGGTAAGTTCAGGTAGGCGGTTTGGTGAGTTGCCTGCGCCCGGTTTTCCAAACGCTCAATAAAGTCGTCAACTTCAAGCTTTGTGGTTTCACCCGCCCAAGTTTGCATGAGCTGATCCAAGTACTGGATCGTGCGCGTATCTGATGCGCCGGCCGTTTCGGTCCGCGGGATCATGATGTCTGCGACGTCTGACAAGACAGCAGCCTGGGCATGCGACAAAAATCCATATGATGCAATATCCGAGGCCTCCAGATGAAGCTCATCATCACGCCCACATCCGGATAATGCGAACCCGGCGGCCGCCAAAAGACCAGCGTGCAAGACCAGTCTTCGTGTAATCTCCGTGCCCGCCAATGCTTCCCCCGCCAATCTCACTTTTGAGACGATGACTAAACTGGCCTCCTAAATCAAGTGACCAGCTATTCCACATCTCTGGGATTATCAGCCGAAACTCGCTTCAAAACACCCAAGCCCGCGTTTTGGGATGTCCAAATCTCCCTTCCGCTACTTCAAGGTATTACCCTATGCGAGTTATCCCGCGTCACCGAGCGACAGATATGCATCGACTTGCGCATCAAGGAGCCGGCGCTCTGTGTTGATCCGGGCTCCGCGAATGGCATTGACGCGACGCTGCACCGTCAGCACATCGAGCAAAATCGTTTCACCAAGATCAAACTTGATCTGTTCCAATGCAAGCGCCTCTTCTGCCGAGGCGCGCCCTCGTTCCAGCGCCTCGAGCGCTTGCCGCAATGTAGCTGATTGGTCGAACGATTCATTTACATCGAAGACAGCGCCTCGAACGGTTGCGGCGTATGCCGCGAGCGCGGCGTCGATGCGCGCCTCTGCTGCCTCGACTTGCGCCGCATTGCGTCCGGAATCGAACAAGACCGCGCTCAGACCCGCGGTCAGGCTCGCGATATAAAAGTCAGGATCGAACAGATCACTGACCTCAGCGCCACTCGATCCCACGCGCCCCGAAAACCTGAGGCTCGGCCAGTTTGCTCTGCGTGTTACCTCAAACGCTTCCAGTTCAGCAGTGACGGCCGCGCGGGCAGCCCGAACATCATATCGGGCTTCTAGCAATTCGGCGGGCAGTGCGGACAAGCCCAAATTGGCGGCATTTGGCAATCGCTCCGAGACCGCCAGGTCTGCTGAACCAAAGTCTCCCAGGATGATCGAGAGCGCGCGGCGCGCGGACCGCGCGGCGAATTCCTGATTTCGCAAGCCAGCCACCGCATTTTCATATTCGAGTTCCGCCAGTGCGAGGTCCGACCGCGCAATGTCCCCTGCTTCGAAACGGGCTTCGGAGACGCGCCGGGTTTCATCCAGAAAGGTCAGGTTTTCTTGCGCCAGTCCAAGCTGCTGATCGGCCTCGATGATCTGAAAATAAGACCGAGCGGTCTGGGCGAGGATCGCTCGGCGCAAACGCGCCGTGCTAGCGCGCTGAACGTCAAGCTGCGCTTCGGCCTGGCGGATGGTTGCGCGATTGACGCCAAAAAGGTCGGGGTTCCAGGCCCCGCTGGCGCTTGCGCTGCCGCTGTCGCTCGTTTGATCAAAGTCAGAGAGCTCTGACAGGCCTGTCGCGCTGAGATCGGCATTGACCGTTGGCCCAAGCAAAGCGCGGCTCTGTCGAAGACTGGCCGCAGATTGCCGAACGCGCGCTTCAGCTTGCTTGAGGTCAAGATTGTTCGCTTCGGCCATTGCGAGATAATCACGAAGTTGCGCATCATCGAACAAATCCGACCAGTCGCCGGGCAAGGTGTTCGCCTCGACCTCAACTTGCCATGCAGATGGAAGCCGAGCTTCATCTGTTGCAATATCGCCCAGGGTACGATTTGCAGCCGTGGACTGGCAGGCCACGAGCGTCAGGGCCGCCGCACTCAAAAGCGCCGGCTTCATGACTTTCAACCGGGATCTATTATTCATGCCGCAATGCCTCGATCGGGTTAAGCTGGGACGCGCGTTGCGCTGGCAAAAATCCAAACACAACGCCAACCAGCAGCGCCGATCCAAATGACAGGATTGCGATATTCGGAGAGAACACCATTTCGATTTCGTCAGTGCCCAGAGAGACCTGTGAGACCGCATATCCAAGCCCGAGCCCCAGCAGGCCGGAGATGATAGATAGTAGCAAGGCCTCTGTCAGGAATTGACTGAGAATATCAGACCCGCGCGCTCCAATCGCCATGCGCAAACCAATCTCGCGCGTTCGTTCGGTGACCGAGACCAGCATGATATTCATCACGCCAACGCCACCAACAATGAGTGAGACGGCCCCCATCGTTGCGAGCAGCAAACTCAGCGTCCGCTGAGTCTCGGCGACAGCCTGTCGATTGGCTGAAAAGTTGAAAATTCGAAAGTCAGGGGCTTCGTCGGCGGTTAAGCCGCGCGACCGACGCATGATAAAGTCGACTTCGCGTTCAATCCTAGCGAGATCTTCTTGAGTGGCGCCGACGATTCTGATCGACCGGACTTGATTTCGGACCAATCGGTCATCCCCAAACAGGCGCGCCCGACCGGTGGGACGGGGAACGAGCACAAAATTGTTCTGGTCCTGACCCCGCCAGTTGGTGCCCTCGGTTTCATCGACAATGCCGATAATTTCAAACGGGATGTTCTGAATTTTAATTCGCTCACCCATTGGATCCTGACCACGGAAGAGTGAGCGCACGACAGATGTCCCGATCACGGCGACCGTCTCGCGCCTTTCAATCTCAGTCTGCGTAATCGGACGGCCGCGCTGCATTTGAAGGTCGTTGGCTGCGAGATATTGCGGGTCGGCCCCGATCACATTGGCGCGCCAATCGCTGGTCTCGGAAACGATGCTATATTCTTGCGAGAGGTCCCCTGTCGCCGCCTCGACTCCTGGAATGGCTTGAATGTCGAGCACGTCCTGTTCGGTAAACGGACGCCAGGCCCGCCGCGCACTCGCCCGGCCATTGTTCCAGTTTGGAAAGATCGAAATCGTTCGAGCTTCGACGCTGTCAATATTCTCCAGGATCTTTTGACGTGACCCCTCGCCGATCGACAACATCGCGAACACGGCCGCCACCCCGATAACAATGCCGAGCATGGTCAGAACCGTTCGAAACGGGCGCTCCAAAAGCGAGCCGGAGGCCAGCGTCAAAGTTGTTAGTCCCGGTATTCTCATGCCAATACGCCCTGCCTCACATCTTCAACAATTTTTCCGTCTCGCATTGTGATCACGCGGTCTGCATAATCTGCGACTTCCTTGTCGTGGGTAATCAGTACGATGGTTATCCCTTGGCGATTGAGCTGGACCAGAAGCTCCATAACGCTCGTCGAGGTTTTGGAGTCGAGCGCTCCGGTCGGTTCATCAGCCAGCAGGAGTTCCGGTTCACCGACCAGCGCGCGGGCAATCGCAACGCGCTGTTGCTGACCGCCCGAAAGCTGGGTGGGTTTATGATGAACTCGATCGCCCAAACCAACCCGTTCCAGGCTCTGTCTTGCGCGTTCGTTTTCGTCATCCAGTCGCGGGCGACGATACTGCATGGGCAAGCGCACATTGGTCAGGGCAGACTTCTTGGGCAGCAATTGGAACTGCTGAAACACGAAGCCAATTGTTTCATTGCGGAAATAGGCCAGGGCTCGCTTGCTCATCCGCGCGAGTGATTGCCCGGCAATCGCAATATCGCCGCCATCCGGCTTGTCGAGACCGCCCAGCATATTCATCAGAGTCGATTTGCCAGATCCGGAAGCTCCGATCACAGCGACAAACTCGCCGCGATCGATGGTCAACGTCACGTCGTCGAGTGCTTTGATCACCGAAGATCCGCGGCCATAGGTTTTGACCAGGTTCCGGGTTTCGATAAGCAGTGCAGACACGGGTTTATCCTCGCGCACCGGGACGCCCGCCTGGTCTGCCGCCACCCCCTGCCCCGGATTGCCGTATCCCGGTGACGACTTGTTGGCCGGTTTCCAGTCCTGAAATCACTTCGATAAAAGCCCCGTCCGAAAGCCCGAGACGTACCGGTTGGCGTCGCATTTTCCCGGTCTCGGTTAGCACCCAGAGATTGGCGTCACGGATGTTTCGCTCGGCCGCCAGAAGCGCACGGTATTGCGAATAGATGGCCGGGTTCAACTGCGTCGAAAGGATATTCTCCGTCAACTCGGCAAGGCGAATTCGCGTTGGCGTGTGCAGGAAGGTGCGGGTTGGATCATTTATGACTTCGATCAGAGGTGCAGTCGCCCGCTCAAGGGTTTCCCTGGTGCTGGCAATATCCGTCGGGCTCATTCCAATTCGTTCGAGGCGCGAATAGACGGGAGAGAGCGGATTGGCGTCCGGTTCAATCTCCTCGGTCCCCTCTTCTTGCCATACGGCAATCTGATCGGGTGAGGGTCGAAAACGATCCGCCTGGGCCGGAATGCGCAAGACGCCGGATTTCACATCCGTGATGATTTCCAGGTTTGCGGTCATGCCCGGCATCAACTTGTTATCGTCATTCTTGGCAGCCACGACGGCGACATAGGTGACAATGTTATTGGCTTCCTGAGATTTCAGCCGGAGCTGCTCAACAGCGCCTTCCACGGACAGGTCTGGATAGGCGTCGACGGAAAACTTCGCCACGTCCCCCTCATCCAAGCCGGCCACATCACTTTCAACAATCTGCGCCTCGACGCGGATGTCAGAGAGGTCTGCCGCAAGCGCGAACAGTTCCGGTGCAGAAAAACTGGCTTGCACGGTCTGACCCGGATCGATCTTGCGATCAATGATCACGCCATCAATCGGGCTGGTAATCGTGGTGCGCTCCAGATCCAGCCGCGCGGTGGCGAGTTCCGCCTGGATCTGATTGACACTGGCCAAGGCGCTTTCCAATTGCGCCCGGTTGAGTTCGAGGTCTGCGCGAGCCACACCAACCGTCCGCAAGGCTTCATCAAGGCGCGCTTGCGAAACGGCATTCTGCGAAAACAAATCTTCCTGTCGGCGCAGCACCGTTTCGGCCTGAGAGAGGTTCACTTCTGCGCGATTGATCGAGGCCTCACGCACCCGCGTGTCGGCATTTGCAGCCTCGAGCCGGCTGCTCAATTGACGAACCCGATTCTCAAAGCTCTGAGGATCAATAATCGCCAGCACATCGCCTTGTTTGACGCGACTGTTGAAATCGACCTCAACCTGCAAGATGCGCCCGGAGACTTCCGACCCGACCATCACTTCGTCGCGCGGAACAATCTTGCCAGACGCATTCACGACGCGCGTCACATCCCCCATCGAAACGGGCGCGGCCCCGAGTGACGCGCCGGGTGTTTCTTCAACGCCTTGTGCAGCCCCGCACGCCGCGACCCCCAAGAGGAAACTTGCCAAACTCAAATTGCGAAGTTTCATATGATCCTGCCTGATCGAAGTTCTTTCAATAAACAAACCTAGTTTGGGGCCCGCCGGGACCCCGGTGGTCGAACATTGTAACTATATTGCACTCACAATCTTGCAAGTGCATTGATCAAAAAGTACACGCCCCGTGCGAGAGTTCCTGTTTTCGGAGCAGCGTTGAATCGCGGCGACAACCACGGCTTGATGCTCGGTCAGTAGACCAGGAGGACGGTTGCTGGTGCAGGTGGTGTGTCGGTTCAGTGGTGTAAGTAATTGCTGGTTTCGGATTCGGGGCAGATTGATTGCACCCATTGCCAAAGCACCGGGTGAGACATAAACTTCGATGGCAATCTAAGGGCGCTGAGCGCGGCAGTCTTTTCTGACGGCAACCGCGGCGCGAGGCCCTCTTCTGTGAATCGGTTGCCACAGAGTTCTCCGAGGGTCTTACCGGAGCTCTGAAATGAAAACCATCATCGAACCCTTCCGTATCAAAAGCGTCGAACCCATTCGAATGACGACGCGATCTGAAAGAACGGAAAAATTGAAAGCCGCGCATTACAATCTGTTCTCCATCGCATCCGACGACGTCCTGATCGATTTGCTGACGGATAGCGGCACGGGCGCCATGAGCGCAAAGCAGTGGTCCGCGATCATGCAAGGCGATGAAAGCTATGCCGGATCGCCATCCTTCGCCAGATTCAAGAATGCCATCCAGGATCTGATGCCATTCAAGCATATCATTCCGACCCATCAGGGCCGCGCTGCGGAAGCGATCCTGATGTCGATTTTCGGCGGCGCAGGTCAAACCATCCCGTCAAACACCCACTTCGATACCACCCGCGGCAATATCGAAGCGAGCGGAGCCACCGCGCATGATTTGAATATCGCGGCGGGACGTGATCCCTCTTCCATTTATCCGTTCAAGGGGAATATGGATTTGAACGCCCTTGAGGTGTTCATGCAGGAACACGCCGAAACGACGCCGATCATCATGATCACAATCACGAACAATGCGGGCGGGGGTCAGCCCGTGAGTCTGCAAAACATCAAGGACGTTGCCGCGATCGCCCAGGCTCATGGTAAGCCTTTCATCATTGATGGCTGCAGATTTGCCGAGAACGCATACTTTATTCAACAGCGTGAACCGGGTCAGCAAGATCGCACGATCAAGGACATCGTGCGCGACTGTTTCACGTGCGCCGATGGCATGACCATGAGCGCCAAAAAGGATGCGTTCGGAAATATTGGCGGCTGGCTGGCGCTAAATGATGATGAATTTGCCGACCAGGCTCGCGTCAAACTGATCCAGACCGAGGGATTCCCCACCTATGGCGGTCTGGCTGGCCGAGACCTTGAGGCCCTGGCTCAAGGCTTGGACGAAATCGTTCAAGAAGATTATCTTCGATATCGCATTCGCACGCATGAATACATCGTTGAACGGCTCGACCAGGCAGGCATTCCAGTCGTGAAACCGGCCGGAGGTCATGCTGTATTCGTCGATGCGAAAGCCTGGCTCGATCACATCCCTCCCCTTCAATATCCGGGGCAAGCGCTCGCCTGCGCGCTTTATGAAATCGCCGGCATTCGGTCCTGTGAAATCGGCTCTGTCATGTTCGGTCGGCAGCCTGACGGACAAGAGGTTCCGGCGTCCATGGAGCTTGTCAGGCTCGCCTTTCCACGCCGCACATATACGCAATCCCATGCGGACTATGTCATCGAAGCTTTCATCGAAATTCAGAGATTGAAGAACAGCTTGCGCGGTTTTGAGATCGCCAAGGAACCCCCGCAAATGCGGCACTTTACGTGCGCTTTTTCACCGCTGTGACGATGAACCAGATTTAGTGGCGGAACACGGCGCGAAGGCCAGCGCATCAATGCTTGATGCGGGAATGGGATGCCCATTCGCGCACCCCATTGCATTTCTCTAATTTCAGGTTCCATGGCATAGCAGTCTTCAGAACCTCTAATCGAAAAGCGACATGCTGCAGCTATCACGTCCCTTATCGCAATCAGACATTCGGCTGGATCGCCATGCGCTCCGCATGTTGCTCGAGCGAAACCATATTGCCAGCGCGATGCATATTTTCGTGGCTGGCCTGGTTGCATTTGTGATGCTCGGTTCAGTGCCGACATGGCGCCTGGTCTTCTTTTTCGTCATCATCAGCGCGGCGATTGTCTTTCAGATGTCACTCGCCTCCCGTCACGCAAAGAGCGAATGGAGCGATGCCAGCTTCGTGAACATCAGACGGCAATTTGATGTGTCTGCGATTATTGTCGGCGGCATGTGGGGATTTGCCGGATTTTGCCTGTTTCCGACAGGGGAACCCGCAAAACAGCTTTTCCTGACATTCGTCATGGGCGGCATGTCGCTCAGTGCGGTCGGCACGCAAGGCATGCGTCTCTTGACCTGCTATGCCTCCATCATTCCAGGGATGACCCCCCTCGCCGTCCGCTATCTGGTTGAGCCTGGTAACACCGGATTGATCTCTGGCGGCTTGATTTTCGCTTATATTATCGTGCTGGTTTCACTGGCGCGCAAAATCAATGATTTCATGTTGCGCGCATTCAAACTTCAAATTGAAAAAGACGGCCTCTTGCATGACCTTCAGGCCCAGGCCGATGAAATTGAACGCGCCAAGGCCGAAGCCGAGAAAGCCAACCTCTCCAAATCGCGCTTCCTGGCGCAAGCAAGTCATGATTTACGTCAACCCTTGCATGCCATCAACCTGTTCATTGAATCACTTCCCGAGGCCAAGACGAAAGCCGAAGAAGAGCGCATTCTCACGCGAGTCCGTCAGTCGCTGGATGTGTTGACCAAGCTGTTTGACAGCCTTCTGGATGTCACGCTGCTCGACACAGGCGGCATAAATGTTCGAAAACAGGTGTTTCGGCCAACGGACCTCATCCAGGAAGTCGCGCTCGATTTCGCGCTCGTAGCGGAGGCTTGCAATGTTGAGTTGCGGGTCGTCCCCAGCACAATCGGTGTTGAGGCGGATCCGGTACTGACGCGCCGTATGTTGCAAAACCTGATTTCCAACGCGATCCGGCACAGCGAAGGCGGTGCTGTATTGATTGGGTGTCGCCGCCGTGAAGGCAACATATCGATTGATGTCGTCGACAATGGCGCCGGAATTGCGTTGGAGGATCAGGCGCGCGTGTTCTCGGAATTCACTCGCCTCGACGTTGTTCGAATGGGCTCGGAATCTTCACCCGGACTCGGATTGGGGCTCTCCATCGTTCA
>ERZ1740062.982-NODE-982-length-12599-cov-11.708227_pt1 | contig 12599 bp, 13 predicted proteins | sample MGYA00581741_ERZ1740062 | MGnify/ENA primary metagenome ERZ1740062 (study PRJEB43018, sample SAMN04849747) | marine metagenome | isolation source: floating plastic debris | place: Pacific Ocean | collected 2008-09-01 | study: EMG produced TPA metagenomics...
AGTTTCATATCCGTGATATCCTTATTCGGCTGGCGCCGCTGCCGGCGCATCATGTCCAAGAATGGAGTGGTGAATGGAATCCGGCTCGCCTTTCGGACGCTCTCTGAGGCCCAGGACTGGCAGGATCAGCAGGAAGAAGGCGAAATAATAGGCCGTCAATATCTGCGACAGGTGTTTGAAGGTGAAGGCCGGTGCCTTCTGGATCGCCAGAGAGGCGACACCGCCCGCAGCGACTTGCTCATCCCGGAATTGGGCCGCTGGCGCGTAATCTTCAAATGTGCGCTGACCTTCGAGACCCGCAGAGTCCGTATAGCTTACAAGCAGCTTGTCTTCGCCCATTGGAATGATCGCATTGTCGGGATTGGATGCCCCGCACCAGCCGAGCAGCAAACACGCCACCACAAAGCCGAAGAAGAATTGCTTCGCAACCGGGCGATAGCGCATGGACTTGACCTTGGACGTGTCCAGCCACGGCAGCAGGAACAGAACCGCGATCGATCCGAACATCGCGATGACACCCAGCAATTTGGCGTCCATCGGACCGATATTGAACGTGATCGCCCGCAAGATGGCGTAGAAGGGCAAGAGATACCATTCCGGCACAATATGCGCCGGCGTCACCAGCGGGTTGGCTTCGATATAATTGTCCGCATGTCCCAGCACGTTCGGCGCATAGAAGACAAAGACAGCAAAGATGATCAGGAAGACGACAATCGCAAACCCGTCCTTGACCGTGTAATACGGGTGGAACGGCACGGTGTCTTTCTCGACATCCTGAACTTCGACACCGGTCGGGTTATTGTTGCCTGGCACGTGCAGCGCCCAGATGTGCAGGATCACCACACCGGCAATCATGAAGGGCAGCAAATAGTGCAGCGAGAAGAAGCGTTGCAGCGTCTGATTGCCGACCGATGGTCCGCCCATCAACCAGCTCTGGATCGGCTCACCAACCAGCGGGATCGCCCCGAACAGGTTGATGATCACGTTCGCGCCGTGCAGCGACATCTGGCCCCAGGGCAGCATATAGCCGAGGAAGGCGGTCGCCATCATCAGCAGGTAAATGATACAGCCCAGCAGCCACAGGACTTCGCGCGGCGCCTTGTAGGACCCGTAATACAGGCCACGGAACATGTGGACATAGACGGCGAGGAAGAACATGGACGCACCGACCATGTGAATATTCCGGATCAGCCAGCCATAAGGCACGTCGCGCATAATCCGCTCGACCGAGCCGAAGGCCTGATCGATATCGGCGGTATAGTGCATCGCCAGAACAACACCGGTAATGATCTGAACGGCCAGGCAGATCGCCAGGATACCGCCAAATGTGTACCAGTAATTGAGGTTTTTCGGGGTCGGGAAGTCGACAAAACTGTCATGCGCCAGCCGAACAATCGGCAGCCGGCTATCCAGCCATTTTTCAATGCCAGTCTTTGGCTCGTAGGTGGACTCGTGTCCGCTCATCGGTCTCTGGTCCTTCCTTTAGAGTGAAATCTTTACAAGCGTGGGCGAGACCCACTCATATTCCGGCACAGGCAAGTTCGTCGGCGCTGGGCCTTTGCGAATCCGGCCTGACGTATCGTAGTGCGAGCCGTGGCACGGGCAGTACCAGCCGCCATAATCGCCAACGCTGCCCTGAGCCGGGCCAACCGGCACACAGCCAAGGTGGGTACAGGCCCCGGACGTGATCAGAATGGCCGGATTGAACGTGCCGTCAGCCAGGGCCACCAGACGCTCTTCATCGGTTTCCGGATCCGGCAGTTTGGCGATATCCGTATTGGCAGCTGACGCGACTTCTTCCGGGGTCCGGTGACGCAGGAAGAAAGGCTTGCCACCAATCAGAACGCGAATTTCGCCGCCCATCGGGATTTTCGAGATATCGACTTCCAGACTGGACGCCGCCTTGGTGTCGCCCGCCGCATTCATCTGATCGATGAAGGGATAGGCCACCAGGCCAGCACCGCCTGCCGTCGCAGCGATTGCCGCGATATGGATGAAATCCCGGCGTTCTTCGTCGACTTGATCCGGGGCCGTTGTGTTGGAATCGCTCACGTCTTCTCTTCCTTCGGCATGACTTTGCAGCCTAAATACACACAATAGGATAAAGCATCATTGCGGCGCAGCGCCGCAAGCCTCCTCCCGTTAATTGTGCCCGCCTAGCCTGCCTCGCGCATGATTTCAAGCGATTGCAACGGCTATAGATGCGACACAATTTCCACCCCCTCTACGGAGATTTACCGATACTGTCAGTGTTGATGGAACTTTAGCGCTCGCGCTCGACACTCTATAGGACCCCACAATGACAGAGCTCGACACAAGAAAACAGCGTGCTTCAACCTGGTTCAAGGCGCTGCAAGACGACATTATCGCCCGATTCGAAGCCCTCGAAGACGAGGCCTCGCGCCCTTTATATAGCGGCGAACCTGGCCGGTTCGATAAAACCGAGTGGCAGCGCGGCGATGGCAGCGAGGATCTTGGCGGCGGGCGCATGGCGATCATGCGCGGCAAATTCTTCGAAAAGGTCGGCGTGCATTTTTCCGAAGTCTATGGCTCCTTTTCCGAGGCCTTCCGGGCACAAATCCCGGGCGCTGACGAGTCAGACGGAAAATTCTGGGCTGCCGGAATTTCGCTGATCGCGCACTTGCACAATCCCCGCGTGCCGGCGGTGCATATGAATACCCGCATGCTGGTGACCAGTGAAAGCTGGTTTGGCGGTGGCGGCGACCTGACGCCGCTGCTCGACTATCAGCGCAAACCGGATTTTGCCGACACGGTCGACTTTCACGCCGCCATGAAGGCCGCCTGTGATCCCTATGATGAAAGCTGGTATCCGGATTTCAAACAGCGCTGCGATGACTATTTCCACCTCGCCCATCGCGACGAGCCACGCGGCACGGGCGGGATTTTCTATGACCGGTTCAATACGGGTGACTGGGAACGCGACTTTGCGTTCACCCAGGATGTCGGGAAACAGTTTGCCGATATCTATCCGAAACTCGCCCGCCGCCGCATGAATGAAGGCTGGACCGACGCCGAGCGGGACGAGCAATTGATCCGCCGCGGCCGCTATGTCGAGTTCAATCTGCTGTATGATCGCGGCACGACATTCGGTCTGAAAACAGGCGGCAATGTAACGAGCATTCTGTCCTCCATGCCACCTGTGGTGAAGTGGCCTTAAGGTCAATCAAACCAATCGCAGGATCGAGCCCTTAAGCCAGGAAGAGAGCACTTCATCATTCCATTCGCCGGATGCGACCGAGAGGATGGACGCCAGAGTCTCTTCATCGGAAGCGACAAGCCGGAATCCGTTGATCTCCAAGAACAATTCCAAAGCCACCAAACCTGTCCGCTTATTACCGTCAATAAACGGGTGATTTTGAATTATGCCCACACCATACAGCGCTGCGAGATCACAAACATCTTGGACCCCGTATCCGAACGCATTCTTCGGCCTCGCCAACGCGCTTTCGAGCAAGCCGAGATCGCGGACGCCATCCGCGCCACCGTGTTCGGAGATTTGTTCGGAGTGAATTTCGAGGATGAAGTCTAAAGGGATCCAAAGAGGCTCGGTCATTCAGAAAGCGCTTTCAACACCTTTCGGCGCCGCTCCATAATCCCCTTTGCACGTTCACGCAGTTTTTGGGTGTCTTCGTCCGATACCGAAACAATGACGCCTTGTTCTGACGGTACAAAGGAAATCACATCGCCTTCCTTGGCACCCAACATAGACAGCACTTCCTTCGACAAGATCACGCCTTGCGAATTACCGATTTTTCGAATGGTGGCATCTTCCGCCATATTGTCAGACTTCCTTGTTGCAACATTCGTTATAACACACAATTGGGTAAAGCGAAATCTTTTACCGATTGATTCGTGTTTCAATTTTGATCTAGCAGCTCCAACAGCGCGTCCCGCTCCAGATCAAAATCACTCTCGACCCAGGCTTTCGCGACGCGGCTGAGCGCCAGGCCAATCTCTTCGCCTTTCAGTCCGATGGCCAGCGCATCATCGCCGCCAATCGGAAAGTCCGGCTCGCGCCAGGCCCGCGCCGCGGCCAGCAGATCGCGGACATCGGCGCCGGCCAGCATGGCCCGGTCCACGACCGCCTGTTTGCCATGCCAGTAAAGGGTGGCGCGCAATTTCGTGGATTTCATACCGACCGGGTCCGGCAGATTGTCCGCCGCCCAGGCGGTTAGGCGCGCCGATTCCTCATTCGACAGGCGCAAGGCCTCTTGCGTCTGCTGCACGGCCGGCGCCGAACGCGGCAAGAGCGCCATCAAGCGCAACATGGATTCCGGCTGCGCGCCGGTCAGCTGCTCGGTCAGCTCCAGATTGTGCAGGGTTTCAACACCATGATGCGACGGCAGCACGGCATCCAGCACCTCGCTTTCGACCATTGCCTCAACGGCGATCCGCGGCGTCGGCGCGGCGAGCAGCTTTTTCAACTCTTTCCAGATCCGCTCGCGGGCTATCTTCGCCAGGCCATCGCGTTGACGCGCACAGGCCGCGAGGCCGTCTGCATCAATCCCGGCGCCATACCAGGCATTGAAGCGGAAGAAGCGCAGGATCCGCAAATAGTCCTCGCGCAGGCGTTCATCGCCATCGCCAATAAAGATCACACGCCCGGCCAGCGCATCCTCATATCCGCCGCCCACGGGATCGAAAATTTCGCCATCCGGCGCCGCATAGAGCGCATTCAGTCGAAAATCGCGCCGCCTGGCATCTTCCGCCCAGTCTTCGGTGAACGCCACCACTGCCCGGCGACCATCGGTTTCGACGTCTCGGCGCAGGCTGGTGATTTCAAACGGCTCGCCATCAATCACGGCGGTTATCGTGCCATGCTCAATGCCCGTCGGAATGGCGCGAATGCTGGCGGCTTCGAGCGCCGCAAGCGTCCGGTCCGGCGGCAATTGCGTGGCAATGTCGATATCATCGACCGGCCGACCCATGATCGAATTGCGGACGCAGCCGCCAACGAAACGCGCGCATCCCGCACGTTCCGCCTCTAACGCGTCGATGACCTGTCGCGTCGCTGGGGCGTTGAGCCAGTCAGCGTTCAGTCGTTTCACCAGTCTCTATCGCCTCATTGGCCGTGTCCGGCACCGCGTCGCAGGGGATTTTCTGAGCCGGAATCATGCGGCCATCGACGATTTCGGACGGCTTGTAACAGGGCTCGCCTGCCACTCGGTCCAGCACGATCAGAACCAGCCATCCGCCCAGCGCCAGGCCTAAACCTGACCCAAACAAAGCCCGGATCGGCCACGGCTTGCGCCCTTCCTGCTCGGCTTCGGTAATCGCGATGCGATAAATGCCAAACAGGATGAAAGGCAGGAAAAACAGAACCATTTGTAACAGTATTCTTGGTCCCACGCGGGTTCTCCTCAGGTCTCGTACAGGTTCATATATAGATCACGAATGATCCCGGCCGTCACACCCCAGATGCGAAAGCCTTGCCAGGGCATTTCTATATATTGGCGGTGTTTGCCTTTATAAAAGGCCGTACCCGTCTGATGATTGGCCGCATTGAACAGATAATCGAGCGGCGCCTCGAACACATCAGCCACCTCTGTCGGGTCCGGACGGGCCTGGAAATCACTCGGCAATACCCCCACCACGGGCGTGATCCGGAAGGCTGTCCCAGTCACATAAGGCGCCGCGCGGGCAACCAGATCAACGGTCTGCGGTGCGACGCCGACCTCTTCCTCGGCTTCGCGCAGGGCGGCCGCCACCGCATCCGTGTCGACCGCATCAATCTTGCCGCCTGGAAACGCCACCTGGCCGGGATGCGACGCCATCGTGTCGGGGCGTTGGGTCAGCAGCGCGGTGGGTCCACTCGGCCGGGGAATAACCGGAATCAGCACCGCCGCGGGCTGGATGGTACTCAAGCGGTCATCATCGACAAAATCGAGATCGCCAACTTCCGGTAATTGCCCTTCGCCCCGGATCGGATCGAGCCGGTCGCTGGCGCGCAGCAGAAAATCATCAAGCGTGGTAAAACTCATCAGGCAGCCGGCCCCAATTCGAAAAAGTGGCCGCGAGACCAGACGCCAAGTTGGCCGACACACCCTTCATAGGCTTCTGACAGTTCCGCAAGCTCATAGAACACCGGACGCGACAGTTTCGCCTCCAGGCCGCCGCGGACCAGAACATAAGGGCTCGGCTCCTGGGTCTCCGGATCAGTTTCGACGCGTATCGGCGTTTCCGCATCGGCGGCTACTACGTCCCCCAGATTGGTCGAAAAAGCGAGCGTCTGATGGCGCCCCGCTTCGCCCAGCCGATCAACCCGCACCGCGACGAAAGGGGCGTCCTCAACATGGACAATCACTTTTTCGTACGGCGTCACCAGATAGATCTCGCCATCCGGGTCCTTGCGCAGGATGCGCGAGAACAGTTTGACCAGCCGGTCGCGCTTGATTTTCGACCCTTCATGCCACCACGAGCCGTCGGCCCGGATCTGCATCTGAATATCGGTGCAATTCTGCGGATTCCACAGGTGAACTGGCGGCAAGGGCCCATCCAGACCTTCCGGGGCAATCTCCCGCAGGACCTGTTCCAGGGAAATGACAGAATTTCCATTGGATTTCATGTGGTGCTCCGCCATCTTCTCGCCTAGACCTAGTGCGACTGATGTAGATAGTGAAGATGGAGTGCTCATGGCAGAGGACAATCCAGCGATTGTTGCAGAGGCTGAAGCAGCCGGTGAAACGCTCGCAAAAGTGAAAGCGGAAATCGGAAAAGCCGTGTTCGGACAAGAGCGCGTGATTGAATTGGCGCTCTCCGCCATCCTGGCCGGCGGGCACGCGCTTTTGATCGGCGCACCCGGCCTCGCTAAGACCAGACTGGTCGAAGCGATCGGAACCGCGGTCGGCCTCGACAATGCCCGCATTCAGTTCACGCCAGACCTGATGCCAGGTGACATTCTCGGCTCGGAAGTGCTGGATGAAGGCGCTGATGGCAGCCGCGCCTTCCGCTTCATCAAAGGGCCGATTTTCACCTCGCTCCTGATGGCGGACGAAATCAACCGCGCCTCGCCGCGAACCCAGTCGGCCTTGTTGCAGGCCATGCAGGAAAGGCACGTGACGGTTGCCGGTGTGCGTTATGATTTGCCCGCGCCCTTCCACGTCCTCGCGACGCAAAACCCGATTGAGCAGGAAGGCACCTATCCGCTGCCGGAAGCGCAGCTCGACCGGTTCCTGTTGAAGATTGATGTCTCCTATCCGGATCTCGACACCGAAAGACAGATCCTGATCAAGACGACAGGCGGCGAAGAAGAGGCGGTCAGCACCGCCATGTCGGCCCAGGACCTGATCGGTCTGCAGGCTCTGGTTCGGAAAATGCCGGTCGGTGAAAGCGTCCTGAATGCGATTCTGGCGCTGGTCCGCGATGCCCGCCCGGAGCAAAGCGAGGATGAGCGGGTCCGCCGTTTTGTCGATTGGGGCCCCAGTCCCCGCGCGGGTCAGGCGCTGATGCTGGCCTGCCGCGCCCGGGCGCTGATCCGGGGCCGACTGTCACCGAGCCTGGAAGATGTCGAGTCCCTGGCCGAACCATGCCTCGCCCACCGTATGGGCATGCGCTATGACCCGACCGGGGAAGCGCCGGGCCTGAACCGTCTGATTGATGATCTCGTGAAGAAGGCGGCCTGATCATGCGTACGCTTCTCACTGTCTCGACCGTTGCGCTGGTCACTGCCTGCAGCCAGGTCAATCCGATCTCGGACGAGGAAAAGGCCGAGATTGATTGCCTCGCCTCAATCACCGTGGTCGAAATCACCGATGCCATTCGCGAAGGTAGCGCGAATGGTACAGACCCGGCGGAACTGCAAAATGTAAAACCGGAGCGCATCGCTGCGGCGATTGAAAAACTGGAAGCCAAATATTCCGGCGAAATGGACTCCGCTTATCTCGAATATGATATCAATCACCGCCTCGATAAGATTCAGGACGCGCTGAACAATCGCGACCCGGACTCCGAAGCGACCCAGATCATGAATGAGACCCTGTCGCTCGGCAAATCCTGCACGTTCGGGAGTTGAGCCAAGAGTGATTTCCCTGTCCACGCTCCGCGCTGATGCCGAAGCCCTTGCCCGACAATTGCCCGGCCTGTCTCTACAAGCCGCTGCGGCGGATGTGATTCATCCCGGCGCTGCAGGTCGCAAGCGGGCCGGATCAGGCGAACAATTCTGGCAGTATCGCCGCTATGCCCAGACCGATGCCGCGGACCGGATTGACTGGCGCCGGAGCGCGCGCGGGGATGAGTATTTTGTTCGCGAAACCGAACTGGAAACCGCGCGCACCATCTTGTCCTGGGTTGATCCGCATGCCGGGTTTGACTGGTCCAGCGACCCGGGCCGCGAGACCAAGGCCGATCGCGCCCGTATCATCCTGCTGGCCCAGGGCATCCTGTTCGCCAAACAGGGCGAACGGATCGGCCTGATCTCCGGCAGCCGGCCACCCAGCCTCGGTAAAAACGCGCCGGACCGGCTGGCCGAAGACATGTTGCGCGCCCAGTCCGAACAGCTTGAGCCACCCCGCGCCCAGGCTTTGGCCGTGATTGCCAGCGATTTCTATGATGGCGTCGAGGCCTGGCGCCAACGTCTGGCCCCGCTGGCAAATACCTGTCGGCACGGCGTCTTGCTCGCCGTCAGCGACCCGATTGAGCATGAGTTTCCTTATACCGGCCGGACCCGGTTCAGCCGCCCGGGCAGCACGCTCGACCGCCTGTTTGGACGCGCCGAAACGGTGCGCGAAACCTATCTCGACAAGCTCGCCGCGCACGAAGCGGCGCTGACCGACCTTGCCGGTCAAATGGGCTGGGCCCTGGTCAAGCATCGCACCGATGAAAGCGCCTTGCGCGGCGCCGCCGCGGTTCAAGCGGCGCTCGAACAGTTCGGGGGCAAGGCATGACACTTGGCCCATTCCTCTTCATGGCGCCGCTGACTTTGCTCAGCCTGATCGCGCTGCCGATCATCTGGTACATCTTGCGGGCCACCCCGCCGAGCCCGAAACAGGCGCAATTGCCCAGCCTGCGCTTGCTCGAAAATGTCGACCCCAAGGAAGAAACGCCATCCCGCACGCCTTGGTGGATCCTGCTTTTGCGGATCGGCGCCGCGGCGCTCGCCATTCTTGGCTTGGCGCAGCCGATCTATGCCCCGAACGCGTCCAGCAATACTGACACGTCAGGGCCCGTCTTGGTCGTGATCGATAATGGCTGGACCAGTGCCCAGCGCTGGGGCGAATTGCGCTCTGCCGCCCTGTCCGCACTGGATGGCGAAACGCGTGACACGCCGGCCCATATCCTGCTGACCGCCCCCCGGGCTTTGCCGGTTGACCCGAATGAACGGCTTGACCGCGCCGCCTTCGAAGCGCGCGTCAGATCCTTGCAACCACAAGCCTGGGCTGTGGATCGCGCCGATGCGCTGGTCCGCCTGACCGAAAGCCAGTTTCGGCCCGACCGCATCCTGTGGCTGACCGACGGACTTGATCCGGAAACCGCATCGCCCTTCGCACGGTCGCTGGCCGACATTGCCCCGCTCTCCATCTATGCGGCCCCGACGCGCGGCCCGGTCGCGCTGACCCGGTTGACCGCCGATGCGCAGGGCGTTGGCCTGACCGCCAGCCGGCTCGAAGCGTCTGAGCCCTCGGAGCATTTCGTCTCGGCCCTGACCCTGGATGGCGCCGCGCTCGCCACAGCAGAGCTGAACTTTGCCGCCGGTGAGCGCACTGCCGCCGCCAATTTCACCTTGCCGCCTGCGGCCCTGTCCCGGATTTCGCGATTTCAGGTTACTGGATCAGCCACGGCCGGCACCGTCTGGATGTGGGACAGCGCCGATCGCTCGCGCCGTGTCGGCCTGGTCAGCGGCGACAGCACAGCGCAGCCGCTCCTCTCCGACATTCATTATGTTCGAAAAGCCCTCGAACCCTTCGCGACGATTTCCGAAGGCGAGCTGACCGATCTGATTGCCGAGAATCCGGATGCCATCATCCTAACCGACATTGGCCAGATTGATGCGGACGCCAGAGCCGCCGTCTCGACCTGGATCGATGAAGGCGGCGCCCTGATCCGCTTTGCCGGGCCGCGCATGGCAGGTCCGCAAGTTTCGACCCGCGGCGATGATCTCGTCCCGGCACCGCTCCGGCGATCCTCCCGCGCGATTGGCGGCACCCTGACCTGGGAAGAGCCGCAACCGCTTGGTACTTTCCCGGACGCGTCTCCCTTCGCTGGCCTGGAAGCCCCGGAAGACATTCGCGTGCGCCAGCAAGTCCTGGCCCGACCAGGCCCGGAACTCGCCCGCCGCACCTGGGCCCGGCTCGCAGATGGCAGTCCGCTGGTCACCGCCGATCGTCGCGGCGAAGGCACCCTGATCCTGTTTCATGTCACGGCCGGGCCGGACTGGTCGGACCTGCCCTATGCCGGTGTATTCGTCGACATGCTGCGCCGTTCAATCGCCGCCGGGCGCGGCGAAGCGATCAGCGATGAAGAAGGCCTGTACACACCCGCCCTGACCCTGAATGGCGCCGGGCGTCTGTCGCAACCGAGCGCTGGCGCCACACCCTTGCGCGCCGCAGATTTCGGCGCAGTGGTCCCGTCTGAAGCGCACCCGCCTGGCCTCTATCAAGGTCCCGCGGGCACGCGCGCCTTGAACGTTGCGCCGGAATATTCGCCCGTCGCGATGACCGATTGGCCGCCTGCCGCCACCCTGCTCGGCGATACCGAAGCGCGGACCTTGCGGCTGGGCGGTGTCTTGCTTGGCATTGCGCTCGCGCTGCTTTGTATCGATCTAATCGTCGCATTGGCTCTGGCGGGTCGTTTGCCTCAATTCACGCGCAGCGCTGCGGCTGGGACGCTCGCGCTCACGACGCTGGCATTGATCACCCCGGGCGACACGCTGGCTCAAAGCCGATTCGGAGCATCGCAATTTGATGAGCTGGACAAGGAGATCGCCGCCGCCCTGGAAATGCGCCTTGCCTATATCGAGACCGGTGATGCCCGGACCGATCGCGCCACCAAAGCGGGACTCGAAGGCCTGAGCCTGGTCCTGTTCCGGCGCTCCAGTGTCGAGCCAGCTGCGCCGCATGCCGTCAATCTCGAGACCGATGCGCTGGATGTCTATCCGGCTTTGTTCCTGTCACTGCCGGAAAACCCGGAGCCGTTCAGCGAAGCGGCGGTCGCGCGCCTCAATGCCTATATGCGCAATGGCGGCGCCCTGTTCATCGACACACGACGCGGCGGGAGTATTGGCGGTGGCAACAGTTTTGACGGCCTCGACCGTACTTTGCCCGGGCTCGACACGCCGCCTCTGTCACCGGTGCCGGACGATCATGTTCTGACCCGCTCCTATTATCTCATCCAATCCTTCCCCGGCCGCTATGAGAATCGCAATCTGTGGATCGAAGCCACCGGCGCCGCGGAAAAGACCGAGCGCCGCGGCGATGGCGTCAGCCGTCTGTTTGTCGGCGATGCGGATTATCTTGCCGCCTGGGCCGTCGATGAGCGCGGGCGTCCGCTCTATTCCGTCGATGGCGGCGACGTGCAGCGCGAGCTGTCGATCCGGTTTGGCGTCAATCTGATCATCTATATCCTGACCGGCAATTACAAAGAGGATCAGGTCCATATTCCCGCCTTGCTGGAACGCCTGGGTGAAGATGACGGCGTAGGCGATTTTGATGCCCAGGACGGGGTCATCCCATGATTGAAGCGACCCGTCTCACTTTCGATCCGCTGATTGGCTGGCCGCTCTTCTGGGGGCTGGCCCTCCTCTGTGTGATCAGTCTGGGCGTCTATGTCCTCGCCTTTCGCAAGGCCTGGCTGACCCGTGCCGCAGCGGCTGTGTTCGGGCTGCTGGCTTTGTCCAATCCGGCTTTTGTCGAGGAAGAACGCGAACCCCTGCCCTCTGTCGCCGCGATTGTCGTCGACCGCTCAGACAGCATGAGCTTTGGCGCGCGCGAGACGATTGCCTCGGATGCGCTCGCCGCCTTGCAGGACGAGCTTGATGACAATCCGGCGATTGATCTCAGAATTGTTGAAGCCGAAACCCAAGGCGATGGCACCCGCCTGATCGGCGCGCTGGAAGGCCTGATGGCAGACGTTCCGCGCGATCGGATTGCCGGCGCTATCCTGATCACGGATGGCCAGGTGCATGACCTGCCGGCTAATCTGTCCCGCATTCGCGAACTTGGGCCGGTGCATGCCTTGATCACTGGCGACCCGGATGCAAGCGACCGCCGGATCACGCTGGTCCAGGCGCCGAATTTCGACATTGTCGGCGATCAGGCGGAGTTCATCATTCGCATTGATGACCCGCAAGGCGGGACGGTGCCGCTGACCTGGTCGATGAATGGCGGCCGCAGCCAGGCGCAATATATCGAAGCCGGCGAGGATACGAGCATCCTGATCGAGGTCGAACGCCGCGGCGACAATATAATCGTCTTCGAAACACCGGAAGGTGAACAGGAGCTGACCCTCGCCAATAATCGCACCGCCGCGACCATTTCAGGCGTTCGCGATGGCTTGCGGGTCCTGCTGGTTACGGGCCGTCCGAATGCTTCGGGCCGGGTCTGGCGCGACTTGCTGAAGTCTGATCCGTCCGTCGATCTGGTCCA
>ERZ1740062.983-NODE-983-length-12578-cov-10.915675_pt1 | contig 12578 bp, 13 predicted proteins | sample MGYA00581741_ERZ1740062 | MGnify/ENA primary metagenome ERZ1740062 (study PRJEB43018, sample SAMN04849747) | marine metagenome | isolation source: floating plastic debris | place: Pacific Ocean | collected 2008-09-01 | study: EMG produced TPA metagenomics...
TTGTCATGTTCAGCAGTACAGTGCTATTTTTCAAGGTCAACTGAGCGGAAAATTTCAAGCCACGCCCAGGAGTGGAAGCTCAACAGATTTTTTAGCTCTGGGCCTAGGTATTTCATTGCTGTAACAGAGGATCATAATTCTAAATAGGCAGGGACACACAATTGCCAGTCTAAAAACCTCAATGTCTATGGTTTAAACTTACGCAGCTATCTCAGTGAGTTCATTTGGATCGGGTGTACCACGCTGCACAAATATCCCTCTATTCATCTTAGCAGGATCGAGAGCCCAGTTAGAGATACCAACAAAAGCACACTTCATGTATGGTTCGGGTGTTCGATTCCCTTCACACCCATCCTCAAGCAGCGGATGTAACGTCTGTAAAACAAAACTTTTTATCACATAAATATTTTCTGTAGTTGCTTGTCCTCTGCTTATCATTGTAGCAAAACTTCTAGACATTAAAATTAGTATTATTGAAAAGTGAAAAGGCAATTCAATCATGTGATATAAGATCTGTGTCAGAAAACACGATCAACATGATCAACTGCGGATCAGGATTAGTCCCTGCGGATCAGGACTTAAAATAACGGAGGTCCCCTGTGTGTTTGCACACCCCACATGCAGGTTAAAGATCCCCCTCTGCCTCTTCGCAAAGAGAAGCCGATTCCGGCGGGCATGGGTATAGGGTCACCACCCCACACAAGCCGCTCGAGCTTAAGGGGGTCCGTTAAATAGGGCGGTTGGAAGACCTGGTGTGAACAAAACAAAACAAAAGTCGCTGCAACTGCTATAGAATGTCAGTATCGCTGTCAACATTTGTGCCTGTGCCCTGTGACCGCAATCATTTCACAATATTTCCCAATAAATGTCTATTTTATCAGATTCATTGGAAGCCATGGCCCCTATATTATTACTATCAATATAATACACTACCAATTTCCGACATTATTTTTAAATAACGTAAACTAACGGTTTCATAACGGCTTACAGGGCAGAGTTATATATATGTGTGGAATTGGTTATTGTAGTAGTGTCAGGACGCCAATGGCAGATCACACAAAGAATGAATTGTCCAGCTCTCCCTGCAGGGAGGATATCAAGTTACCGGGTAGTCTAGCTCCTCCTGGTACAGGCGTTATACATACAGGTAATGTCACATAGCGGTACCCTACATATGAAAATACAGTGTCAGTGTCAATAGTAGTAGTAAAATAGATGTGCGGTTTTAATTGGCGCCGTTCAAGTGTGCGAAGTTTATTTAATTGATGATTCCTTAAAAAAATTTGGCTTGTATTTGAGGACATTATTATGAGTGTAAATATTTTAAGGGGATAGGTGATGGTACAACAGTGTAATAGAAATGGTGAGGGAAGTGTTTCAACTATGAGGTACAAATACAGCGCTTTTGTTGTCCAGTTTAATACCATAGGGAGCTTTTTGCTTCTCTGCTCTTATTACAGCTGTCTGTCTAGTGGGTATTATGTATGTCAATCCCTAATAACTGGCTTCCGTAAAAGCCTAAATACATAATATAATAATTTATTCATTATTTAAGTGTGGTACATCTCCAATGACGTTGACTTGCAGATCCCGAGCTTGTGCTTGACGATCTTAATATCCGACACATGCTGGAGAATGAAGATGAGTCAATACAAAAAGATGAGACGTGTGACCCAGATAATCCAAGAGTCAGCACTTTTCAGGAGATTAGTGCGGCAGCCTATAGGATTAGAAGTGGTATACTCAGAACACCATGCACAGTGAGTATGAAATATGGCACTATAATCACATCAGAGCCACCGCTTATGAGTACCAAGTGCTGGGTGGTTGTGCCAGGGTGATTTACTGGCAAACATTGGTGCCATCATCAAAACAAAAGAGTATAATATACCCTCTTCATACTCTTTGTCGAAACCATGTGACCTCTGCCTGGGCCATTCATAGCAGAGTCTGTAATCAAATGAGAAAGTAAGGAACTAGCTAAGTCAACCATTGTAGATTACTGGTCCCTATCCAAAAAAGGTGCTGCAACCAAAAACATTATAAAACAGATCGAAAGTTAGTATATGAGCCTATTCTGCACCTAAAGAGGCCGTTAATAAGTGAAGTCATCAACACAATAACTGGCCACGGTCCCTTCAGGTCCCATCTTTATAAACCTAAACTCATGTTCCTAATGTGGCGCCAACTCAGACTGCAATTCCCATTTCATATTCAAATGCCCGTTCTAACGCAAATCAGAAAACAAATTCTGAAACTACCACAGCAAGATAACCAACATCAAACATGCATCGCCATGACTGACCTGCTGGACGTTGTTAAATCGTCTGACAGGTTTGGTGAACAGATGGTTGATCAAACTTGTTTTTGGGGCCTCTGAATACTATTGGTGTGCATACTCCTGTATTCTGATGGTCGGGGCCCTCCACCTTCAAACTATCCCCCTACAAGACAAGAATGACCGTCAGAGACTTGTTACTCATAAGCGGTAGCTGTGATGTTACTAAAAACGCCAGGGAGTTTTTATAACGGTACTGATCGCTTCCCTGTAAAAAATTATCTATCAGTTATTTTTTGTGTTAGCAGATTTTGACATGGACTCCGAGGGTCGGTAATGCCAGCTAAGAGTATTCTACTACATATTATTGTGCTTTTGGAGTTCTCTTTTATTTTTGGAAAAGAAGCAACTCCTCATTGGGTTTTTGAACAATATGCATGTAAGAGTGTTCTCCCTGACGTCTGCAACAAGAACATTCAATCCTCCCTGCTAAAATACTAGGCTTCTCAGGCTTTTCAAGGATAATGATTCTTCCACAAATATGTGTTCATTATAGTCAGTACCTGTACATTTGAGTAAATATACTGTCTGGCTAAACACTTACATTAGACCTTTAAAATAGGTAGTAACACTGGTATGATTAGATAGACTATCAGTATAGTAAGAACAAGTACAGTAGCATGCCAATAATGTTCTCATTTATTGACTTTTATGTGATCGGTTCTGCTTGTATTTTTGTGATATATTATTAACTCACATCAGCTCACCTGACATAAGTGCAAGCAGACACGTACGCCTCTACATGTACAACGTTCTTATGAACATGGATGTTTTCACAGTATGCTTATCAGGTTTTGAGGTGACCCCTGTTTAAGAACAGATATGTGAGCAAGCTTCAAACACCCTTCACCACACAAACAGGGTGAAACTTTTTACAGAAAAATCTGCTATGGCTACGATCTGGGATATCCTCAGGGGTTAGGGGCTAGCTGTCCCCCAACGCATACTTAAGCACTTGGGTTCCCCCAGGGCTCTCCGAATCAACCCAACATGCAGCCCATCCTACCCTATCTGCAAGATTGGTAGAGATACGTACTTTGATTACCAGTTTGCAATATTGCCAAGTGTTATGAACTCCTCAGCATTGTATTGGGGTAATTTCCATTGCTGTCCCTATCCATGAGGCTCATTCAGAAGTCTGAAACCCTTCTTAATACTCCCACATGAAGAACTAGGGCATGTTCAACAGTATCCCGTGATGCTAAATTCCCAGGCACACTCAGTAAATGATATCTTATGAAATTTTGCCTGATTATTTCTGGGAATTCCAGTCAAATGATGCATTATGGGAATGTTGTTAACATGCTATATTGAAATACCGAATCGAACCAGACGGTCTACTTCCACGTAACTATACCATATCTTAATATATTATCATACTACATTATCATATTATATTATTGTATCTATATTATATTATATTTTTATTGTATCACATGTTCATTTGATGTCTTCAGAGGTCGGGTCTCTCAAGGATGTACGGGATGGACATCTGGTTCAAGAAAGAATTCGATCAGTTCACTGGAAGGTGAGTGCAAATAATTTCATGGAAATTTCGGGCAGATAGTAGACTTTGTCCTGCTGTGAGTCCTTCCCTGCTCATAACAAACTAATTTAATAAAACATTATTACATCAACTTGATGTTTGTGGTGGACAAAATGCGATAATCAGTATTCAGTGCAACTGCAGCTGTTTAGATCTGACATTGTGAATAACGACAATATGAAACCCCTTTCTTATTTTAAGTTTCAAAGAGAGAGGGGCTCGTAACACTCTATTGAACATCCCAGCATCTAAGAGAACTGTAGGCGTGGTGGCTGCCAGCGCTGGAAATCATGCTTTAGCTCTGGCCTATCACGGTCAGCTACTGAAGATCAATGTCACAGTGGTCATGCCTAAAATAGCACCTATCATGAAGGTTCAGAACTGCAAAGTGTTTGGTGCTAATGTTATCGTCGCTGGCGAAGACCTCGGGGAGTCCAAGAAAATAGCCATGTCACTCAGCAAGAAATATGGCATGACTTATGTTAACGGGTAAGTACCTTGAACGGAATGGAGCTTGATTTGAGGTGACACCACAATCTGATGGCATCAATTGGGTTAAAGAGGAGTTTTCTTGTATATCCACCCCGTATTAAATAATTTCCATAGGCTAGGTGATGATATTGATATTGTGTGACATTGTAATATATATATTAGATTAGAGTGCATCCTCCTTTCCCTATTACTCCTTGATTGAATTTAAGATAAATTAATACAGTAGATACTTGAACTCCAGATAAAGTTTTTGTGAGAGGGCAACTGCATTATCACAGTGATAGTCTGAGCTCGCAGTTGCGTGTCAGAGTATGTGCACTCAGACTATAGTCGAAGCTATGAGATAAATATGTTATGATGATATTTATCTCTTTGGTGAAAATGAGGGTTTTGACTGGCCTGTACCTAGCTCTTATGCATAGGTTTTGCCCAATGGTGAAGTGACGATTGGTAGAAGTCTAAATTGAATTCCGCAGTCTTTGTTGCTCCTATTTCCTTGCATCAACACTGAAACCAAAGGAGTTTCAGTCATTTGAAAAAGTTCATATTGAAAATAAAAAGCATTTTGCTGAGTTCTCCATCTTTTTTTGTGTAATCATGTTGCCGAACTCTTTCAGATACGACCATCCCAATATCATAGCCGGTCAGGGTACTATTGGCTTGGAGATCATAGAACAAGTAGACAATATAGATGCTGTGGTAATACCAGTTGGTGGGGGAGGACTTATAGCAGGAGTAGCACTCGCTATCAAAACTCTCAATCCTGAAATAAAAATAATTGTAAGTGGTTATATTTGTGTCAATTGGTTGGAAGTGATTGACCCAATAACGACCTAATTGTATGGGCTTGAGGCTTTGGTTTTTTGCCATTTTTGTGGCATAAGTTTTGATATTGTATACCAGTCTGATCTCATTGTGACATTGTTGTCAATTACCGATTCTTGATAAATTATGCATCGTCTTAACTGTAACCTTACTGTTGCTGATTTTTCAGGGTGTGGAACCGGAGAGAGCTGACGGTTTTGCACAATCATTAAAAGCCGGCAAACCAACTTACTCAGCGGTCTCGCATACTCTGGCTGATGGTTAGCATTTTACTTACCGTGGTAGCAAATCTATTAGGCTGTTTGGTGTGTTTGTAGCGACATTCTCAATTGCTGCTAACCACAATTGCCGCAAAAATCTGGAATTCTTTTTATCTTGACCACCCAAAACTGTCAGGTGTTTGCACTGAGAGAGTATAAAAGAAGTGATGTGGCCATTGGTCGTCTAGGCAATGAAATACCTGTATTTCATTGGTCTAGCTACCTGCACTTAAGCTTGATTTTCCCCAAGAATGGAGTCGTCAGTATAAATATGGATACATACTCTATCAGTGTCAGCATGATTTTAGGTCATGTATGACCCCTGTCACCGCTATCTTTGCTTGTGATGCATGATTTTTATAATGAATTAAGTAGTGGTTAGCCACCTCAGTCTGGAGACCAAGTGGTACTGAAGAAGTTCCTATATTCCATACCAGGGAATCAGGGATGTGATGTGATTTTTGTGCCAAAAAGTGCACAATTATGTTTTCTTTGAAATCCATTAGAAATCTTATGGTATATCATAGGCATCAGTCTTGAACACATAAAAATGCAATGCAACAAAAAAAATGAGTAAACCTAGCCTGCCCTGCCAGCTTGTATCCAATTTGTGTCCGATCAGAGGCCTTCCAAGGATCAGAGGCCCTCCGGGCCTCGCTTTGCGCGGCCCGTCGGACGCGTGGCAGGCTGACAGGTCAGTCTAGAGTAAACCTACTGCGTGGTCTCTTGGAGCCCTTTTTAATGCTACTCATGGGCTTGTTCAGCTTTTGAAATTCTTGAATGCGCTTTTCCTCACAATTCAAGAATGCCCTTTCTTGGTCGGCCGTCAATCACATCCCTGCATACCACAACCCCCCTGCTTCACAGACACAACAAGCTGATCTACTAATGTACACGTATTAATCCATCATAATTTCAGGTTTGGCAGTGCCTATGATTGGTGTTAACGCTTTTGCGACAGCTAAATCTCTCATAGATAAGATGGTGACAGTGAGCGAACAAGCTGTAGCTCTGTCTATACTCAGACTTGTAGAGCAGGAGAAAGCCGTCATAGAGGGCGCTGGCGCTGTGGGCGTGGCTGCCATACTCGATAATAAACTACCTGAGCTACAGGGCAAGAGGTCAGTCCGATGGAGTACGTTAACATCGTAGTTATTCTCTTATCAGTTAGAAGTTCCCAATGATGCTTATGGTACTCTGTGTCAAATTGTGATCTGCTATTCATTACTCAGTCAATAGGACTGCAAGCAGATTGGTTGATACTTGATGATGACGGGAGAGCAACTTTACACACTAAAATTCCCTATTAAAGATGTGCTTTCAGAGATTTTTTTTGTGGAAAAAGACGAACAATCACAGCAAAAGTATTAAGCTGATGAGCATATCACAGACGCACAAAATTTAATATCCTCTGCATGCATTTTGCCAGTGAAAAAATTAGAACTAGGGATAGCACAAATATCCTGACATTAACACGGAAATTAGATATTGGCAACTTACATTTATGCAATTTGACACCTTAGGAAATTTTTAACTCATGTTTGGAAATCCATAGCAGATAGTCATTGTTATTTCCCACAACTTTTACTCTTGTGCTTTTAGAGTGGTTGTGCTCCTGTGTGGTGGAAATATAGACACAAGCATACTGGGTAGATGTCTCGAGCGAGGCCTCGCAGCAGACGGGAGATTAGTGGCTTTTAAGGTTCTTATCCCTGACTCCTGCAACGCTATCGCTAATCTCACAAGACTTATTGGAAATGAGGGTGCAAGGTATGTCGATACCTCATAAATGTTAGTGCGTAAGTTCACAGCTCATTTATCATTTCAAAAGTCTTAAAGTGTTTAATATGTAACAGAAGCTGATTATGTTTCATAACTGATTGATTCATGTGTCAGCCTGTCAACAACAGGACCACCTAAAACCGGTTTGTCTGACAAACATGTGATAGCCTACTTTTTTACCTCTTTTCTTTCACCCATGAAGGTGAAACATAGTCTTGTCATGTTTTGACATATACCTTTTCGGTACAAGTCAATCTTGAAACGGAGTGCTTGTCACTTCCTAGGGAACAGCAATATAAGTTGTTTCCCCTTGTTTAAAAAGAAGACAACTACTTATTATCGATGAGTGCTCGAAAGTTATTTTTTTATGTATGTTTTTTTACTACCCATAAATAATGCTCAATTTTATTACATTTTAGTGTGAAAGACATAATCCATGAGAGGGCATGGATAAAGTCGGATGTTTTCAAAGTAGCGGTGAAGATTGTTTGTGAGACAAGGGATAAAGAGATGGGTTTGCAGCTCGAGAAAATGCTAAAGGATAACTATGAATTACTCTCATGGAATTTACCTGCGGTGTAGCTTACTGTACTTTTTCCTCTCGATTCTCAGCTCTACCATTGATACAAAATTGACTGTTGACTTGTGATAGTTATTTTTACATGGATGATGTGCCAACCCTATTTTACGATGACTGTAGTGGTTTCAAGGTCTCTTGTTTAATTTTTCTCAACTTTGTGGTACCTCACCTGCTCGCAAACCGATAATCCAAATCTCTCATTTGGCAGCTAATTCAACACTATGTGTTTCGTAAGGGGAATCGTTCTTTTTTGGTTTACATGCATATCTATAATCTCCGAATGATTTTGATTTGAGTAATATTATGTAGTGAATTTACTCGCATACCAAAGGTAATTGACAATGATGGTAGCTTACTTACATTTGAAAGGAATGAAGAAGATGGTTTACCTTTATTCTCAATTTAGATATACGGTTAAGTATAACAATAAAAACATAAACACGTTTGGACATTTGTAGCTATGGGAATATGAGCGTTCAACGCTTGCAGAGATGGCTCAATCGGGGAAATTGAAAAGAGCTGTTTAGTAAATGGGCTTTTTTATGAACCAGATTTAATGATTAAATAGACTGAAAAAGCCTTAAAAATATCAGCGCTATCTGCCTTCATTGTTGAATCTGCCTTTGTTACATGGAGGGGCAACATAACATATTAATACAATGATATTGATACCAGGTATGTTTCATGAACCATTGAACCTACTACCAAGTATAATTAACTATGAATGTGAGGTAAAAAAGCTAAAATTGTATGATGAATATATCTGCTAAATAGCTATTCTGAGCATTGAATGGATGAGTAGATGCTTAGGCATCCAATGTACATGTATACGCTACAACACGGAGCCTCTGTGCACGCTATAGATATATTCTAGTTCTGTTATCAGCGCCGCCTGGTGGTGGCGAGTTTTGTGGGGTGATCTCCTCGCCGCTGTCCACATTGATCTCTCTGCGGCGTGACGAGGCTCCATCAGGAGTGGCTGGTGCACCAGAGGGTGGTGATCTCTCCTCATCTGGTTCTACTCTGGCTGATAAAAGGAAAAGATTGAGACGTTGTGATGGTGTTAATGAAATCAATCAAAATCATTGAGACAATTCAGTCGTTAGATCCTCCGTCTTAATTTAACAACACAGAAAAGCAGAAGTAAAGTTGCCAAGTTTTGAGAGCCATGGCATGGACCAAAACTCCTTGCATGTATACCTGAATAAACAATGTGCACAGAGTTGACAAAGTCATGCAAGTACGCTAGTTCATCCATCCAGTCGATTTAAAAGCTGCTTGGCGTCAGACATAGCTCTGCAAGTGTACGAAAGGTATATTGATTCATTGAGGCAGTTTAACTCTTTCATTATTCTAAATGAGGAAGAGTACCTGATATCTAAGTTGAGCTAGTAAGAAAATACAAATTTTTGTATTGAAATTAATTGAATCAAAGTTCATTGAACTAAGGTGAATAATGTGCAGTGAGAGCATTACAACTGCCAACAAGAGAATTATTTTCAATTTATTCCCTTGTGGCTGGATATCACTTCGTTGTTATGTTGTTTACGCTCTTTAAACTTTTATACTCAGGAGAGTCCAGAAAATCATGGTAAAAATACACCAAGGTGCCACTCTTTTGATTCCCCTCGGCAGCCACACTGCAGCCCCAACCTGGTTGATGAGGAAACTTGATGATGTGTTGTGCATACAGGTATAATCTGACTCCAAAACAAATGGAGTTTGTGGCACACATAATACAGGTACAAAACATACAGAAGCATCTTCTAAAAAATATCAGCATTCATTGTTTCAATCCGATGTTACTGCTCACAACATACATAAATGCAGCTCTATGTATGGTCCTTGACAATTGATACTGTATTCTGGGTAATTTGTGAGGTGAAAATAGTGATGTTTTAATTACGTTCTCATGCTGAAACTTTGAAAAAAATGATGACAGCCAGAAGATTACTTCGCCTACATGTAGATCCTCCACAACAAAAATTCCCAGGTCTGTGAAGTATAATTAAGTATAATTACTTCTAACCTCTTGAATACAGCATTGCCCCACCACTCAATGAATGCCTATTCCAATGTAGTCAGGGAGGGGGAGGTTGATAGCGCCAGTGCCACTTACGCCCCACACACGGCCGTTGGAGCCCTCAAACTAATTCCAATGAGGAAACTTCTGTTGCATGGCAGGCCGACTCACAAGTATTTTTTAACACATAATTTCCTATTTGATGAAACAGTGTTACAAAGCTAACCACTCAGAATACCAATGGAGGCCTCCCCAACAATAGTTCAAACCTGATATAAAATATCAGGTCTCACATTAAACCAACTTGGAAATGATGACAGAGATGAAAACAGTCATCAACCCCTCACCAACCAGGTAGGAAAGCTTCGCTTCAGGGGTTTAAGTATTTGTAGCGGGGCACTCACCAGTGCTGGCTGGTGATGTAGTAGCTTGAGCTGATGATTTGGCAGTAGCGGGTGGTGTAGGACTAGACATTGGCATCATTGTACCTATCATCTGAGGTTTCTCATCTTCTCTCTTTCTGAATAAACATCATAAAAGACAGAATCACAGCCACAACTCACAATACCTATGATTTGTAAATTGTATTGTATATGATCGAGGCAGGGAACTTTCATTAGAAAGCTGTTATCGATACATGCGCATTGCTTCTCCATCTGCTGATATGTTTGTCGATGCATGAGTTCTACGACCGTAGCAGTAACATAGCAATAACGAGCATAGGTATCAGAGGAATGAATCTTTTGTGATGATGGAAGTTTATGGATAGCCCGATTGTCTTCGTGTCAGTAGCATTTGTAAATTATTTGGCAGCTGTAAGCCATTATTCTGTAGCAGAAACCCCGCAGCTACCAGATCTTATGTACCGGCGTGTCAGTAAACTTGCGATGGTGATCATTTGATACGAACTTTTTGGGGGGTCCACAGCAACAGTACCAGGCTATGAGAGCTATAGTTACAGTAATGAGTATCAGCACCAATCCGCACGCTACTATCATCATCAAAAAACCACCAACTACAACGATACACACAAATTCTATTTCTGTTTCAGAGTTAAGAAATGTGCAGCCGTGATTGTATCGACCAGAAAAAGAGGTGGTGGGATATGCAAATAACACATTTTGATACAAATCACCAATCTGCCACATGTCACGGCTTAGAAATTTGGTATGATGAAGCAAGAATAATTGTGTGGATTTGATGAAGTGTCGAGAATCCGATCACTTTCAACGGTTATGTAGAACCGTTACTGTGCAGCTGACCACGCGTACATTATGTATAGGAACATCCTTGGTATATAGGCTACTTACTGCTACCTACCACCAAGAAACTGTAGAATTTCCGTGTTGAGAAATGGTGCATCGTTAACCTGTACTTGATCCATTTTGAGATTGAATATAATATAGAAAACTTGATAGTGAGAGCACCAGATATTTGAGGGTGACTGGACTTGTTACTTGTTTACTAGTTCCACTCGTTATCACCTAATCAGCGTAATAACTTAAATATCGTCTGCTCCCGTCTGTTTTAGGAAACAGGCAAACAGTTTGTAGTTTGCGATGAAGTGTTAAAAGTTTTCTTGTTTGTAAAAAAACACAAATCCATACAGTCAAGACTAATTCTTTTCGAGGTCACTGAGTTTGAATGGTCTTGAATGGCTGATGAACAATGAAAGAGCAGGCAAGGGCTACTAAACAAATCCCAGTCCGTACTCTGGCAAACACTTAATATATCAACTTCAAGCAAAGTATGTAAACAGGTTTTGAACTGACAGATCTTTATAGCACATAAAAAGCTTTAGAAAATAGACAGTATATTATAATACCAGTGAACAGCAATCATGCCTCTATTATTTGTTTGAATCAGTGGTATGCAGAGGGTTTTGGATGTCAGCGCTACTTGAATGCATTGCTATAAGACGCCTTTTTTCGAAATCAACTTCAGGTGCCAATATCTTTGAAAAGGACATACGATACACCAAAGCCTATGCGATAGTGTTACACCAATATCTTACGTATAATAACTTTTGCTTTAGACTTTTCATAGGTTATAATATAAATAGTATTTATTGAGTTCATACAAAAAACCACTATGATTGGCTACATACATCAATGTTAAATATGGTTTGTTTCAACGCTTATTTTCAGTCTCACAGTTGAGAAAAAAAGTATAATAAATATGATGCGATTGTTTCGTTGTAACTAGCTATGATGAAAATTCACAAGACATATAAATATTTGAGAAAATCTATAAAAACCTACTCTGAAAGGCGAAAAATGTTTTTATTATTATTCCTAAAGAAGACTACTACAACAAGCAGAATTTAGAGGAAGCTCCAGGGTTCACTTCTCGTTAAACAACTTTTGTAAGGCCATCTCCATAAAAGGTATTAAGCACCATTCAACTTAAACTACAATTCGCTAACAATGCTATACAGTAAAAAAGTGACAAAATTGCATGTGATAATGTTTAATTATTGGTGGATTACACCAGATACGAAAAATTTTGAAATGCATAAGATGTGGCCCTATAAATCTAGAACTCGATTAAACACACCAACATCAGACATTTTGGTCTTTGTGTTACGAACATGAAGAATAATATGGCGACAAAGATATGTAGCTCATTGATTAATTTGGTGACGTTTCAAGGAGAAAATTTAAAAAAGCGGTTGGGATATCAAGTACCTGCCTACTTCTTAGGTTTGGGAGGTGGGGGAGGGGGTTTTGGTT
>ERZ1740062.984-NODE-984-length-12576-cov-5.074036_pt1 | contig 12576 bp, 5 predicted proteins | sample MGYA00581741_ERZ1740062 | MGnify/ENA primary metagenome ERZ1740062 (study PRJEB43018, sample SAMN04849747) | marine metagenome | isolation source: floating plastic debris | place: Pacific Ocean | collected 2008-09-01 | study: EMG produced TPA metagenomics assembly...
AGCATAGTGATGCTTGAACACTAAAATAACCTGCTGATTGAAGCATCATTGCATGTATTTGATGCTACAATGGCATCAAAATTTTTTGATTCCTCTGCAGAATTAAAATAATTTTCTGTTAGCGTTGAATTGCCGCTAATATAATGCTGCACTAGCGTTATACTTGGCGCTAGTCTGGTGACCTTGCGCAGAATCATATTAGAGGTATAAAGACGCTATTTTGACGCTATGGGTCATTTTGATAATATCCTGGAATGATTTGAGCGCTAACTTTTTTTTGTGTGCATAAGGCACTTGCCTCATCATCATCGAATTTCCCATGAATATCAATGCAAACCTAAAGTTGATTTGGCTAAGCGCTATCTTAGAAACCGCTGGTTAAATTGCATTCAAACTTGCTGTGGTAACATATTGTATTCTACTGATTGATTTTCTGCTTTAATAAATTTTCATGACTGGAATTCTTTAAGATTGGAATGTTGACAGTGAAAAATGAAAATTAAATTTCTTGGACTACAGCGGCATTATCTAAAAAGAGGTTGTTTGCTCTTGTCTTCTCATGGATCATTTTTTGTGAACCGTTACATTTAAGGGAATTAGATTAGTAACATTAAAGCTGATTCTGATAAGCTGTTGATATTAATTACATATCTTTTGGTTGGCCAGTTATTTATGCAATATAGAAGTTATCTATTCATATAAGTGGAAAATACAACCCTGATGAAGATAAACGTGAGTTTTGATAACCTCCTTATACCACCCTTCTCTCAGGCTCCTTGCACACACTGCTTGGCAAAGTTTCCTTGTGCCTGTAAAGCTCCTTGTTTTATAGATGAAAAATGTACTTGCGGGCGTCAGCAAGGCTCTGGGTTTTTGCCATGACAAGAACATAATTCATCGAGACGTAAAGCCTGCAAACATCTTTCAAACAGATATCAATGGTCAAGTCAAGTTGGGAGATTTTGGCTGTGCGACATTCAAAGAGGCTGTGTACGTAAGAAAACCTGGTTAATATCAACAAAATATTAACACACAAATTATCATCGGCTCTGACACATAATTCTCATGTGCATGTGCAAATGAATTGGCACAGCTTACTCGCATACACATGCACACGTTCATGCACATGTATACAGGTATGTATGTATTAAAATATTGACTTGCATAGTGATAGAACGTCCCAGAGAGGAGTCATTTGGTTTTTTTTTCAGGTTTATGCACATTTTGAGATTTTGAGATTTGAGATTGAATCAAAACAAAGTGTTCTACGAATGCAGTTCTGCTTTATATGGTATCGGATAAGTCTGTGAAGCACAACCTTGTGGCAGCTAGTTGACCTTCTACAAAGAGAAGTCCACTTAAGTTTGTAAATTGAGGGCTTGCACCCTACTATCACCCCAATTACTTTTTATGTATGGTTACAGAAGAGCACCAGGGGTCCCGTCAGATGATTTTACCTCTACCATACAGTATATGGCACCTGAACTGATTAGGCATGTCGATTACAACGACAAGTGTGACATCTGGTCTCTCGGAGTTTCAGCCTATACACTTCTCTCTGGTGAAATGCCGGTAGGTAATTGTAGGTCTATTAAATTGATTACTCCGTAATTTTCTGTGTAAGCAATTGATTGAGAGACTTGGTCAAGGTGCTCAGGTCCTCACTCTTGTGATCTGGGTGCGACCCCAAAATCTGTTAGACTAACCACTAAATATGTAGCGTCCAATAGTGGTTGAGTAACTCTCCCTTTCATGTCATGAGTTATTATACACTTTATAAAATTGGTGTCTATGTGTCAGTGTGTCCATTTTCAGGGCAAAAGGGGAAAAGGGCAGAACGAACCTGCAAACGTCAGAACGGGCAAAAAACAAAAAGTGCCAGCATTTTCCTGCCTGTAATTGGTTTATTCAAGCCATTTTGCTCGCCAAACAAGAAGCGCCAGCGTTTTCCTATCTAGAAGTGCCATAAAGGCCATTTCAAACAAGCCCTGCAATTAAAGATCTTTACAATTATGCAAACAAATGCAAAACATATTATAACATATCATGCATAGCATGTCTGCATTTTATAACTTTCCCATGTAGGATTCTGATTTGTATCAAATTCAAACTTATACTTTATTAATTATAATGTAGAAAAAAAGGAAATTCAATAATTCTCCGTAATTGTATATATTTTAGAATCATGTATTACCTGAAACAATACCCCAAAATGGATGTCCAAACAAAATTCAGCATGCGTGAAACCCCAAAATGAATAGGAGGGATTTTAATAGGTGTTATAGTGATGATGTTCAAACACACAATGATTGAACCGATCCCTATGCCAACTCTTTTAACTTTGCTATGATCATTACGTGTCTTGGTATCATTTTGATATCAAGTTTAATTTAGGAAGTAATGTGCATAACTATTCACTACAGACCTGTGTTCTGTTTACATGGCAATCATTCTTCACAAATTATAACTGTGTATTTAAGGGAAACTGGTTGATGAATTGACAAGTAACATTCCCAACAGCACTTAGTCTACGTAAATATTACATAAAACCATAAGAAATAACACTGACCCCTTGAAACGCCCTTAGTTTCCCTGAGATGAACTTGCCATATTGAATTAAAATATGGAGATAGCAAGACAATGTAAAAGCAGTTACGTTAATCATTTTTATGTAATGTGCAGTATGATCCTAGTGGTTGGATGGTGACAAGCCTTTGTCATCACAAACTCTTGACATTATAACAACATAGTAGGATAGGATATTTTTTGAGAGTCCCAAATCAGACACAATCTGCGTTGAAAGAATAGAATTTAACTCAGCCCAAAAATAAGTCACTTAGGACTTGATAGACTCATGCCTGCAATTTGAAAACCATTGAGCTCATTATCGGAGAACAATAAGGGGGCCTTTTTGTTGGTCCAGTGTCAAGTTGTCAAACCAATTCACCTAGCAACCACGACACCTTACATAAACTAAACATGCAGTTAGTGCGCAAAAATCATGCAGGTCATTTATTGTCTTCTATTTTTCTTGCTATTGTAGTTTCCATCTCGGGACGCAATCACTATCCTCCAGCAAACTAGTGAACCTCTCAAGCCACTGCCAGCAAAAATCCCGTTGGAACTCAAGATAATCATTGGAAGGATGCTAATTACAGATATCAAGTAGGTAATTCAATATCAGTGATAACCAACAATATTTGTCCATCTTGGGATCTTTTACTGTATCTATTGTGAGCCCTTGTCCCTTTGTCCCCATCAAAATCATTGAGTGTAAATTGTGCTGAATGAGGACCTACCATAAGTTTTAGAGGCTGGCTAAATGAGGTGAAATATTTCCATGGGATTGTGTTAACCGTATTGAGACCAGTAAAATTGACATAACACTGTCTTAAGGCTAGTATTTCAATGCTCATTTATAAGGTTGACTGCGGGTAGGCTATAATGGGCCTAGAATGTAGCAACTATTAAATTGGTGTCCACAAGTTTTGCTTGTTTGTTCTACATGTCTGCATACTTCAATGCCCTGACTTGAGCATGTCTTTGCCTTTCTTTCAAAGTGAAAGACCAGATGCAAAAATGGTTCTGGATGCAGTTACAGAATGTAAGTGTCACTGTTCAATCTCTGACCTCACTGACCATAATTGGTCTCACGGATTGTAGTACTAATAAATGATATAGGCAAAATAAATATGAACAGGAGTAATTGTCCAAAATCGCCTATGAGCCTCAGTCAACATATGCGGTTTTCACCCAATTCCACTGCTCCCTAATCACACCAATGATAGAGCCAAGCTTCAACAAGAGTCTAAAAAATCTCTCCCCAACACGTTTAAATTGGCCACTTTATTGCTACTTCACTGTGCAACTACAGTTGGTCTAAAACAGAAGCGAAAAAGAAGTGTCAAATGGCTGAGTCTAACGTTAGATTTTTGATGAGGCCCCCTGCTAGGATATATGTATTAGAAGCATCTAACATGCAAAAGACCGAGGTACACACATATTTCCAACTATGCACACTATAATGGTGAAGGCCATCTCTCAACAACTAGTGAAGAACTTAGAATGAACCAGTAGTATGTTTTGTTCACCATTAAATCTATATGAACAAAAAGTTTCATGTTCGTAGGATGTATACTTTCTGAGTTATAAAATGTAATTTTTATATAAGTTATCATGTGCGAGTTTTGCAAAAGACTCTGCTTGCATGATTGGTTTACTAACAAAGACTCAACCAATCAAAAGCAATATTGACTATTGTCTTACCCATCATGCTAGTGGAGTCTTTCACTGATATCCCATATGGTTGCATATAGATTATAGCTTTTAATAACTCAGAAAGTATACAATCTATGAACATGAAATTTTTTGTGCATACAGAGTTTCTGGTAGAATGAAACGTACTACCTGTTCGATTGAGTACTTACACAAGTTTTTGAGATATGAGCAATTGAAATTTCATTATTTTGGTGGGCGTGGCTAACATCGGGCTTATTGAACCTTGCACAAGTCTCATAGCCAAATCTCAGAGCTATATACTATATGTTGATAAATGGGAAAGCAAACATGTTAACAATTGGTGGGCAGCCATTGCAGTTCCTTTTTCCCAACATTGGCAGTTTATACTCTGGGATTTGACAGTCTTTGCTAAATTTTTCATCGTTATCACGTTTTCAGATACTCACAAATTGTGAGTGCTTTCGTGTTCATCGATATTGGATAATTTTCAAGCTTAGGTTGTAACAAATATGTTATTGTTTTTGTTTCCATTGCAGTGGCCGTAGCAGCAAGGAAGAGGCACATGGATTCTGAGATTATTGTGAGTTGGATTCCTTGCGCACTAATTTCCTTTCATGGCATCAAAATAGCATTCAATACATCAATAATCCACTATTTTAATTAATTATAGTCGTATAATACATGTATAGTTCCATTTAAATTAATTTGTGATGTTAGGAATATCCATGTCATGAGGGGTTCGCGCAAATGACGTGTCAACTCTTTGTTGAGGCAGCAGTTAGACATGACTTGAGTTTTACATACATGACCCCCGGGGGCGCCTCGGCCTACTGCAACAGTGTGATTGATTATGATTTACCTGCTGCTGCATTGAATTTATGCGCTCACACTCAGAATCATTTGCTATGCACACAGACCTGGTACAAGGCAAGTAAACAACTGCTAACCATAATTTAACGGTTTATTTTAACTCAATTTATGCTTATCTAGAAGCTAGTAACAGTTAACCTGAGTTTGAAAAATCAGTGCTGAATTGTCAGAATATTTAACCTCACCTTACGGTTTACTGGACAGCAGTAGGCCTACAATCGTTTAAAAATTATTATGCATGCCAAAGCATAGAAGCCCAGAGGGTTTTGATCATGTTCACCTGAAGTTAAGAATATAATTCCTTTGTTTTCTAGTCCACTGCTCTACCGATTTCCTCTTGACTGATGGGCTAATGTAGATTCATAGTTGTAAGACCACCAAAGCCGTTCATAAATGTTTAATTTAGTATCAATGTTGAAATTGCAATTTCTTCTATTATTTCGATGCAGTTCATTGGTTGATTCATTTTAGAACACACCGATACCATTTCTGCCATATTCATCAAATCACTTTCCATTTTTAAGGAACAAGAAACCAGTGAAAAAAGGGGAAGAGCAGATTCAGATTTATCTATAACTACAGAATCACGAGAACAATCATAATCAGGTAATACTGGTGGTTGTGAATTTATTTAGGCCTTACACTTAATGAGATATTGCGCAATACATTAAACTACGATTAAGTGTTTCTATAAAGCGATCTCATTATCATGAGCCTGCCTTCCTCATCATTAACATTGCAAGGGTTTTTAAAATATGAGGAAGTATGCCTTAGATTACATGAAAAGGAAAAGTGTCAGTATGCCAATGTGATGCATATGTAAAGGTTTGAGGTGGCGACTGTGTTTTAGAGTGAACAACTCCAACTCTTTCATGACTGCTAGCTTGGGCTCAATGTAGTGCTTTGGGCAATAAGGCTGCTGCTGCAGCGCTTCATGCATCCACCTTCTTCATCTATTTCTACCACATATAGATAGCTCGCCAACCTGCACACATGTTATATGGTATGCGACGGACATACCGTATGTATCCTACACTGAACTGTCAGGCTGAGAGATTAATCGAGCGCTGGCCTGCCACATCCATCAAAATCAAACACTGAAACGTTTAGGTGGGCTGTATTTTTATGAAATGTTTGATAAACACAATTAACGACTATGAACTTTGATTCATAATGGTCAAGCCTTGGATGAGCCTCACTTTGTACCGTTCTTGTGCTTAGTTCACCTAAATTAGCAAAATTAGCTCTCAAAAAGTTAGGGCACAGCTACAATATTCCAAACAGTACATCTCAATTGAAAACCTTAACTTGAATGACTAAAAGTACAAGCTTTACATCATACAATCAACAACCATGGATGAGTTACAGCACCACTTTATGATCCATAATGTACGTATCTACTGAAATCATTAGCAGACGGACAAGCATAACTGCCCTTTTGTTAATAACAAGCATGGGCCTCTTCACTCCGCTCGAAAGCCAATCTTGTGATTAGTTTGCCTAATTTAACAGAGTTTGATCATGAAAATGTTGGGCTTGCTACCATGTTATCCATTAGTTAGCTTTAATACACTAAAGCAGATGTTGTGGTTATCGTAATCAGCATTATTAAACCACCATTCGCCTTATGCAGAGACAATATTTGAATGCAACCAATGCTGCTACCTGTTCTCCATCAAACATTGTCTTTGATTGCTTCATCGACAGCCATTATCGATTTGATAGGCCAATGACAGAAAAATAAATGATACCGGTATCCAGGGTCCCTCTTGTTTGCAGGTTGTGTGATAAATTGAAGAATTCTAAATTTTGCCAGCAAAGAATCAATAGGAAATCATGCACATAGAGTATCGTTCTTCTGATCAGTAGGTCTCATTAAGAATATCGAATGCACCTCTTGAGCTAACTAAACTAAAAATTTTGCTCGAATATTTACAAGTATTCCTAAGTACAAGCGTTCAATCAAACAATCAATGTTTCATGATTATTCGACATAAACACTTTGCAGCCTGATCAAAGCTGACGTAACTTTACATAGTAAAATCATTGTCAGTTATGACTTCAAAATCAGTTTTGATGTAAAATAATTACCAGGACAAACATCATAATTATTATTTTCTAGATGGATATTTAGATGAACCTGACATGATAGGAATTTTGTATACCTTCATGAATTAATCTAGAGCGAACGCCTTCGTCAAAAATCAGTTCAAGTGATATAAATGGCCTTTGTGTTTATTGCCTTGTTAATACTATAGAAATGAGAATAGAATTTACAAGGAGCCAAAAAATGTAAAGTAATAGATCTAATAGGATAATTAAGTGCTCAAGTCGTCCATATTGACCGCATTCAACGGCGTAGAAATTACCTTGCCGTAGATAAGCGGAATATAAACCACCATCATCATCACCAACACCATTTCAAGTGGAAATGGTACCTGTCCAATTGCTCATAGTTCAAAGATTGTGAATATTGTTGATTTGTGGTGACTTGTATAATAATTGATCTTGATGCTTTTTGCAGCCTACAGACAAGAATGACGCTAGAAGATTCTGGATCTGAATGTAATGAAATACATCGTGATTGTTATGATATGTCCTAAGGTCAAACACAATTCTATTTGGACATAAATTAATGGCAAAGTCTCCTCAAAAAACTGCCTGGAAGAGCTTGCACACCTTTTCATGTTCCAATTCCTTGTAGTGGACACTACAACGGCGAACAAAGCAGTATCCAATAAGCTTATGGGGCAAAAGTCAATGAACCATAATAATTGGACCAGGCTGGATGGAGAGGATATATTCCAGATACAAGTCCTGAGGCTATGATTGACTCAGCTAATACATATTAATCCTTGTCACCAAAAACATGACCAACGTTTAACTATCCTGACTTACGTTGTTGCAGCATAGTAAGAATATCAAACATATCTGGCTCATCAGCTATATTGCAGAGTCAATTGTGATGTTGAACTCATTCAAAACATACTTCCAGTCATAAAAATATGCTCACAAAGAACCACTCAGTATTTGGTTATTTGGTTACAGTTGTAATTGAAATTACTTTTGTATTGACTCATTGTAGAATCTAATGTGTCAATTTTACACTCATTTTGTGACAATAATAAATTATTTTACTATTTTATACCTGCTTTTTATTATAGTCTGGGCAGAAATGAAAAGAAACAATACAGACAAGTTTCAAGCTTTATTTAAACATCAAATTTTCTATGATTTATGTTTTAGTTTATGAAAATTTATTAGCTGTATTTGCTATTACTTTTATCTCACATTTGGTGTTATGGGAAGTTCAACATAGACTCCAAGGTCCTGGTTGTTAGATACGATCGTCGCTTATGTTTCGGGGCCATAATTCTGCAGTAAAAAATGAATATTTGGGATACAGCATGCCTTATACACAGCATAATGTAAATTGATAATTAAAAGTGGTGATTGTACTAAGCAAGTTATGATCATATTTTTAGGTCATCAAAGTAAACTTACATGCACATGTTTTTATCAAAAAGGTCGGCAATGACAATCCAATTTGCTCTGCAAAAACATCACAAATGCATACATTAACTTATTATGCATAGTACACTGATTTATACGGTTGAAAGGGGAGTTTTGTGCCACCTTTATTCGTCATCTGAAAACTAAGCTGCTCAAAAACATTATGGTCAAATTGATATCTTAGTTAACGACTTTGGGATATTACCATTTTGCTAGTAGAACTCATCAACAAAATTTGACAACCTCATTTTTTGCAGCTTGATTCATCACAGCGCACACCCTGTTCTAACTAATGGGTTTTAGGAAACCGCACATATTTGCTTTTTTGCACAAAGAGTTAACTTTTTTGTCAGATTAACCATAGCCTCTGATCATCAATGTCTAAAGTACATGTGACTGCTGGTAAACTATTCTAAACAATCCAAGTTACACTAATCATTTGGTGATCAGCAACAGGGAAGACAGTGAGTAGAATTCTAACCCTTTTACTTCTACTTTCGGTATTGATAATTTTTGCAGGAAATCAAATTGCCTATGTGCTGAGTATTTTTTTCAAAATTTGCAGCTATTTACTCTTTTACCACTCTCCACACATAATGTTATACCTACACAACGTAGTACATGAACCCATTCTGTCTTAAAGTGTATACATTGTACTATTCTAGCATCCCGGGAATTATGGAAAATCATACAATAGTTTGTGATAATACACGCTGTGGAGCTGAGTTGCCAAGATTCATCAATGGCATAGAGGTCAAGCACTGCTACTTTTGTGGTATGACACAGTGAGTACATATTCTTATGCATAAAAGCTATTGGCCTGCTGAACTTTTCTGTCTTTGATGAACAGAACATGAACAGATAACTCATAATTGCTAATTTATTGTCATGTATCTTCAAGATATGTTTCCTTTCTTTGTCACCATGAGCAAAGCATCTGCACAGAACTTGCATTTATACACATATTATAAAGTATAAAATGCAGTGGATGGCTGAAACTGACCTTGCCAAATCCAATCTAAAATTATTTTAGTTTTGTATGGGTGATTTAGAAGAACAACAATGAATCCATAGAAAATGATTATTGGCTGCTTAGAGAGGTTCTGCTTCATTTTTTCAAAATCATTCCATGTGAAAATTGGCGACTATTTCATCAAAAACCTCTTTACAGCTCATGTTAGGTGAAATGTATCTGCATCTTCCTAGAGGTACCTTGTGAATTAAAACCTTTTGAGATGCATGTAGGCTTACGCAGTTTACCGTATTGGTCATACTAAAAAAAAGCTTTTTAGATGTGTTCACATCAACCTGCTGGCAGCGGACTATTATTGAGCGTATATTATATTACTTCCATGTTCATCGAATCTATCTCCATAGTTTAGGCAACTAAAATAGAGAGGATAACTCCTGAAAATGGTGTTTTCCAAATAATGATTCCCTTTTGCTTTTGATGGCCAGATCATTCTTTGAGGGATGCAATATTTTCTGGGCACCTCACCAAACATATTTAGTGAGTTTTCTTGAGACTGCTTCTAACTGTGTAGTGTTTACAAATTATGTGACCACATTGGTTGGGATTTGGATTAAAGATTCCGAGTTCATGTCCTATATGAATTGATAATGGTCTGTAGTTACCATAGGCACACAATTATATAGTCAAACATACATGGCCATCAATGCTATTCAATCAGATAGTAAGGTGCCATCGCTGACACAGCTCAATGAAGATGAAAATTCTGTGTTTTTACTGATTGCAGGGAAAGACTGAGGGGAATATTTGCACAAATGTACAACAATGACCAGCAAGGTAAGCAGAAACAATGCTAAAGTGAGCTGCATATAACCTGTCCCAAATGTTGATGCGTAAAAGTAGATCCAACTTTCATATTCCCAGACTGATGTACCAAGGTCATACAATGTATTACACAAATTACATTCTATTTTATTCCCCATCACAAATTGAGACCGTTTTGTAGTCCTAATTGTAATAATTATCAGTGAAACACTCCTTCATTCCTGTAGCTTACGTAGTGGGCCAAAATTAAAAAATCAAACAAGACTTACACGGAAGATGAAATTTGATGATAATTTTAACAAATGACGATAGCGGAAGAGGAAATACAATCCCATCTCTGACATTGTTCCCTGTTTACCTCTTCCTTAATTAGCAATTCTATTAATGCCCCTCTAAATTTTTACTACTTTCACTGTACTCGCCGGCCCAGGGGGCTCACTCTATGGCAGTTACCCCCAAGGGCTAGTCTGAAATGCCAAAATGCATTTCCTTTTCACTGAGTTTGAGCACTTGTCAACGATATCCGTTAACAATCCATACAAAGAAGTTTTCCTTGGTAAGATCAGAGATTTAGTACCTGGCGATTCAAATTTCAACCCTAATCACTCACCAATTTCACAACACCCCCCCCCCTTATTGAAAAACCTCTGGAGGGATAGGTGTTGATAAATGACCCCTAAAGTGTGAACAAATCGTCGAGCCTATGGTGACAGCAAAATTGAGTGAGCTCCCTAGACTCGCCGGCAAGCTCTCTCACTTAATCACTTCTTTATCCTCTTCCGCTATCGTCGTTAGTTAAAATTATCATCAAACTTCACCATCCAGCTAATAAGTCTATAAGCTATAAGTCTCGATTGATTTTTAATATACAGCACTAGGTGTCACCATGCTGCTCATGGTTAATTGATCTTGATATATATTCCAGTTCAGCATACTTATAAGTGACTAGTGTGCTAATGAAACTGGGACAATACCACCATGGTTTATTGATCTCTTTATCGATTTGAAACTGTCCGAAAAGACCCCGTAACATATTGAAATGTGGATGATCTTAAACTAGATAAGGCAAAATGTTTGACGCTCCCAGGTATGGTAAGCGCATGTAAAATAAATTATGTGTAAAAGTCTACTGAAAATAATACTGTGGGTTTGAAATGATGTTGCAATTCAGAGTTTTTTTTATTTGTTTTTAATAGCAAAATATCCAGAAAACAGAAAATTTTTCTTGGACAATATTTGAGGATAGTTTCCAACCATATAAGTTGTAATGGTTCAATCCTGCTTGTCCAACTTGCAATCGACTAAACCCACTCTTGCTTGAATTGTTTGATCAGGCTTGTGGGCGTCGAGCCAGCATTGTATAGAACCAAGGGTGATTCAAACTATCTTCTACTACCAAAACTGTTGAACTAAATACACTTTATTATGCAGTATAGTCTTTTAGAAACAGTGTCGCCAAATGTTCATGCGTACCTGCTCATACAATTCTAGTTAGAGTGGCATCGGTACAGGGCATGTTTCAAATTAGTTTCATGAGTATATTTATGGACTGGTTTGCCTGCTTTGCTCTTAAATCCTTTAGAAATGTTGCCAATCACTAAAAGTATGTATCGCCCCTTTAATTTTTCCTCTGATGACTTCGCAGTGGGCCCAACCTCTTGTAAAACTGGTTGCCATCACCCAGTGATAACATGTGATAAACTGAGTTTTTTCTTAAAGTGGGCCTACTTGAAACAAAATTTTTAATGTTCAAATAGATTGTTTGAGTTAAATGTATGTTCAGAAGTATTCCGAAACATTTTAAGGGTCACAACCATTTAACCTAGGCTAAAAAGGTCGATTTCATTTTATCGGGATTTCCCAATGGTTGTATCAAAATGTCATTGAAAGATGGTATTGGTGATCCATGTGCCCCCTGGGTCCTGAAAACGCTGTTGATCTTATAAGTGTTCTTATTTCTTTAATTGTGTTTCAAGAGGATCCTCTGTGTCTGAAAACAAATTAAAGGAATAGTGCGGTTTTTTTGTTAAGAAAACAGGCTGTCAAAAGGCCAAATGTGCTGTGTTCTGCCAACAAAGGCTAGAATGTGACCGATAAGGCTTGAAATCTATCCATTTATGTTGTCAAATCATCAGTTATCCTCTCAGGGGCCTGGGGAA
>ERZ1740062.986-NODE-986-length-12540-cov-7.804966_pt1 | contig 12540 bp, 9 predicted proteins | sample MGYA00581741_ERZ1740062 | MGnify/ENA primary metagenome ERZ1740062 (study PRJEB43018, sample SAMN04849747) | marine metagenome | isolation source: floating plastic debris | place: Pacific Ocean | collected 2008-09-01 | study: EMG produced TPA metagenomics assembly...
TAAATGTTTTTAAAGCATATCGTGACCGTTTGGCAGAAATATGGTTTAAATCACATTCATATTTTTCTCTTCAACAATCTCTTTTACCAGCTCGCTCTTAACATCCCGAAAAAGCGATCGCACGCCATAAGTTTTTCTCGTAACTATTGTCCACGCGCTACATTCGCGGTAAACTGCCTCGGCAAAGTGCTGGGCTGCATACTCTGCTTTTTGCAGTTGAGTTAATTCCTGGGCATCATCAAATTCTTTCATTGCTTACCTCTAAGAATTCGGGAGTAGATGTCACTGTGTACTTGGCTTGAATCGGTCTAGATGTTCGCGCCAAAAGACAAAAATATAATAGTACTCATGTTCTACTAAAGTCAAAATTGTTCTCCACTTAGCAGCACAGATGGCAGATTACGTTTTGATGGTCAGTGAAGAAGATGAACGTATCATACTCACAAGTTGATCCAGATAAGAAGCTTTGAGTAATATACCTTCCGAGCAATAAAAATCGGAGTATAAACAATCTATGCATGAAAGGTTCGTGCATTAATTATCATACTCCAAATTACTTAAAACCAATGTTGAGCAAAAACTAGTTTATTGTACTACAATTGTCTAAAGCCATATAGTGCAAGTTGTTCAGCCGTAATTGTTATTGTTCTTCGCAATAACCTTGCGCGGTAACGGTTAGCTAATAAAATATTAAATATACTGTGTACGCTGCATTATACGGATTTAATATTACAAAATGTGCCAGATGCTATTCTTAGTTTTATCTTACTTTTAAGCGTAATACAATATTACACAAATTAACTGGCACAGGTATAGTTGCAATTGTGATGATTTTATGTGTATACAATCTTGATTAAAACATCAATAAAAATTGATTGGTAGTTGTCTTCATGCACACTCTCTACCTTGTCATCTCTCCCGAAAAAATCGCTCTCCAATGACAGTGGAGATATATGCGGTCGCGTGAATGCAAATATATATCTGCAATAATTTTCTAGAATACAAGGTTGCCACTTACCGTTGAATGTAAAAAGTATTATCAGTATGATTGTGTTCGCACGCACCGCGTGCGAAGGTGAAAAATAATAAAAAGAAACCATTAGTGTGCAGCCGACTTTCACAGCACCGGCGACTGGATGTATTGATATTAGGTTATTTTTATTTATAGGTAAGAAATACTCCTAAAAGTTTTTTTCACTTTGGATAATCACTCCCGATTCGCCTTAGTACTAAGGGTATATCATCGACTCGTTCAGTTGTGATTATGGGTACTGTTGCCATAACACCGAGCATATAATTAATTGTTCATTTTGTGAATATGTCTTTTAGTATACTTTTAACTACTTACTTTTCCTAACTCACTGAAAATGGGTTAACCGAGAGTAATGATTTACTGAGTATAATTTATTTCTCTATGTATAGCACTTAAAAAAAATGAGTAACTTACGGAGCGCGGTTACTTCATTATATATGTGTTAATACTTACATAGTAATTTGATAAACAACTTTAAATATACTGAATTTTGCATTGCTTTTAAAGTTTTATCCTTGATATAAGGCTACTTTTCAAGTTTTTTGAAAAAAATATTTCCTGCAATGTTTATTACTTAATAACTTCGTATAAAATGTATAAAAAACATCATGACAGTAGTAGAAGTTCCGAGTAATATAGCGTTTAATATGTAACTTGCCACATCAAGCGGTGAGTAATTCGGCTAGATGAATATTAGAAAACCCTTGGCGATAAACCAGCCAGAAGTCGGGCAGCTTGTCCGCGAACTTCGCTCTTTGACTGGTCTTACCCAAGAGCAGTTTGCTGCGGCTTTAGGCGTAACTTACTCTACGGTGAACCGTTGGGAGAATGGGCGTTCTAAACCGTCGTCGATGGCTATCAAGCTCATTGAAAAAACGCTGCAAGAATTGGGCGAAGAAGGTCAGGAGTTGCTTGATAAATATTTTGATTCTAAGTAAGTAAAGCTTACACAGATATTTCTATTGCAGACATTGTGCGGCGATTGTATTCGGCGCTGTGTTTTTGCATCACTATTGTGGCTTGAGAGAAAGTAATATGATATCAACTAGCTTGACAATTCAAGACCTTTGGGATGCGGTAAAGCCTAATCCTTTTAACCCAAATCCCAACCAAGAAAGAGCAATTCTCCATACCAGTGGTCCTCTATTTTTAACAGCGGGACCGGGGTCTGGTAAAACAAGAGTCTTGTTATGGCGAACCTTAAATTTAATCGTCTTCCACAATGTCAAGCCAGAAGAAATCTTTTTAAGTACTTTTACAGAAAAAGCTGCATTTCAGCTAAAAGAAGGATTACGTTCCCTTCTCGGATTAGTTACAAATCTGACGGGTGTACCCTATGATATTTCCAAAATGTACGTTGGTACTGTGCATTCTCTTTGTCAAAGACTTATTAGGGAAAGAAGATTATCTACGGGTGGTAAAAAATTAGTAGTACCAGTTCTTAAAGATGCATTAGGCCAATATTTTCATATTTCTAGACGCTCTTATTGGGAACAAATTACTCAAGCCGGAAATTTCTCTGACGACCCGAATATTACTATTAATCAGTATTTTGGTTCTAGCTCAAGTTCAAAACATATAGCTGTTACTAATTGTATTTCTTTATTTAATAGGTTTTCTGAAGAATATTTAGAGCCTTATTTTATGAGAGGAACAGTTGATGATGAGGTTTTAAATAGCCTTATCAATATGTATGACTTTTATAAAAGTTCTCTTAATCCGCAACAAGGATTACCTCAAACCGACTTTTCTTTAGTACAGCAACAAGCATTAAATGCATTAAATGCATTGAATGCTTCTGATAACTCGGAACAAGTTTTTAAACATATTATTATTGACGAGTATCAAGATACCAATACAATTCAGGAAAAGTTAATTTTTAAATTAGCAGCAGGTCATAAAAATATTTGTGTTGTAGGAGATGATGACCAAGCGCTGTATAGGTTTAGAGGAGCAACGGTAGAAAACTTTGTGGAGTTTCCACAGCGCACTCAGCAATATTTTGACTGTAATGTTGAAGAAATTCCTCTTAATATTAACTATCGTTCTAGACAGCAAATAGTTGACTTTTATAACGATTTTATTACTCGTTGTAATTGGAAAAAAACTTCTGGTAAAGGATTTTATCGTATTACCAATAAAAATATTCAAGCTCACAGCCAAGATACTAAAACCTCTGTTATTGCTAGTACCCCAGCTAACCCAGATAGCGTTTGTGCTGAAATTGCTGATTTGGTTAGGGAGCTTATTGACACAAACAAAGTTCAAGACCCCAACCAAATTGCTTTTTTGTATCCTTCCCTCAAAAGTAAGCAAGTTGAGCGGATGATTGGTGCGTTAAAAGATGTAGGACTTAAGGTTTATGCTCCCAGAGCAAAACGATTTTTGGAGGTTGATGAAGCTGTTGCTGTCTTTGGTATTTACTTAAAAATCTTTGGTAAACCAGTTAAGGGTAATTTTTCTGGAGCGGATTATAGTGGTTTTCATAGTTGGATGGATGGATGTATTAATGTTGCAAATACACTTATTCGGAAAGATGAAGCACTTGCTGAATACGTAAAGGAGCGTCAAGAAGAAATTAAAACAGCTATTAGCGATTACAAAATTTTGCTGAAAGTTGTTCAACAAAATAAATGGGATTTAAATCAACCCTTTGATATTAATCAAATGAAGCGTCCTCTTTGTGATGCAAAGGGGTTATCAAATGCATCGAAAAAGACGCTAGTAACTACTTATCTTGAACGTGTTATCAACAAGCAAATTGAAGAAGGTACTCCTTTAAATCTTAGATATGTAGTTAATGCTGCAACTTCTGTTGATTGGAGCGTTCTTGATTTGTTTTACCGACTCTGCATTTTTGAGCATTTTAAAAATATGTTTGATGCAGCAGAAACGGGAGCAGATGAAGGACCAATCTGCAATATGGGTTTAATCACTCAGTACCTCGCCCGTTTTACTGATGAGTACGTTTCAGTAATTACAGCCCAATTTCTTAGCGATGATAAGTTCCAAGTCACTTTCTTTATGGGCTTTCTCTACAGTTTGTTCCGCTTGGGTGAGTCTGAATACGAAGATGCAAACGACCCTTTCCCCAAAGGTAGAATTCCCTTTTTAACTGTTCACCAATCAAAGGGTTTGGAGTTCCCCGTAGTTGTTTTGGGTAATCCCAGAAAAGATGACAAAGGACCACAACGAGTTGAAGAGATTGTTAGACCTTTTATAAACCGCGATAGCGAGCCACTAGAGCGGATGTCAGAGTTTGACATTATGCGGATGTTTTATGTGGCATTGTCCAGAGCTAAAAATTTACTGGTAATTGCTCATAACAAAGGACGGGGACAAAAGATTAGCGAACCTTTTAAAACTATTTTGTCTGGAGAAGTAACTCGAATCCCCGATTTTGATGTAAATACTCTGCCCAAAGCGAAAGAGGACGTTGGCGATTTACCAAAGAACTATTCTTACACCAGCGATTATTTACTGTATCAACGATGTCCCCGACAGTACATGATTTTCCGCAAATACGGCTTTGTTGCATCTCGCTCCCAAACGATGTTTTTTGGCACGGTGGTTCACCAGACGATTGAGGATTTACATCATCTACTAATGTCAAGGAGTCAGAAGTCATGAAAGAGTCAGAGATAGAAGCTGAAATTCGTAGAATGTTTGAAGAAAACTACGAGTTAATGCGGCTTGAAGGGGGTCATGCTTTATCTGCGGATGTGAAAGAAGCTGCACTGAATCAGGTGTTGTTTTATTGGCACAAAATGCGAGATGTAGCAGAAAACGTTACGGATACAGAAGTCAAACTGAATTTACCCGAACAAATAACACCCCAAGGGCGAAAGTATGGCATTGAGGGAGTTGTCGATATCATTCGCGAAGACGAGCGAACGGTGATGTACGACATTAAAACTCACGATTCGGATTATGTTAGAGCGAACACTGCCGAATATGAGAAACAGTTAAATGTTTATGCTCATATCTGGCAGGGATTGAGAGGACAGGAGTTAGACCAAACTGCCATTATCGCGACTTCTTATCCAAGCTCTATAAGAAATGCGATTGCTGCCAATGATGAGAAACACTTGGTTAAGAAATTAGAAAGCTGGAATCCTTTGATTGACATTCCTTTTAATCAAGAAAACGTTGAGGAGACAATTCAAGAGTTTGGGGAAGTAGTAGATGCAATCGAGTCAAGAGAATTTGCACCTCCCTCTGTAAAAAGACTTAAATCTGCTTTACCAGGTAAGAAATACACTTTTGCAGTTCAGGTGTGCCGTAACTGTGATGCGAGGTTTTCTTGTTCGGCTTACCGCAATTATATTAGGTCATCCGCTTCAAAAGCTGATTCACTTCTTAAGCGATATTTAAATGATTTTGGAAGTGATTTGGAACGCGAAAATTGGCGGTTCTCTAATTTGGAAATTACCCCATCACCAGAAGATTTAGCAGTTTAATTAGGAATAATAATATGGTTATTGAAAAACTAAAACCCACTTTTTCTCTTGAAAAGGATTTAGTAGAAAAGTTAAAGCAACTTGTTCCAGAAGCAGTAGCAGACGGCAAAATTAACTGGGAAATATTGAAGGAAGCTTTAGGAGAACATTTAGAAGAAGAAGGCGCAGAAGTTGAACATTTTGGTTTGAATTGGGCAGGTAAGCGTCAAGCGAGACGATTAGCAAATATTCCAAGTAAAGGGACATTAATACCTGTTATTGGAGAAGGAATTGATGAAGAAAATACAAGAAATATTTTTATTGAAGGTGATAATTTAGAGGTTTTAAAACTATTACAAAAAAGTTATGCAGGGCGCGTTAAAATGATTTACATAGACCCCCCGTATAATACAGGTAATGATTTTATATATAAAGATAACTTTAGTGAGACAATAACAGATTATCTGAGGAGAACTGGTCAGGTAGATGAAGAAGGAAATTTGTTAACCAGTAATCCAAAATTAGGAGGAAGATATCATTCTAATTGGTTAAATATGATGTATCCTCGATTAAGATTAGCGAGAAATCTTTTACAGGAAGATGGTGTAATTTTTATTTCCATTGATGAAAATGAAATAGCAAATCTACGGATTATCACAAATGAAATCTTTGGAGATGAAAATTTTTTGGCAATTCTTTCTAGAAGGAAAAAAAGTGGCGGAGGTAGCGCATCTAATCATTTTGCAGTCGAGAATGATTTCATAATTATTTATGCTAAAAATAAATCAGAAATTACTAATATCAGTGTTCCACATAATATAGATTATGCTAGAAGATACTCAGAAGTTGATGAACAGGGAAGGTTTTTTTGGGACACTATGGAGAGGTCTTGTACAAAAACTAAACCCTACAAAATAGTAGCTCCTGACGGTACAGTTCTTACAGGTAAATGGTTTAGGAGTGAAAAAAGATTTAAGCAAGATTTAGAATCTGGAGAAGTAAGATTTTTAAAAAAATCAGATGGTAAGTGGTCTGTACAATTTAAGCAAAGAATGGGAGAAGGACAAAAAATACGTTCTTTGCTAAGCGAAAATGAATATAAATCTAGTCAAGATGATTTAAAAAAATTAGAATTAGATGATATATTTTCATTCCCAAAACCTGTATTTTTAATAAAAAAATTAGTTCAAGGTGTATGTAAATCAGATGACTTAATTTTAGATTTTTTTTCTGGTTCAGGAACTACTGCACAAGCAATCTTAGACTTAAATAACGAAGATAATAATAGCCGTAATTTTATCTGTGTACAGTTACCAGAAAATTCTGCATTAGAAGAAAGTAATGCATATAAAAGAGGATACTATACAATTGCTGAAATTGGAAAAGAACGCATTCGTCGTGTCATTAAAAAAATTAAAGAAGAACAGCAAAACCAACTGGAACTCAATGAAAAGAAGAAACAAGATTTAGGATTCAAAGTTTTTAAGTTAGCTAAATCTAATATAAAAATTTGGGAAGACCATAAAAATACTGACCTTCAAGTATTTCAAACCTCATTGTTTAACTTTGAAAATCCGCTAGTTGAAGGATGGAATGAAGCGGATGTAGTCACCGAAATCCAGTTATTAGAAGGTTTTCCTCTCGATAGCAAAATTGAACAAGCTTCTAAATTCTCAGAAAATATCGTACACCAACTAAGTTCTGAATATATAGGTCACAAACTATTTATTTGCTTAGAAGAAAAGGTTAACCCTGAAAGCATAGAACAGGTCAACTCTTTAACTTCGGAAGATGTATTTATCTGCTTGGATAATGCTTTAACTGATGAAGCCAAGCTACAGCTAGCCGACGGTTGCAATATAAAAACTATTTAGGAAATAGCATTATGACAAGCAAATTACATTTGAAATTTGACCCGAATCAAGAATATCAACTTACTGCAATTAATAGTGTAGTAAAGCTATTTGATGGACTACCAAGATATGAGAAGGGGTTTGTATTAGGTGATGAAATTGTACCTAACCTACTTGAAGATGAGTCAATCTGCGAAGACTTTCTGTTAGAAAACCTTAATGCTATTCAGAGACAAAACGAAACTCCTGAAAACACAGATTTAGAAGTGGATGATGGTTTGGTTATGGAAGGGGCTGGTAATGAATCATGGCGATCGCCCAGCTTCACGGTAGAAATGGAGACAGGGACGGGTAAAACCTATGTTTATTTGAGAACTATTTATGAACTACGTAAAAATTACGGTTTTAGTAAATTTATTATCGTAGTTCCCAGTGTTGCAATTTATGAAGGTGTTAAAAAAACATTCCAGATTACAAAAAGTCACTTCAATTCACTTTACGGTAATGAAGTAGTTAACTTAATTCCTTATGATGGAGCGCAAATAAGTAAAGTACGTTCCTTTGCAACTTCTAGCTTCACTGAAATTATGGTGATGACTATTGCTGCATTCAATGGCATTAAAAATAATCTCTATAAACCCAGTGAAAAATTACCAGGAGAACGCATAGCTTATCAGTACATTCAGGAAACCAGACCTATTTTGATTTTGGATGAACCTCAGAGTATTGATAATACAGAGAAAGCCAAAGAAGCAATTCGTACTTTACATCCGCTATTTACCCTACGCTACAGCGCTACCCACAGAATTAAACCAAACTTGCTCTATAGGCTAACTCCTGTAGACGCTTATCGCCAAAATTTGGTCAAAAAAATCCAAGTTATTGGTATTTCTGAAGAAGAGAATTTAAACCGTCCTACACTTACACTTGAATCCGTCACCAAATCTCCCATAACCGCTAAAGTAAAAACTCTTATACAAGAAAAAGGTACTCTCAAAGAAGGTACTATTACCCTTAAGCAAGGAGATAATCTTTTTGATAAAACTCGTAGAGAAGAGCATCAAAATGGTTATCGAGTTGAAGAAATTAGTGCTATCAAAGGTAATGAATTCGTTAAATTTGAAAATACTAGCACTATTCATCTGAATAAAAATACTGCACCATCTCGACCTGAAATATTTCGGTTTCAGATACGCGAAACTATCAAGCAGCATATGGAAATGCAGAAAAAGTTACATTCGCAAGGTATTAAAGTACTTTCTCTGTTTTTCATAGACCGTGTTGCTAACTATACAGCAGATAATGGAAAAATTCGTACCCTTTTTGACCAAGAATTTAATCAAATTAAAGAAGAATATTCTCACTTTCAAAAGTATAGTGCCGAACAAGTAAGAGAAGCTTATTTTGCAACTAAAAAAGAAAAATCGGGTGAAGAAGTTGCTATCGATACAGAAAGTAGAAATAAAGAACAGCGAGAAGCGGAGAACAAAGCTTTTACGCTAATTATGCAAAAAAAGGAACAGTTACTATCTTTTGATGAACCTATTTCATTTATCTTTGCTCACTCAGCTTTGAAAGAAGGGTGGGATAATCCTAACGTATTCCAAATATGTACTCTCAACCAAACAGTTTCTGATATTAAAAAAAGACAAGAAATTGGTAGAGGTCTTAGACTTTGTGTAGACCAAAATGGAACAAGAATTCATGATGAAGATATTAACGTATTAACTGTCATAGCAAACGAAAGCTATGAACAATATGCAGCTAACTTGCAAAAAGAATACACCGAATCAGGAGAAGAAGCTCCTCCCAAACCTAAAAGACCTAAACAAAGCAAAGTTAAGCGTAAAGACGAATTATTCCAAAGCGATGATTTTCAAGAATTTTGGAATAAGCTCTGTCAGAGAACAAAATATCAAATTACTGTCAACACAGAAGATTTAATAAAAAAATGCATTAATAATCTTAATGCTGCTGATTTTCCAGAACCTAAAATCGTATTAACTAAAGGAAGATTTATAATTACTGAATATATGATTCGGTTAGAATCAGTCCAGGGTGATAAAGCAACTATATGTCTTCAAACAAGAAGCACTGAAAAAAATCAAGATGATAATCTTCCTATCTTTGTTGATAGAAAATATACTGTTAAAGCAAAAAATGGTAAAAATGATTTATCAAAAATATTTGATGACCCATGCTTGAGTAGGTTCAAAGTATCAAAAGTTATAGATAAAGGAGAAGATTCTTTAGTTAGGTTTGAAGGTAAAGAACAAACAGAATTGACTAAATATCAACCTATTGTATTCACAAGCGAAAAAGGTCAAACACCCGATAAAACTACAGTACAGACACTTAATGATCACTATACTATTTATAACTTAAATGACCGTGCTGCCAAAGAAACTAAATTAACTCGTGCAACCCTCAACCGTATCTTTCAGGGTATGTCAGATGATAAAAAAGAAATTTTACTTCGGAATCCTGAAGGATTTGCTAGTAACTTTATTGCGACAATTAAGGAAGTAGCTACTTTCCATGTTGTTCGTAATATTGAATTTACAGTTGATGTCGGGCAATTACCCCTTTCAGTGGATAAATTATTCCCACCAGAAAAAAGTTTGGCACAAAAAGAGCTTATTGATGCTGGTCAGCGAGGATTATATAACCAAGTACAAATTGATTCAGAAGTAGAGGAAAGATTTGTTACAAATCGACTTAAAGATGATAAAAAAGTCGTCCTATACTTTAAATTTCCTCCTGCTTTCAAAGTAAATTTTCCCAAAGTTGTTGGTAACTATAATCCAGACTGGGGCATTATTCGTGAAGGAAATAATGGTAAGCACATTTTACAACTTGTTCGAGAAACCAAAGGTAGAACAGATGTTAAAAATCTTCGATTTATCCATGAAAAATTAAAAATCAATTGTGCAGAAAGGCATTTTCAAGCAGTTGGAATTGATTATCGAGTCATTGATGATACAATTTCAGATTGGTGGGAAAAAGAGCAGAATTATAAGGTTGAGAATCTTACTATACTCGATGAGTAATTGGTCATTGACACCCGCCTTCATCTATAAGTAATGCCTCCGTGATGCGGTACACAGCTTCGGTTCACAAAACCCTAATGTTCCTACTTCACGGTTGTAACAAGCGTAAACAATTCTTAAAAATTACAAAATTTTTACGATTAGAATTTCAGCACCATATTACTCTTGATAATTTAAGACAATTCTTTCTCAGTTTTCTCATTTAACTCTTATCAACCCCTCAGTTACCAATCATTACCACCTCAGTTTCATCCCCGATATTAGTAATCAAGGAAAGGAACACAACGAACTTAAACAAGAGGTAACTGAAATGAAACTCAACAAATTAGCTGGACTTGGAATCGCATCAATCGTATTATTTGGCAGCGTCGGACAATTAGCAATTAACGCTCAGCCAGCCGAAGCACTCAAAGCAAGACAAAGTATTACAGTTGCAGCAAAATCCCAGTCGCTGATTGCATCCGGTAGATTCGTGACCACAGAACAAGACCACCCCACCAACGGTACGGCTAAGATTGTTGAGAAAAACGGTAAGCGTTATTTAGAGTTCAGTAAAGGATTCACCACAGCACGCGGTCCGAAGGTAAGAGTTGTTCTTCATCGTAAGGGTACCGTACCAGTCAAATTGAATGAAAGAAACTATGTGACCTTGGCTAACTTACAACGCTTCGATGGCGCTCAACGTTATGAAATTCCTGCCAACTTTGATTTAGATGATTTTAAATCTGTAGCAATTTGGTGTGAAGAATTTAACGTTACCTTTGGTTTCGCTAGATTGCAAGGTGCTTAGTCGATGATAGTTGTCAGTTAATAGTTATTCGCGCCTGACAAGTACCCGTTTCACCAATTTAAACCCATTTTTATATTTAAGATTTATCAATATTCTCTTATCGCTCACTTAACCACACACACCATTTCATCAGCAGTTTTCTAGATTTACTGGATACTGCTGATTTTTCTTATTTAAGTAATGCAGTACTTAATGCAGTAATGCAGTAATTAATAAACAGTTGTAGTTTGCGACCGTTATTTGGTATATAAATCCTTGATTAAACTTTCAGCTTAATTACTTAATGCAGTAATTAATGCAGTAATGCAGTATGGCAGTAATATCGTTAATTAATCAAAAAGGTGGCTGCTCGAAGTCTACAACCGCCGTGCATCTTAGTTATTGGCTATCAAGTAAAGGTAATTCCGTTCAGCTTATAGATGCCGATGCCCAAGGTAGTAGTTCCACGTGGTTGAAGTCGATGGAGAATAATCCAATACCAGTTACGGTGTTGCAATCTCCCGACGAATTGTTAGAACAAATTCCAGAATTAGCAGCACAGTGTGATTATTTAGTTGTGGATGGTCCAGCGGGTTTGGCTGAATCTAGTAGAGCAATTTTATTTCGTACCGATTTAGCAGTAGTTCCTTGTCAGCCGACTGGGTTGGATTTGCAATCGGCTAGCGATGCGGTGCGGTTAATTAAGCAAGCTCAGTCAGTGCGCGGTGGTACGCCCAAAGCTGCGGTATTTATCAGCCGTGCGGTGAAGGGAACGAAACTAAAAGATGAGGCGATCGCACTTTTATCTAAAACTAAAGAAGTAACCGTACTGAAAACTGTAATTCATCAAAAGCAGGTGATAGCAGACACTTTCGGTCAAGCCGCAACCATTTGGGATTTGTCGGGGCGTTCTGCTACTGATTCGGCGCGGGAGTATGAAAAGTTGTTCAAAGAAATTATTAAAATGCTCAAATGAATAATAAGAAACGTAAGTCCCTTGATGATGCTTTAGCGAGTGAGTTTGTTTACGGTCAGAAACAAGAAGAAAAACCGCAACCAGTAACAACTCAAGTTGAAGAAGAAATAACTGAAGAACCAGAACCACCACCCAAAAAAACCACACCTCCGAAAAAAACGACAGCTGCTAAAACTAAAAAAACATCAATCGTATCCAAGCTAAAACAAGATAGCGAAAAGGAAGCAACAGTACGGTTAACTGTTGACTTACCCCAGTCAATGCATCGTAAGTTGTCTATGTTGGCTGCGTCTACTGGGAAGAAAAAGGCTGAAATTGTAAGGTTTTTGCTGGATGAAGCGTTGCAAGAAGTAGATGATTAATTAAGTAATGCAGTAATGCAGTAATTTCTAAAAATTATCCTGTCTTATGATGAAAAGA
>ERZ1740062.987-NODE-987-length-12537-cov-11.351066_pt1 | contig 12537 bp, 10 predicted proteins | sample MGYA00581741_ERZ1740062 | MGnify/ENA primary metagenome ERZ1740062 (study PRJEB43018, sample SAMN04849747) | marine metagenome | isolation source: floating plastic debris | place: Pacific Ocean | collected 2008-09-01 | study: EMG produced TPA metagenomics...
GGCGTCAACGACGGTTTTCAGTGTGGACAGGGAACTGGTTAAATGTTTGTAATGGATGCTGTGAGAGTGTCTGATAGAGCACGTGCCTGCTGTACAGCACCGTCGCCAGCGCCTGTTTTTGGGGTGATTTCAGAACTGTTCAAAAATTTTGTAATGTTGGTTTAAAAAGTAAAGTAAAATTACAAAATAGTGGCCTGTTGCATTAATTATCATTAATAAGCATGGTTGGATGTCCATCCAAACATTTCACATGCCTAAATAAATGCCTATGACTGAGAGTCTCTCACTCTCCAGTAGTAGACAAAGCAATGAGATAGTACCAGAGTAGGATGGCAGTGGAGAGAGTAGGAGACTGACCCTCAGTCCAATCATCTGACTTAGACTGCGAGTCAGTCTAGGGTGGCAGTTTAGTAGTACCTAATCGGCAGGCATATATTATATAGTAACCTATCTATCCTTGGCATTTCTAAGAACACGCCTGCCGATGTTGTGCCTGTAGTAGTCCTAGGCTGCAGTGACTCCCAGTCCATTATGTGGGGTGGGGGTGCCAATTTCTCATAATCAGCCGATTGAATTTGCTACAAGCTTATGGCTGTGAGCTAGTTACGAATAAAAAGGTACTTTCAATGGTGTTTCATAGAGCATTGAGGGATGAGATGATTGTAATTGTGCCTCCGGCTGTTCTGGGTTTCTTTCATATTTTTCGATGTTCTAACCGGGCTTTTTGATGTAGGCGACAGTACAAGTTGAATACTATGTCCTGACTGAAATTTTTTCTTCTATCAGCCAGAACCCCCTTTCAAAATTGGTCAAAAATAGCTCCGTTGTACTGGTTTTTCTGTCAGGTGATACCATAGACTTAATAATATTATAATAATAATATTATTATTATTAATAATAATAATATTATTATTAAGTCTATGGGTGATACTGATGTTGCTGGTCAAACGTGCAGGTCTTCACTGCACTGACTCGGATGTTTGTTTGTTAGTGTGCTTCTGGGATGTTCTCACACAGCAGATGTAGCCTACATTCCAGTGTTGGACAAATCATCTGATTAAAAGCCATTGCTTTTATATTCTTAGATGGTGTTGTTCACTTCGTCGGAGGAACCCATGTTAAGATAAGGCCTTCCCTGTTATTTAGGCAATGTGCTGTTTAATAATCAGACAATCATCTACTTTCACTGTAGGTGGTTATTTATTATTGTAGCATTCATGCTTGATCCTCATCTGGGGTACATTTGCTATTGATATGAGATTTGAAAAAGGGTTAGTTTTTGAAAATTATTTTTTGATGAAACATATTATATGAAGTGAGAGTAGAGACAATTATTATTTACCATTTCTCACTTCCAAATTTATGTGGGGAAAATCCCCCTAAATTATGGTTTCCGATTTGAATTTATTTTAAACATTCTGTATGTGGTTAACTGGATTTAATGCACAGATAATCCCTATATCTACCCTACAGGAATTCAAATTGCATGGGAGAAAAATTCTCAAAGGTGTTGTGTTCTCTTGATATTCATTGGTTAAAAGTTTTGCGAATGACCTAAGTATTGCATAACTGGCTCTGTAGCTCAGCGGTAGTGTGTCGGATTTTAGATCCAGACATTGAACATATTAGATGCAAGGATCTGGAAAATCAGTGGGGACCGCACTCAGAACAAAATTCATCATGTTTTGAGTTGTTGTCAGTGAATTGACACATTTTAACATTAACTTTAGTTGAGCGTAAAATTTCACAATTTTGGCAGTCGCGAATTCGCGAACTTTCATTCCAATGAGTGTTTTTGTCCTGTGGAATTAATGAATTTATTCCCATACTTAAAAATTATATTAGATACTAGCGGGTACCAGACAAGGAAAAGGCTGAATGATGTTTAATAAACTACAGCTGGGTTTGGTATTACACAAGCACAGAATGTGAAATTGATATCCACCTGAGCGGAGCATGAAGTATTGTATCGTAATTTTCATCCTGTGAGCATGTACCGTTGTACTTTTTAATGTTGTTGCGTTAAACAATGGTGAGCATTGTTTTCTACTATAATAACATCATTTTCGATTTCGCACTTTTCCAAGCGGGATCAAGATCTTGCAAAGGACTTAATTTGGTAAGATGCTTAATGTGTGTCCACTTTTCAGTCTTAGTGTATGGCAAAGGTTTTTTCATTGATGTCCTCCCAAGATGTCTCAGGTTCAGGTGCTGGGTGTAAGTAGAGTTTTTTTTTCCGGGGATTCTGCACCTTAAAAGACAACACAGAACCTTTCAGTTCAAGTCACTGCTGTGAAATTGACCTATAATATTGTGTCGCTCAGAAAATCTTTTGCAATTCCAGTTTTTAAAAGCACCAAAAGTGATTACGAATTATCAATATTGACTTCAATTTGTCAGTTTGAAATACCGTAGTATTATCCGGTCTTGGAATTAAGATATTTTGTTGATTTTGTACCATGCAACTCCATCTAGATTATAGATAGGCTGAACTCAGAATTATCCCATGGGTAGACCGAAAACACTAAACTCTGTTTAATAGATACCTGCATGTATTTCAAAAATATCATGTAGTAGTTTCCAGTAATAGTTTTTGAGAGTTTTTACAGTCTGTCGAAGATAAAGCTCGTTACCCTGCATTCTATTGGTTTTGTTTTAGGTCATTAAAAATACAGTTAGGCCTACCAGTATGTTCAATGTTGTTTATTGTATTGTATCTGCTTTGTAGAACAAGGAAAACTTTTTGTGATGAGTGAGAAGCAATAAAGCCGCTGCCAACCACAACAAACAATAGAACTTCTACTTTTCACCAGTTGGAAGTCACACTATTTTGGACACAATGGCAGATGAAGCTGGACAAAAAGCTATGCTCTACTTCATAGAAGTACTGATGAACAGTAATACACCGCTCTCTATCTCCCAGGTAGCTGGTAGGTTCGGCAGCAAAAGCTTCACTCCAGAAATGAGAGCAGCAGCCGGAGGAAATGAAGAAGGGCTCAAAGCTTTCCTAGCCAAATATCCGTCATTGTTCCACATTGAAGGTTTGTGTAAACACTAAAATGGCAAATTGGAAATGCAATGTTTACCTGATAGTTAGCACTTAGGGCTAAACTCTATAATGCTGGTCAAAGAATTACTTGAGAGAGACAGTTTATTGAACGCATCATTTCCTGGACCATGTGATTAAAACTTTCAGCAACATGTTATGTAATAGAAATGAATTTGGTACCATTATGCGCTCAGATAGGACTCTCACCTTTGTGTGAGATACTTTCATGCTGTTATGTACAGTCTTATGAAGCAAGCTCATGTGTAGTAAAGCTTAATATTATTAATCAACCGCTGATATTAATTAGCTAATTAATGCTATCTACTTTCAGCAGCCCTCATTGATTGCAGTTTTATATACTACACAGGTAATATGGTGTCAGTAAACACACACGGTGCTCCATTACATGATACCTCTGAAGAAACTGATACCAATGAACCGTCAAAGCCAACTATTTCGCCAGTTGAGATTGAACTCAACGCTGTCAAATATTTCCAAGATAAGCTGCTGAAGAAAGGAGGCACTCTGCCTGTCAAGAGCCTGGCAGGGCACTTATCCCAAGCTCCTGTTGAAATGAGGGATATCGTCGGGCCTCAGGCAGAGTTCCAGAGCTTTCTCGTTGAACACAAAGATATATTTGTGATCACAGCTGATGAGATGGTTACCCTAACTGAAGACATCCTCAACAAACCGAGAAACCAGGCTATCATGAGCAAAAGTGAAAGTGACAGTAGCCTTGACTCAACAGCTGCCTCCAAATCAATCAGCAAAGATAGCAAAGCCAAACCCTCCCCAATTACAATGACTGCTAGTGAATATAAAACTATGAATTTTCTGAAGGAGGTCGTCCAAGCCAATGATGGAAAAGTCTCAATTACTGATGTTCTAGGCAAAGTACCAACTGCGTCTGACCCCATTAAAAACATTCTTGATAACAGTCCATCTAAGCTTGTTGACTTTGTCGCAAAATTCCCCAATATTTTTGTTATGGTCGATAACCATGTTACCCTGAAGAAAACCAGACTGAATGTCATCATGGCCGGGAGTAGGCCTAGCTCAAGCAACAGTGCGACTGATAGCTCAATATCACCTCCCTCAAGGATTGAACCGGACAGCATGAACAGCTCCACATCATCTAAGATGACAGATTCAATGGAAGGGAGGCCTTCTACTGTATCATCTAATATAACCAGTCAGCCCTCAGCACCCCAACATAATTATCGTACCCTCAATAATCACAAAGGGCCTGTATATCACCTCGCTAAACTCTGGGGTATTATAGATCTCGGTAGACATGAGCATGTCTTCTTTGATCGCTCTATTCTGCCGGATGGTTACGATGATTTGGCCAAGCATTTTAAGATTGGTCAAATTCTGAGGTTTAACGCTGTGAGGGCTGCACGAGGTAGTCGTGCTCGCTGGAGAGCTACGCACATCTGGAGGGATGGAGAGGACATTCGCACCATGTATGGTACTGACTCTACTTTCACTCTTAGTGGAGGCTTCAGCCAGTCAGGTGTCGATGAAGAGATTAAAAAGCTGCTGCCTACTGCAGATGCTAACAGTAATCTGCCTAATGATAGCTATGCCTATGTCGATGCCAGCCAAAGTAACACTGGCTGTATTCCTGTGTGGACCATCAACACTCATATGGAGGGTGGAGATGCCGATCAAAAACCAATCCCATCTCTCTCCATGGTACCAGAATCGAAATATATGCAGAAGTCTGTTAACAAAGATAGCAAGCAGTTGATACCAGGTTATATGCTTGTGCCTACTGGTGATACTAGGCCAGTAAAAACCTCCACAAATGGGGTGAGTCAGATCACAAGAGAGGTGGCGTGTCAAACCATATCAACAGGAGATATTATGGCTACTCAACTGTACCAAGAAGATGACTAAGCTGCCCAAATAGATGACGAGGCTGCCCAAATAAATAAGTCAAAAAATCCACTAAATATTTGCCAGGCAGCACACAATTAAACAGAAGCTCTGCCTGATGTGCAATCACCATTAATGTGCTCTCCCAAACTCCATATAACAACCAAATAGGGATCTGTTAACAGTCATTGGTTCCTGCTTTTGATTAAAATTCATTCATAGTTTAGCTCCAACACTAAAATGTGCATGTATTTATCTACAAAACAAATTGACTGCCTTAGAAAAGTTGCAGTATCTTAGTTTTATTTCATACTTTACAGTGTACGCTCAAGATCTGATAAAAGTGCATTGGTATAATTTTCGCCAGTACTGTTTAACAGTCTGATCAATGTGATCATAAAGGTGCTTTTAAAAAAATAGGTCTTCGAAATTGATCAGAGTTGGTCACGAATTAGATTCCAGGCTTATACTCTAGCCTCAGCAACATTAAGGTGATCTGAATTATAATCATGATTAATCTCATTTTGACATTCAAAAGAAAAGAAATTGACATGCGGTTGCTGCTATGCAATCTGATTTGGATCACTTATATAAAACATGATTTCTTTTTTTATTTTGTGCTTCATTTACAATTGTATTTATCATTTGTTTTTTTATTATAATTCACTACATCTTATTTATTGGCGTTATTACATATTTTTTGTTTCTGTTGTATCAATGTTCATGGGTTGTAAAACTGCCATATCGGACACCAACTTTCTCACACAAAACTTCTCTTTCCCTTCATTTTCTCGCTTCTACCATCATGATCTACTCGATACAGCATATCTTATTTATTTTTTCGCACATTTTGTTCAAAGCTCATTTCACTGAGCACATTTATTTCTTGAAAAAATATTGAATAAAATTTGATGAGGAAAAGCCAACATAAATGTTCTACCCTCAGCTGGCTGGCTTGTGCCATCAGTAATTACATATCTAACCTTGAAGGGCACTGTTGTAATAATAACATGCAAACTTGAGTATCGCCAATGTTGTGCTATGGTGAATTTTCTGAAATGCCTATCAGTCTTTTAGTAAGCAGCGAGACTCTTAGTGCCCTATTTGGATGATTTGGAGTTTGACTTACCAAAGCGAACATTGGTTGGTTTGTCGAATAGTTTTATCTAAGAAATTTAATTTATTTCCATACCTACCTACTACTTCTCACGCATTCAGAGTGAGACACCCGCTATTGCTATTGACTTCCCTAATGCGTGACACACATGCTTGAAACTTTTGCCCACTTTCAAATAGTTTATCATTGAGCAAAAATTTCCCTTATCTGAAACAACATTGCCCTATTTGCCCATCTCACTCAATTGCTTGTCACTCAATATGTCTATTTTATGATGATGTTGATGACAATAAAGTGATAAAAAAAGCCCTTCTCCCAAGAAAGCGGGTCTGTTGGTTTCACTCTATAGTTTAACAGTTGTGCCGCAGTGGCAGATTTTTATCTTTGTTAATGGGTGGCTCCACAAGGCCAGGGGTCCAAGGGCAACAAAAGCTGAAGAATGTTTGTGATTAACATACCCTAAAATTGGAAAAACAGTCTAAAATGAAGCAAATGGTGTTTTAAGATTTATTATCAAATCCCAAAAATGGTATAATATATTTCGGGGCATAAACGATGGGGTGGCTTTCGACCTCGGAGCCCAATGAACACTCCGCCTATGAGTTATGGTGACCATCATGGAGTATTACATACCCTGGTTTTATCGATAAGAGGTTGATAAGTTGCCTTTAACCCTATTACTCCTTGTTTTAATTCAACCAAGGAGTTAGACATTCTAACTCCTTGATTCAACCTAGGCCTGTATGTTATCTGTAGTATACTTTACTGTCAATTTCTTCAAAATAATTACTCTTGCGTAAACAAGGTGTAAACACTGAATTGGGTGTAAATAATTATAAAGGTGTCAATCAAATTCAACGAGTTGTGTTCTCTCAGCTTAGAATACTAAGTTGTCTACTCTTAGTTAACAGTTTTCACAGAGAGAAAACTTATTTGATGGATTGTGGGATTATTTTATTTCCGGCACAACAAAAATGGCTGCTCCAAGAACAGAGCAAGGTAAGGTCTTATTATTGGTTATATCAGGTCTAACTTCAATCAATGAACTTCCCCTTCCCTGTTCATTGCTTCAATCATATGTAATTTTGTTATTGCACTGCTTGCATTAGAAAACAGGGCTTATTATAAGCCAAAATTTACTCTAATCCATTTCGTGGCAAATAATACTTACTAAATAAATACAAAAAAAAATCAAAATGTAAATTGATTCAAGACACTCTCTGTTCATCTTCAGCTCACCACAGCAGCAGTGATGTGAAATGTCAGGAGAGCAGTAAAGAGTAAGTTTCAGTCATGATTAAACAGTGATTACGTGTACTGACCGTGAATGAATGAGTCAGAGTCACTGAAACTTACTGCTCTCCTGTGATATTTCAGGCCTAGAGAGTAGTAGTAGGTGACTGACTGGTCATCCCACTTTTTTATTGCCACACCACACCTACCAACAGTCATTTATATTTCAATCAAGGAGTTCTATTACTCCTTGTTTCAATTTTGTACTGTAGGCTAGTGAGGTAGCTTTGCCACTCATCTTTCCCACATTTCACAGATGTGGCACTCTCTGTTGAACAAATGTCATTTGTGCGTACCTCAGTCGAGGTAATCGCCAATCCAATGTCATCTTCTGACAGCTCCTGCAATGTGTTTCTCATCGTCCGTGTAACGTCTCCAGTCATCAGCGGTAACCATCGGATACTACATCAGCTAACCGGGAACAGTTGGTGGCATCAGTAGAGAGCAGGAAGCTGGGAGTTTATTCCACTGGCGTGCAGTCTTGATGAAGTAGGATCGTCTGTGATGGTCTGAGTTCGTCTGTGGGATAAAGTACTGGTGATCATTGCAATTACTTTTTGATTTGATGGCAGACTAATGCTGGGAGGAAATAGTAGGCCTGTGTGTGTGTGTATCATTCATTTTTTTCGTTGTAGATATTGAAGCAGCTATAAAGGAACTGCAATCGGGGCGAAAAGGTCACCATGCAGACAATGGGGAAAATGATGAAAACAAGGCAGACCGAATTGGACTTGGTGCTGCTGGGCACTTTGACCAAGATATTTACTCTTCATCCAAAATCAGTGCCCTAAGCGGCCAATATGTTGACTCCATTGCTCCTAATGATGAACAAGATGTAAGTTGTGTCATGGTATTTAATCGACTATTTATTGACTATTTAGTTCACAAACCTGCGAAGGGGGTCTTTTGATAGCAACAGGCAAAGTAGCTAGCTACTAATTTGCACTTTCACAAAAGAGTGAAAGCCAAAAGATGTCTCGCTCCCATATCGCAACCCTCATGATGGTGCACTATAGAGTCTGAGTGAGTGATTTGGGAGCGAGATAGCCAATTTGAAAACCAACTTTCCTGCTTTTTTGCGGAGGGAATGCAAGAGAAAGCCTGGAGATTCTCACGACTTTCTAAATGAAACACTTCCTGTGTCACTTTTTTTCTGTAGCCCATTCGACTCGTATACATATATCATTACATGTAATTGAATATGTGGTTGATATTCACAGGATGATGATGACATGGGAGGTACCTTGCTTGGCAAGAAGACAAACTACACAGCACCTCTCAACGTCCTCAATGACCTTGCACAAGATAAGGTATGTACTGACAACTCTTCTTTGTTGCAAGTTATCATTGCATCACTGTCTATGAATTCAAGACTAAGCAAAGATCTACAACTGTGGTATATACCCATAGCATAGACAATAAATGACATGGCTTCCACTTGTTGCATTCATAAGCTTCAATATTGTTGTAGGACTATGACCCATTTGCTGAGCACAAACCGAAAACAGTGAGAGATAAAGACAATGAGTATAAGAAGCAGCAGAGGCCTGTTATGATGATCTCACCACCCAGACACGATCCATTCGCTGATGGTATGTCACATTTCAATCATTTCTGCTAGGTGCCAGGGACAATAGGCCACCCAGATATTTTGCAAGATGCAAGTATTTTGTATATATGTAGATGATTTATGATCAGTTGCCGATTGCAAGTTTGGTCCAGCCGTAGTTTGCTCCTACATGTCTCAGGGATGCCCTTTCAGTAAAAAAATTAACTCGAATACCAAAATTTCATACATGTTAGAGCAGACACGGCGAGGACAGTATATTGAGTAAGCTATAATGTTGAACTTTTGATAACCGGGTGCTCCCTGGCACATTTTTCCTATCAAATTATTTGCACATTATTATTCTGAGTCGTACTAATGCATTATTTGTTTGATACCTCCTCTAGGTTATGGCGAGTGTGACCACATGCTATGGGTCACACACATTGTGCTGCATAGACACATCTGAGTTAAACACCGGATCGGCTGGAAAGTAACCCCACCATATAGTTAGCATCACTGATCATCCTGCTTTAAAACCAGTTGTGACTAAGTGATAATACATTATAATGCCCAACTTGATTCATGATCCGCCAAAAGAGGCAGCATAACCCTTGACATCTGCTAGTTCAAAGCACCACATGCTTGTTGAAATGAAAGCTGAAAGTTGTCAATTCAGTGATGTGAAAATGGAAGTTGAAAAAATTTAAATCGTTGCTGAATTGAATTGTGATGAGAAATGGCATGATGGCCTATGAGTGACCCTTATTCGTCAGTGATGAGCTTATATGAGTAGTTAGGGTGGGTGGGCTTCCGGAGTTTCTAAATACGTATCTAAAGTATATTTGCAGATATTCTCTGATGAAGATTCTTAAAAGTCACCTCCGTATTGAAGCTACGGGTGACTGCTGCAGTATGGTTAGTATAACGACACAGGACAAGCAGTCAACCTGAAGTTACTGATTTTTACTGATTGCTTGTCTGTGCACGTGCACTGAAAAACGAACAGCATGCTTTTTTAAAAATTAATTTTCTATGAGCACTGCCATGGCGCATTTGAATTCAAACTTTCTTTTTAATGTTAGCTGTGGCTGGCAAATTTCCACCATATGCCTCATGACAGTGTCTCAGTACCATGCTGTGTTTTTCCTAGTCAGGACTTGAGTTGAGCTGAGCCTAAAAAGAGTTGTTACTGATAACAGAATGACTCACATCTGGCATGGTTCCTCTTGTCTCACTGACTACCAACCCTCTGTCTGTTTTTGATATGATAATAACATGTCAGACCTTGTATATGCTTGTAGGTGGTAAAACTCCGGATGTCTCGGCTCAAGCCAGAACCTACACAGCTGTCATGCAGGAACAAGTGCTGCGCAAAGATCAGGTGAGAGTTTTCATATTATTTCGGCAAACGTAATTAATAAATCATTTTGTGCCAAGTGTTGTTCGCATCAATTTGCTGTCAATGTCTGTCATTCATCGCAAGGAAAAATTCTCGGTTAAATGCAGACTATTTCTACAGTCCACATCCAATAAGTATGAAATGTTGAACATTCTAGGTTTGACGGTTGACCTTGTGATATGCTGCACTTGTATTTTTTATGTAAGATATTGTTGATTTTAAGGTTCGAATGGCGGAATAGATAAATGGTCCCCGCACATTTTTAAGACTTGTCGAACACTCTAAGTAACACACCTTGATGTTTATTTTTAGCGCGCCATGGAAAGACAAATGCACGACAAAGCCAAATCGGGCGACTTACACGCTGTGGCAGGGTCAGATGTACAGGTCAAAAAGAAACGTCGTTGGGATCAAGCTTCAGAGGCTGATGCGAGCAACGCTCCAACTCCCAAAAGAAGGATTGATGCTCCAGCTACACCCTCACAGGCCTCATGGGCGGATACACCTGGACGTGTGTCTGGTGATGCTACCCCTGGCTCTGCACAGACACCGGGTACAGTGAGACACTGGGCTGAGACACCTGTACATGTATCAGCTGGTAGTATGACACCTGGTAGAGAACCTACCACACCGGGACACGGAGCTACTCCCAGCGGCAGACGTAACAGATGGGATGAAACACCTCGAGGCACTGGTGGTAGGTATTCTTATGATTGTTTATCGTGCCTTATCTAGTCAGGAGATTTGTTGAACCCTTCACACAAAGAGTTGTTTCACCACCTGATATCGATCATAAGTTAGTGTATTCCAGGTCTGTATATATCCTTGGTGTTTTTTATGTAACATGTTTAATACACAGATTTCGATTCATTGTATCTCAATTTATGATTTGTTCATTGCTATTTGTTTCACAGAGACACCGGCACACTCTGGCTGGGCTGAGACTCCTAAGGCTAACAGGGGTGGAGAAGATAAGATAGAGGATACCCCCTCAGCATCGGTGTCTAAGCGCAGATCTCGATGGGATGAGACACCCATGACTGCTGGAGCTATGACTCCGTCTATGACTCCTGGTGCTATGACTCCAGGTGGTGGTACTCCAGGAAACTTCACACCAGGGGGCGCTACACCTAGTGGCTTCACTCCCGGCGGTATCACCCCTAGTGGTGTCACCCCTGTTGGTAACAAAGCCATGCAGATGGCTACTCCTACTCCAGGTAAGTGGGATGTTTAGTTTTCATCAATAGAAACAATTACATGTATATGTATCTGGCTCGCTAATTCCAACGATCATTATGTGATAAAAAGTGGGAATACTCATGTTTGTGTAGTTAGTTAGACAACGCATTTTACGAGTAAGAACTGTATCCATGCCTGCATAAAACAGATTATATTTTTGGATGTTGGTAATGTTGATTAAAAGCAGCAGAGCCTTGTTGCTTCATGTTTTCTGATGATTTCTGTATAATGTGCCATTTATATTGAATTGAATGCAGGCCACCTGATGGCAATGACGCCTGAACAGATGCAGGCATATAACTGGCAGAAGGAGATAGATAACAGAAATCGTCCCCTCACAGATGATGAACTGGATGCTATGTTTCCTGAAGGTTATAAAGTGTTACAGCCACCAGCGGGTTACGTGCCTATCAGAACTCCAGCTCGTAAGCTTATAGCTACACCCACTCCTATGATGGGTGGTACACCCGGCTTCAAGATGCAGGGAACTCCAGATCATCAGGCTAATAAGGAGATGATTGTGGATATGCAGCCTAAAGGCAATCTGCCCACACTTAAACCTGATGACATGCAATACTTCGACAAACTTCTGGTGAGTATGAGAAGTGAACAGTTAGAAAAATGCTAATAACTTTCTGAGACTTTGTATATTGGTGTAGAAACACAATGCATTCAATTAAATGGTGTATGTATGTTTTTTGTCAGTTGATGAAAAATATAACTGTTGGTCTCTAGCGTTTTAGCTCTTAGCTCATTTATTAATCCTGATTTGGTTGACAGGTTGATGTGGATGAAGAGTCACTGTCACCTGAAGAACAGAAGGACAGGCGTATCATGAAGTTACTGCTGAAGATTAAGAATGGTACTCCACCCATGAGGAAGGCTGCACTCAGACAGATTACAGACAAGGCCAGGGAGATGGGAGCTGGTCCTTTGTTTAATCAGATCCTACCACTTCTCATGTCTCCTACACTCGAGGACCAAGAAAGACATCTGCTTGTCAAGGTAGA
>ERZ1740062.988-NODE-988-length-12529-cov-7.221581_pt1 | contig 12529 bp, 11 predicted proteins | sample MGYA00581741_ERZ1740062 | MGnify/ENA primary metagenome ERZ1740062 (study PRJEB43018, sample SAMN04849747) | marine metagenome | isolation source: floating plastic debris | place: Pacific Ocean | collected 2008-09-01 | study: EMG produced TPA metagenomics assembly...
CGGCTCCGGGCCCGGGGCGGTCTGGTCGGCGTTGTCCCCCCCTTCCCCCGCTTCCCCCCCCCCCGTTCGGTTTCTCCTGGGTACACCCCCCCCCCGCGGCCGCCGGGCCCCCCTCCGGTCAGCCCCTCGGCAACCCCTGACAGCGTCATCAGGCCGCAGGCCGCGCCTGTAAAATGACACGGTCACTTAAGCGCATCTTAACCGCGAAAGGCGCAGATTCCGGGTTTCATGACATGCGCGCGCGAGCGACAAAAAGAGGTACCCGAATGGCACGGTCGCCGGCGGTGAGCGGCTCCTCCAGCGACAGCGAGCTGATGGACAGCTACCGGCAGATTGTCGAGGAGAATTCTTCCGACGGCCTGCTGTCAGCCGGCGGTGCCTTTGCGCAATTTCCCGGGGCTGTCCTGCTGGCCGGGCACATCGGCATCGTGCTGAACGCCAACGAACTGGCCGAGCCGATCCGTCAGGTGCTGCAGGCGGGACAGCACGAGGCGCTGCGCGCCGCCGTGCAGGCCGCGCTGGCGGGCACCGTCGCTCAGGTCAATCCCCTCGTCGTTCGGGACTCGCAGGACTCCTCGGCGGCTGAGCGCGCCTTCGACATGGTGGTACTGCCCTGGGCGGGCGGTACCGTCGCCCTGTTGCTGGGCCGCGATGTGACCCTGGAGCGAAGTCTGCGCGCGGCATTGGTCGAATCGCGCCAGCGCTACAAGGACCTTGTCGAGATCTCTAACGACTTCGCGTGGGAAACCGACGCCGAGGGCCGCTTCGTCTTCGTCTCGCCGCGCGGCGCGCTGGGCTATCCGGCGACCGAGCTGGTCGGCCGTCCGGCCCGTGACCTGTTGTTGGCCAATGACGCCGGGGACGCCAACGGCCCCGATGCCGTCGAAACCTCTCCCTTTACCGCGAAGACGACGGTCGAGGCGGCCGAGATTTGGGTGCGCAATGCCGAGGGCGCGCAACTCTGTCTGCTGTCCACCGCCCTGCCGCTGACCACCGAGGGCGGCGCCTGGATCGGCGCGCGCGGCGTCTGCCGCGACATCACCAGCCTGCGCTGCCACGAGGCCGAACTGGCCGAGGCGCGCAACCGCGAGCGGCTGTTCTCCTACATCGTCAACATGGTGCGTCGCGAGCTCGATCCCGCGCACATGCTGAGCGCCACGGCGGAGGCATTGATGCCGGCGATGGCGCTGACCGGGCTTTCCATCCATGCCCTGGTGAACGGCGCTCTCGGCGACGCGCTGGCCGGCGCCGGCCAGCCTGCTCAGGCCGATCTGCTGACCTCTCTGGCCGCTCAGCTCGGCGATGGCAAGCAGGCGGTGGAAGCGAGTGACGCTTCCGGCGATCTGCTGGTCCGTGCGGCGCGCTTCCGAGACACCACCAACGGCGTGCTCTGCGCCTGGCGAGCCAGCGGCACCCAGGGCTGGAATGCGGAGGATCGCAGTCTGCTCGACAACATCGCCGGCCAGGTCGGCCTCGCCATCGAGCAGCTCGCCCGCCAGACCGAAATGGAGGTGCGCTCCATGACGGACCCGCTGACCGGGCTGAACAACCGGCGCGGCTTCGTCGAGAGCCTGGAACTTTGCGTCGCCGATAACCGCGCCCAGGGCGCCCTGTTCTACATCGACCTCGACAACTTTAAGCAGGTCAACGACACACATGGCCACCAGACCGGCGACGAGGCGCTGCTCGATGTCGCTGCTCTGCTGAAGGACCAGATTCGCAACCGCGACCTTGCCGCGCGATTGGGTGGCGACGAGTTTGCGCTGTTCCTCTGCGGCATGGACAGTGCCGCCGCCGAGCGCAAGGGCGAGCAGATGCTGAAGGCAGCCGAGCGCCTGCGCGGCTTCTCCGGCAGCAAGGATCACCCGCTGGGCCTGTCGCTGGGCATCGCGATCTACGATCCGCGCACCGGCGAGGGGCTCGGCTCGCTGTTCCACCGCGCCGACGAGGCGATGTACGCCGGCAAGCGCGCCGGCAAGCACAGGCTGACCATGGCGCCCGACTTCGATCGGCGGAAAAATCGCCAGAAGGACGGCGGCTGATGGTGCTCGGGATCGGACGCAAGAAGCTGCCGGACAGTCTTTCCTATGAGGAGAGCAAGGCACTGGCGCAGACCGGGTCTGACAAGACCCGGGCCGACCTCGCCCAGCGTGGCGACCTGCGGCCCGAGGTGCTGTATTTCCTGGCCGAGGATCCGTCCCCCTCGGTGCGCCGGCACATCGCCGCCAACGCCCAGACGCCGCGCCACGCCGACTTGATCCTGGCGCGCGATACCGACGAGGCTGTGCGTGCCGAACTGGCCGCAAAGGTCGCCCGGCTGACCGAGCAGGATGGCCGTGGCACGCAGGAAAAAGCCCAGCGCATTGTCGAGGAAACGCTGGAGCTGCTGGCCCGCGATCAGGCGACGCGGGTGCGCCAGATTCTCGCCGAGGCGCTGAAGTCCGTGGCCGGCGCACCGCCGCAGGTGATCCAACGGCTGGCGCGCGACGCCGAGGACGTCGTTGCCTGCCCGGTGCTGGAATTCTCGCCGCTGTTGAGCGATGAGGACCTGCTTGAAATCATCGCCTCCTCGGGTATCTCCAGCCGGCTCTGCGCGATTGCCCGGCGCAGCAATCTGGGCGAGTCGATCTCCGATGCCATCGTCCAGCGCGACGACCGCAAGGCGGTGACCGAGCTGCTGTCCAACAAGTCGGCGCAGATCCGCGAAGAGACCCTGGATAGCCTGATCGACGGCTCGATGACGGAAACCGCCTGGCAGCCTCCGTTGGTCGAACGGCCGTCGCTGCCCGCCGGCGCGGTGAAGAAGCTCGCCGGCTTCGTCGCCGAATCCCTGCTGCAGAGACTACAGAGCCGCAGCGACCTGGACCAGCAGACCGCCCAGGCGGTGGCCGATGAGGTGCGCAAGCGCATCGAGGAAGGCGGCGAGACCCCGCCTGCCAATGCCAACGGCAAAGTCAAGACGCCGGCCCCCAGTGCCGCCGCCAACCCGGCGGAGGAAGTTGCCAAGCTGAAGAAGAAGGGCAAGCTGAACAGCGAAGCCGTCGGCGACGCTGTGCTCGCGGGCCAGCGCGATTTTGTGCGGCATGCGCTGGCCGTCATGGCTGGCGTGGGTGTCGACTACGTCGACCGCGTGCTGCAGGGTCATTCCGCCAAGGGCATCACCGCGTTGGCATGGAAGGCCGGCTGCTCGATGCGCGTGGCGTTGCAGTTGCAGACCAACATGGGTGGTATTCCGCCCAACAAGGCGCTGCACGCCCGCGACGGTTCCGACTTTCCGCTGTCGCCCGAAGAGATGAAGTGGCAGCTCGAATTCTTCGCCAGCCTCGGCCAGCAGTAAGCCACCGTTTTCTAATTCTTGCAGCGAATACAGACGTGCAATCCTGGACACTCGAGGCCAGTCGGAGGAGCCTCGCCGTCAGGTCATCGCGAGATCAGCGTGCCGATGCCGCCGCCGGTGAAGATCTCCAGCAGCATCGAATGCGGGATGCGACCGTCCAGAATGACTGCCGCCTCGACACCGTTGTTCACCGCTTTTACGCAGGTTTCCAGCTTGGGAATCATGCCGCCCGAGATGGTGCCGTCGGCGCTTAGTGCCTCGACCTGGGCGGTGTTCAGTTCCTGGACCAGTTCGCCCGACTTGTCGAGCACGCCGGCGACGTCGGTCAGCATCAACAGGCGCGAGGCGCCGGCCGCCGACGCAATCGCACCGGCGACGGTATCGGCATTGATATTGTAGGTTTCGCCCGATGGACCGACGCCGATCGGTGCGATGACCGGAATAATGTCAGACTGTTGCAGCGAGAACAGGATCTTGGGGTCGATCATCGTGGGCTCACCGACGAAACCGAGATCGAGTACGTTTTCGATGTTGGAATCCGGGTCGCGCTTGGTACGGCGCAGCTTCTGGGCCTGGATCAGGTTGCCGTCCTTGCCGGACAGGCCGACGGCCCGTCCGCCGGCGGCGTTGATGGCGCTGGCGATGGACTTGTTGATGGTGCCGGCCAACACCATCTCCACCACCTCGACGGTGGCCTCGTCGGTGATGCGCAGGCCATCGACGAACTCGCTCTTCACCTGCAGGCGCTCCAGCATGCGGCCGATCTGCGGCCCGCCGCCGTGCACCACGATGGGATTGATGCCGACCTGCTTCAGCAGCGCGATGTCGCTGGCGAAAAGCGTGGACAGCTCCGCGTCGACCATGGCGTGGCCGCCGTACTTGATGACGAAGGTCTTGCCGTTGTAGCGGCGCAGGAAGGGCAACGCCTCGGTGATGGTCCGGGCCGTGCGCAGCCAATTCTTGGTGTCGCTGATGTTCTTCTGCGTCATCTCTCAAGTCCTAGGTCATTGCCGCCGGCCATTCCCTGTCGCCGGCCGTGATCGCCGGCAGTGCGGGCACTTTAGCGGCCAGGGGCCGGTTCGGCCAGCGCCGCCAGGGCGGCACGCAGTTCGGGAATGCCTTCGCCGCTGGCCGAGGAGGTCACGTGGCAGACCGGATGGGCGGCCGGATGGCGCGCCACCGCAGCCTCTGTTTCCTCGATCAGGCGCTTCAGCGGCCCGGGCTTCATCTTGTCGGCCTTGGTCAGCACGATCTGATAGGATACGGCGACAATATCGAGCGCCTTCATGACTTCCAGGTCGCTCGGCTTCAGGCCGTGGCGCGCGTCGATCAGCAAGCAGACGCGGCGCAGCTGCGGGCGGCCCTTCAGGTAGCCGCGGGTCAGCTCGTTCCAGCGTTCTATGTCGGTCTTGGGCGCGCGGGCGTAGCCGTAGCCCGGCAGGTCGACCAGGATCAGGCGGCCGCCGAGGCTGAAGAAATTCAACAGCCGCGTGCGCCCTGGCGTGTTGGAGGTGCGCGCCAGCGTCTTGCGCCCGGTGAGGGCGTTCAGCAGGCTCGACTTGCCGACGTTGGAGCGCCCGGCGAAGGCGACTTCGGTGCCGCCGCTCAGCTTCGGCAGGTCGTTCTCATCGGCCGCCGAGACCAGGAAGTCGCAAGGGCCGGCGAAGAGAAGCCGCCCTGTTTCCAGGGCGGCTTTTTCTGCGTCGTTGGATGACGTGTCGTTCATGACGGCTGGTGTCCCGGCCTCACTCTTCCTGGGTCTCTTTGGGTGGCTTTTTCTTGCCGCCGCCGCTGCCCAGGGGCACGCCCGCGCGCTTCATGATGAAGGCCTGCTGGGCCATCGACAGGATGTTGTTCCAGGTCCAATAGATCACCAGGCCGGCTGGGAAGGTCGCCAGCAGGAAGGTGAACATGATCGGCATCAGCATGAAGACCTTGGCCTGCACCGGATCGGGCGGCTGCGGGTTCAGCTTCTGCTGCAGGAACATGGAAATGCCCATCAGCAGCGGCCAGATACCGATGTTCAGGACGTGCAGCATGCCGAGCTCCGGCGCGTCCCAGGGAAACAGGCCAAAACCGTTGAGGATCGTCGTCGGGTCGGGCGCCGAGAGGTCGTGGATCCAGCCGTAGAACGGTGCGTGGCGCATCTCGATGGTGACGAACATCACCTTGTAGAGCGCAAAGAACACTGGGATCTGGATGATGATCGGCAAGCAGCCGGACAGCGGGTTGGCACCCTCTTTCTTGTAGAGCGCCATCATCTCCTGGTTCAGGCGCTGTTTGTCGTCGGCGAAACGCTCGCGCAGCTCGACCATCTTGGGCTGCAGCTTGCGCATCTTGGCCATCGACTTGTAGGACTTGTTGGCCAGGGGGAAGAACACCGCCTTGATCGCCACGGTCAGCACCAGGATGGCGAGGCCGAAGTTACCGATCTGGGCGTGCAGCCAGTGCAGAGCCTGGAAGATCGGCTTGGTCAGGAAGAAGAACCAGCCGAAGTCGACCGCCAGGTCGAACTTCGGAATCCTGTATTCCTCCGCATAGTTCTGCAGCAGCGGCACCAGTTTGGCGCCGGCGAAGAGGCGGCTGGTGGTCTCCAAGCTGGCGCCCGGCGCGACCGAGGCCATGTTGTAGACGAAGTCCGACTGGTAGTGGTCGCGGCCGGCCGGCTGGTTGTAGACGAAGCGGGCCGTCACCTTATCGTCCTGGTCCGGCACCAGGGCGGCCAGCCAGTATTTGTCGGTGAAGCCGAGCCAGCCGCCGGTGGTTTCCCGGCTGACCACCACGTCGGCGGAGCCCTGATACTCGTCCTTCAGGGCGTCATCGTACTTGAACTCTTCCTGCTTGTCGTCGAAGACGCCGACCGGCCCCTCGTGGAGGATGTAGAAGCCCTCGGTCTTGGGCGTGCCGATGCGGGCGACCAGGCCGAAGGGGGACAGTTCGGCGCTCTCGCTGCCGTTGTTGACGACCCGCTGGGTCACCGTGAAGAGGTAGTTGTCGTCAACGGCGATGGTCTGCTGGAAGGTCAGGCCTTCGCCGTTGTCCCAGCTGAGCGTCACTGGCGAACTCGGGGTCAGCGAGCCGCCTTGGGCTGTCCACAGGGTGTCGGGCTTCGGCAGTTTCACGCTGCTGCCCGGCTTGGCGGCCCAGCCGAAGCGCGAGAAATAGGGCTTTGCCGAGCCTTCCGGCGACAACAGGGTGATCTGCGGGCTCTCGGGTTCGATCGTCTCGTGATACTGCTTCAGGATCAGATCGTCGATCTGCGCGCCGCGCAGGGCGATGGAGCCGCGCAGCTTGGGCGTGTCGATGGCGACGCGCGGGCTGATGCCAATGATCTGTTCGCGGGGAGCCGCCGCGGGGACGCCGGCGACGGAGGGGGCGCCGGCTGTGCCCGGAGCGGACGGCGTGATGCCGCCGACGGTGGGGGCCGCTTCGCCGCTTTCGGTCGTCTGCGATGTCTGCGGCGGCGTTTCGGCCGGCGGGAAAATGAACTGGAAACCGATCAGGATGGCCAGCGACAGGGCGATCGCGAGGATAAGGTTGCGCTGTTCCATAAGACGAGACGGGCTCCAGGGAGGCGGGCCTTAACGGCCCGGTAGGTGATCCAGATGGTGACAGTCCGGGCAGAGACCAAGCGTTGCCGGCGCGCCGGCGGATGATTTTGTGTCGGAAGGTTTGCCAGGCTCAGGGATAGAGTCGACAGGGTCGTAGCCGAGCCCGCCCCAGGGGTGGCAGCGGAGAATCCGCTTTAAGGCCATCCAGCCTCCGGTGATCGGGCCGTGGCGCGTCACGGCTTGGCGGGCATAGTCGGAACAGGTCGGGAAATAGCGGCAACTGGGCGGGAACATCGGCGAGATCAGCAGCTGGTAGCCGCGGATCAGGGTCAGCAGAATGAAGCTGACGGCCTTCATTGCGATGTCTCCCTCGGCGTTCCCGGCTTTGACGTTCCGGGCTTTGGCGCACCACGCCTGCCCGAAGTGTCGAGCTTGACGATAGCCTGCTCCAGGTCGGCGCACAGCGCGTCATAGGGCCGCGTCAGCGTGCCGGCTCGGCCGATCACCACATAGTCGGTGCCGGCGCGGCCGACGCGCGGAAAGACCTCGCCCGCCGCGGCGCGCAGGCGCCGCTTCACGCGGTTGCGCACGACGGCGTTGCCGACCTTCCGGGTGACGGTAAAACCGACCCGCACTTCCGCCTCCTCTTCCTTGATCCCCGCATCCCCGGTGCCGGTGTCGGCCGCCGTGTCGGCGGTCTTCTCCGGCGCCATGCGTGCAACAGGCGCCGCGCGGTCTTCACCGTGCTGGCGCTTGGCAGCTTGCAGGACGAGGCCGGGGGCGGCCCACTTACGTCTGGCCGCCGCGACCTTGAGGAATTGAGGCCGTGTCTTGAGCCGCCTGACGGTCGGCATCATGACACTTAGGCGGAAAGGCGCTTGCGGCCTTTGGCGCGCCGACGGGCAAGTACGCGACGCCCGCCAACGGTTCCCTTACGTGCGCGGAACCCGTGGCGGCGCTTGCGAACCAGCACACTGGGCTGATAGGTGCGCTTCACGGCAAAAACTCCAATATCAGGCTGAATCTCGAATTGACGGGGCTGTATAAGGGCGGGCCGGGGCTCTGTCAACGACCCGCAGGGCCCAAAGCGATGGAATCTCTGCCTGCCCTCACACCTTGGTGACTGGCGGTCGCCGCAGGGACCGGCTAAAACCGCTGTCTTGCTAGGTTTTCTGCCGGTTTCCGTCGGTCGTGTCAAACTCTGCGGGCGCCGGGCCTTCACCGCCCGTTAACCGTGTTTTCCGCGGCCGAACACCCCGGCCATTCACCCCCAGCCGCCACCCCGGTAGCCATCAGGGAACCCGAAGACCGCGATGACCGAGCCGAGCCCCGATCCCACAAAGGATCCCGCCAAGGCTGGTTCAGCCCTCCGGCGGCTGCTGCCGGCGGCCCTGCTGCTGGCCGGGTTGCTGGCCTTCTTGGCCTTCGGCGGCCACCGCTACGTCCGCTTCGAGACCCTGGAGGCCCATCGCGAGGCCCTGCTGGCCCTGGTCGCCGCCCACGGGCCCACTGCCGTGCTGGCGTTCACCGCGCTCTACGCCGTGATGGTGGCCTTTTCGATTCCCGGGGCCCTGGTGATGACGGTGGCCGGCGGCTTCCTGTTCGGCACCCTGGGCGGCGCCGCCTGCTCGGTGGCCGGGGCTACGCTGGGGGCAATTGCCGTCTTCCTGGCGGCGCGCACGGCCCTGGGCGGCCTGCTGCGCGACCGGGCAGGACCGGCGCTGGCGCGGATGCGGACCGGCTTTCAGGAAAATGCCCTCAGTTACCTGCTGGTACTGCGGCTCGTTCCGCTGTTTCCCTTCTGGCTGGTCAACCTGGTGCCGGCGCTGCTTGGCGTCTCGCTGAAGATCTTCGTCGTCGGCACGCTGTTCGGCATTATTCCCGGCTCGCTGGTTTACGCGTCGGTCGGCAACGGCCTGGGCGCCATTTTCGAGGCTGGCGAGACCGCGGCGATCAAGGACGCCATCTTCGAGCCGGCGGTGCTGCTGCCCCTGGCCGGCCTCATTGCCCTCTCGCTGCTGCCGGTGATTTACAAGAAGGTGACCTACAAGAAAGTGAAGGGCCACAAAGGCGGCGGACCCGACGCTCAGTGAAGTCGGGAGCGGCTTTCCGGGTGCTTGTATTCACCAGAGTTTCACGGGAAGTTGAAGCCCCTCGCGGGAGCGTGATTCGAGGTTGATCGGTCTTCCTGCCCATTGTTGGGGCATCGACATTCAGCCGTTGCTGTCGGCGGCCGTCGACAAGAGAGCTTCTCTTTCCGGGGGAGCCCCAACTGACCGACCATGATTGGAGGCAAGTCTAATGCTGAAGAAAACCCTGGTGGCCCTGAGCGTCGCGACCGTTTCCGCCGGTGCCGTGGCGCTGCCGCTGGCCGCGAGCCACGCCGGCACGCCGCTGCAGATCGCAGCCTGCAACCCCTGCGCCGCGAACCCCTGCGCCGCCAAGGCCGCCTGCAACCCCTGCGCAGCGGCGGTGAAGAAGCCGTGCAGCCCCTGCAACCCCTGCGCGGCGGCCAATCCCTGCCAGGCGGCCAACCCCTGTGCCGCCAATCCCTGTGCGGCCAACCCTTGTGCCGCCAATCCCTGCGCCGCCAAGAGCAACTGAGGCTCTACGGCCCGCAGATCGTGACGAGCGCCTGCCGTTTTTCGGCCGTGCCCCTGCCGCCGCGGCAGGCGCTCTTCTTCCCGCGGCGCTCCTGATACGCCCGGCCCCCGTCGCGTCCCCGCAGCTCCTTCTCCAGCGAATTCCCGCCGGGGCGGCCCGCATGGTATAAGCCTTGGTTATGTTGGGCCAAAGATCGCCGGGGAACAGCCTTCGCCTGCCCCCCCTCACCAAGAGCCTGTCGGCCAAGCTGCTGCTCTTGACCATCGCTTTCGTCATGCTGGCGGAGGTGCTGATCTACGCGCCATCGATCGCGCGTATGCGGCTCACCTATCTGGAAGAACGCCTCGCCGCCGCGCATCTGTCGATCCTGGCGCTGGAGGCGACGCCCGACAACATGGTCAGCAAGGAGATGGAGGCCGAACTGCTGCAGCACGTCGGCGCCTACATGGTCGCGCTGACCAAGCCGGGTGCCGGCAAGCTGATGCTGATGGTGGAGACGCCGGCGGAGATCGACGCTACCTACGATCTGCGCGCGGGCAGTTTCTTCGGCCTGATCCGCGATTCGGTGGTGACTCTGCTGGCGCCGGACAACCGGCTGCTGCGCATCATGGGTCCGTCGCCCAAGGACCCGGCGATCCTGGTCGAGGTGGTGATGGAAGAGGCACCACTGCGTAGCGAGATGTTTGACTACTCCTGGCGTATCCTCAACTTGTCGCTGGTCATTTCGGTCTTCACCGCGGCGCTGGTCTACCTCAGCCTTCACCTGCTGATGGTGCGTCCGATGCGTCGCATCACCGAGAGCATGGCCGCCTTCCGCGCCAATCCGGAGAACGCCGCCGCGTCACTGCCGCCGTCCGAGCGCAGCGACGAGATCGGCATCGCCCAGCGCGAACTGGTGAACATGCAGCAGGGCCTGCGCGCGGCGTTGCTGCAGAAGACGCGTCTCGCCGCGCTGGGTACCGCGGTCACCAAGGTGAACCACGATCTGCGCAACATCCTGGCGACGGCCAGCCTCATTTCCGACCGGCTCGGCAAGAGCGGCGATCCCGCGGTGCGCTCCATGGCACCCGCGCTGGTCGGCGCCATTGACCGCGCGCTGCATCTCTGCGCCCAGACTCTTCAGTTCACCCGCGAGGGCCCGGTGCAGCTCGACCTGCAACGCTTCGACCTGCGCGACCTGCTGACCGAGGTGCGCGAGGCGGTGGCCGAGGTCGGCGCGGGCAAGGCCGGCTGGGTGAACGACGTCGAGCGCGGTTTTCACATCGAGGCCGACCGCGAACAGCTCTACCGGGTGTTCTTCAACCTCGCTCACAACGCCCTGGAGGCCGGCGCCGGCGAACTGCGTCTGGCGGCGCGCCCGGTCCGCGACTTCCTGGTGATCGACCTAGAGGACAATGGCCCCGGCATGCCGGAGGAGGCCAAGCGCAATATCTTCAAACCCTTCGCCGGTTCGGCGCGGGAGGGCGGTACGGGCTTGGGGCTTTCCATTGCTCACGACATCATGCGCGCCCACGGCGGCGACATCCGCCTGGAGCGCTCCGACACCGAAGGCACGCTGTTCCGTCTCGTGCTGCCGGTGCGCCAGGCGAATGCCCAGCCGACCGCCAAAGCGAGCTAATCCAGCGCCAGGATCTGTGCTTTCAGGTAGGCGCTTTCCGGCAGTGCCGGGTGTACCGGGTGGTCCGGCGCGGCGCCGGAGGTGCGCAGGATGCGGCCCTCGCGGCCGGCATCCTGCAGGCCACGCTTCACCTGCTCGGCGAAGCTGTCGGGGTCTGCGTGGTGCGAGCAGGAGGCCGCGAGCAGGTAGCCGCCTTCGGCAACCAGCGGCGCGGCGAGGCGCACCATCTTGCGGTAGCCCTTCAGGCCCTGCGCCAGATCCTTCTTCGACTTCACGAAGGCCGGCGGGTCGACGATGACGAGGCCGTAGCTCTCGCCGGCTCTGGCCTGGCGTTCAAGCTCCTGGAACACTTCCGCCTTCACGAAGTGGCAGCGGTCGCTGACGCCATTGGCTTCGGCGGCTTGAGCAGCAAGATCGAGCGCGCTCTGCGAGCGGTCGACGGAAACCACGTCCGTGGCGCCGGCCAGTGCCGCTTGGATGGAAAAGCCGCCGGCAAAGGCGTAGCAGTCGAGCACGCGCCGATCCTTGGCCAGCTTGGCCGCCCAGGCGCGGTTGTCGCGCTGGTCGTAAAACCAGCCGGTCTTCTGGCCGCCGTGAAGGTCGGCGAAGAAGCGTGCGCCGTTCTCCTCCAGCGTCACCGGTCCGTCGAGCCGGCCCTGCACAACCTCGACGCTCTCTTCGAGCTGCTCCAGCTTGCGTACGGCGCTATCATTGCGCAGCACGATGGACTTGGGCGCCACCACTTGGTTCAGCGCGTCGAGCAGCTGCGGCGTCAGCGCCTCCATGCCGGCGGTGTTCACCTGCAGGGTCAGCGCGTCGCCGAAGCGGTCGATGACGACGCCGGGCAGGCCGTCGGCCTCGGCATGGACCAGCCGGTAGTAGGGTACGCCGACCAGCGTCTCGCGGATCGCCAGGGCACGGCGTAGCTGCGCGGCCAGGAAGGCTGTGTCGACCGCCACCATCTCGTCGCGGGTCAGTACCCGTGCGGCGATCAGCGGATGGCGGTTGAAGAAGGCGGTTGCCTGATAGCGACCCCGCGCGTCGCAGAGCTGCACCAGCGCGCCCGGCGGTACCGCCTTGGCGGCGGCGTCCATCTCCACCTCGTTGGAATAGACCCAGGGGTGGCCGCGGGTCAGGCGCTTCTGGCCGTGTGGCTTCAGGGTGATAGCCGGCAGATCGGCGGCCTGCCCCGCAGCCTGCCTGACAGATTGGGCTGAGAATGCATGCTTCATTGCCGCGCAGTCTAGACCGGAGCCCCTCAACTGCAAGAGTCTTGCTGCAAGGTTGCGCTCCTCGGCGCGCGCGCCGCCTTCGCGCCCTAGTCGGACAAGACGCCGCCTTCGCGGCCTAGTCGGTCAAGACGACGCCTTCGCGGCCTAGTCGGTCAAGACGACGCCTTCGCGGCCTAGTCGGTCAAGA
>ERZ1740062.989-NODE-989-length-12507-cov-4.104240_pt1 | contig 12507 bp, 9 predicted proteins | sample MGYA00581741_ERZ1740062 | MGnify/ENA primary metagenome ERZ1740062 (study PRJEB43018, sample SAMN04849747) | marine metagenome | isolation source: floating plastic debris | place: Pacific Ocean | collected 2008-09-01 | study: EMG produced TPA metagenomics assembly...
CACCAGGTGCAACCATCAAACCAGCAGCCAATAAACCAAAAGCTAAAGACTTGTGAAACATCCTATTTACCTCGTTCTAATTGCGTTGTGTGTTGTTGTGTTGAAATGGCAGCATTGCATCGATAAACTGCCTTTGATGTCCTTGAAATTAGTTCCGATATGTCATTGCGAGTGAAACAAAGCAATATGGAAATATTGTGATTTGCGTCAACGCAATGATAAGTATTTAATCGGACATAATATTACTAACGGCAAGCACGTTTGGCTGCAGCAGCTTGCTTCTGGTCGTTAATAGTGGTGCCAGATTGAGCGTTAACTGAACCGTCAATAGCTTCACCAATTTGAGCAGTTCCCTGAGAAGAGTTTTGGGATTGTCTGTTATAGCCACTACCGCAGTAACTTGGACGAGGATAGCGTCCGTAACGACCACCTTTACCAATACGATCGCGACGTTTTTGCATCTGCTCCTGAATACTCATGGATTCAGAGCTTTGAGCGTTCGTGCTACCGTGAACTGCGGTACCTTTTTGGACGGTTTGTTGGTTATTATTCTGAGATTGAGAATCTGCTAAAGCCGCACCTGGTGCAACCATCAAACCAGCAGCCAATAAACCGAAGGCCAAAGACTTCTTCAACATTTTATAAACCTCGTGTAAATTTGTTGTGTGTTGTGTTGTGTATTGTTACCCAGAAAATGAACATTCTTTAAAGTTTTATCGGGTTGTTTTTAAGAACCCTTGTTGATTTTTTAAAGATTGTATTTTTCTCTTGTGGGATATACGGGGCTACAGAATTCAGTTTGTTTATTCCGGATTTCTCCAAATATTTTTTTAGGAAATATTTTTTGGGAAATAAATTTTCTACGTTTAATCAATAATCACCATCCGCTCTATAGCAAACAGCAAATAGTTACATTTCGGCAAATTAACATCGCCGGACATAACGCAAATAACTGATATATAGCGTTTCATCTCTATACTTAATAGTTTTACCCAAAGAACTTAAGGGTGTCAAGTCTTTGGGTAAAAAAGTTGGGCGGCTCGATTTTTTTGATGTTACGATGTACGGCTAGAGACGTGCCTGAGTGGTTGTAACTGTGAAAAGGAAACCAAAGCCAAGAATCGCTTTGCTTCGCGAGAGAGCGGGTTTAACCCAACTGGAGCTATCTCGTCTTGTAGGTGTGACAGAGAGTACTATTCAAAACTGGGAGAGTGGCAGAACGGGTACAGACCACATTCAAAGAATAGTTAAGTTCTGTAAAGCTCTCAATTGTAGAGTGGAAGATTTGCTCGAAAGCGAAAGCGACTTGTCAGAAGAAGCATCGAACAAGCCTGCTTCTTTGGAAGAAATACATAATTTGCTGGGAACAGACGAAGAAAAAGCAGAGGAAGCGATTGTTAAGGAACAATGAGGAGTTAGGAGTTAGGAGTTAGGAGTTATTACGATTTAACAGCCCCTCGATTCATTAATGGGATAATAATTCTAAATTCTTCATTCTAAATTCTACATTCCCCTTGACCTTGCCATAAAGTATCTATAGTCACAAACGAATATCCTTGTGCTAATAGTTGGGGAATAATTAATTCTGCGATTTCTGCGACATCTTGTCCGCCACAAATGCCGTCATGTAGTACTATCAAAGAGCCATTTTGTATAGTTTTGATGATTCTGTTTGTGACTTTAGTGATTCCCGGACGCACCCAATCTTCTGGTACAACACTCCACATTACCGGACGATAATTCCACTGATGAAATCGCTGTAAAATTCGAGGAGTAAATAGACCATTTGGCGGTCGGATATCGCGTATTTTGTTTGGTGATAAATTGCAAGCATTGTGAATAGCTGCTTGGGTTTTTTCCAAACTTTGTTTAAGTTCCGTTGGTGAGAGTAAAGGAAAATTGTGATGGTAATAACCGTGTAAACCAATCCAATGCCCGCGAGAGTAAATTTGTTGGGCTATATGCGGATTACGTTCGACACAGATACCCAGTAAAAAGAAACTCGCTTGAATTTGATAACTATCTAAAACCTTTAGTAATTGCGGCGTGTATTGTGGATGGGGACCATCATCAAAAGTGAGAGCGATTGTTTTGGAATTTGGATTACCGCTCCAAAGACATTTAGGAAAACTTGATTTGAGGATTGGGTATAAAAGCGGGAATAAGGGATAAAACTGCATTGTGGGATTTTGGGAAAAAACTTTTTGCTGGTCTTAGACTAACTTTTCTGTGGATTAAGTGAGCAAAATGCATAAATTGCAAGTAACATAACCCATATAAATTTAGGAGTGCAAAAAAAATATGGTGATGGTAGTCATTTTTACTTATTAGAATCTACACCTCCATATTTTCTAGGACTCTTTTTGAAAAATCAAATTGGATTCCAATATGTTAGAGAAATGCTACTTTTTATACAAATTATTTAAAAACATAATTACAAAACCTTAAATACTTATATAAAAAAAACTTTTAATTCAGTTGAATGTTAGATTCCGATCTATACAAATATGATGGAGAGATAAATATATTACAGCAGTTTGCAAGGAAATGAGGTACAAAAATATTCCGAAGTCCTTGTATTACTGGCATCCCTGCCTGTCAGAATGTACTTTACCAAATAAAACCTGCTGTATATTATTCAGTGATAAAAAGTTTAATTTAAGGAAAACCCCAAATATTCACCATTAGTATAAAATCGAGACTACCTATCCTGGGTTATCAATGAGCCGAAATTGATGCTTGCAAACTTAAAAGACAATCTATAGTAGTTAAATGACTATGAATCCGATTTCTTTTTACCTAAATAGCCTATATAAGAAAACCCATGGCTATAGACCAACTTGGTTACCAAATACACCTATTCAATTAGGAGACGTTGGTTTATTGGAAAATGATGTGTTTATAAAAGATTCAACATTAAATGACTATGGAATCTTTTTTGAGGAAATAACAAGTGAAAGTGATGCGACTATTGACTTTTCTAGCGAACGTGGGATTACCTTAACAACTAAACTTGAGGGGAAAGTAGAACCTAAGGCTATTAGTTTAGGAGAAGCTGATGCTGGCTTCATTATAGAGTTTAATCATGAAAATGGATTTATTTTTAGAACGAAAGGTTCGAGAACTAGTCGTATTGATAATCTTGGCATAGTTAAAGAAAAAGTATTAAACCGTTTCAAACAAGATAAATGGAATAAGAATTTAGTAATCATTAGCGAGTTGATTGAAGCCAAATCAGCAACAATTCTACTTTCAGGTCAAGCAGGTAGTAAAGTAGAACTAAAAGCACAAGGCAATTTGAAAGTTTCTACAATCGATATTGCTGATGCTTCTTTAAATTTAAAATTGCAATCAGGGCAAGCCCTTGCTGCTACAATTGTTGGTCAAAAAAAAATTACACCACTTTATAGAGCAATTGGTATAAAGCAATCCTTTTTTTCTGGTCAATCAGTAGTTAGCAGGGAACCTGGATCGGAGCCTCAAGAAATAGAAAATGATGTTGAAATCTCTGAAATTGAGATTGAAACATCTGGCATTGAAAATAATTATTAAAATAATTTAGGACTTACGCACAGGTAACGTAAATATAGTCATTGCGACGCAAATAAGCAATCCCAAACGCTGAAAAACCGTAGCAAGTGCGTAATTCCTGTAATTGTTAATGATTAATGCAATAGCGTTTTACTAATTGTTAATCCAATTGATTGAATCTTAAGAATTATATTAACATTTTGCATAATTGCAATCAGTTTAACAAAAAAATAAAGGTAATATTTGGAAAGTTAAACCTATGGTAAACATATTTGCACTCCTTGTTGCTATAAATGAATACAATCAAGATGGAATAGGAAATCTACACGGCTGTGTAAATGATTTGGAAGGCATAAATGAATTTCTCAAAGAGCATTCTCAGAGAGAAAGTAATATAAAACTTCATGAAAAAATTTTGATAAATGCAGAAGCTACTCGTCAAGCAGTAATTGATGGATTTAAGCTTTTTGAGAATGCTAAAGATGAAGACGTATGTCTTTTCTATTTTAGCGGTCATGGTTCTCAGATTGAAGCTCCGAAGGAGTTTTGGAATGAGTCAGACTCTAAACTTGAGACAATTTTTTGCCATCAAGAAAAAGGTAATGACAATCTTCTTATTGATAAAGAATTGTCCTTTTTGATCCACAATGCACAAAAAGACAAAAAAGTTCATTTTGTTGTAATTACAGATAGCTGTCACTCAGGTTCAAACACTAAAGATAGTAATTCTAGCGTAAGAAGTGTATCTTCTAACATCAACTCAAGGAAGGTTGATACTTATTTTGGTCGCCTGCATTTTAATGAGATAAAAAATGATAATGGTGAGATAGTACGCTTGAGTTCACCTCTTGGTAAGCATTTTAAATTAGCTGCCTGTACTAATTCGGAAGTAGCAAAGGAAAAAAGTCTTGGGACTGACAACAAAGTAAGAGGTATTTTTACTTACTCACTTCTTGAGGTATTAAAAAGTAATGGGTATAATTTAAGTTATTTAAACTTAGCTAGTAAAGTAAGAATTAAAGCTCGGGATTTAGCGAAAGATCAATCACCTCAGTTAGAAACAATTGCATTGCACCCTCAAGAACATAATTGTATATTTCTGAATGGCTTATTGGAGGGACAACAACCAACATTTCAAGTTAGTTATAACAAAAATGAGAATAGATGGGAAATAAACGTTGGAAGTTTTTATGGAATCCAAGAGAAAGATATAGCTATTTTATTAGAAAATGGTAATAATGGTAAGCAAGTTGAAATAACAGCAGTAAAGGCGACATATTCAGTTTTGGACTTTGGACCATTAAATTTTTATGATAGAGGTCAAGTTTTTGATGCCACTGTTATACCTAAATCAAGAAGAAAATTAAAAATAGGCTTTCCTACAAACAGCAATAGTAGTACTAGCAATACATTCCTACTAGAGCTTTTAGAAAAATCACCATTTATTGAATTAAGTCATAGCAAAGACATTAATTATGTAATTAGGGTGCTTGATGATAATCTTGCTCTTACGCATCCTGAAAGTTATATTCCCGTTTTCTCTAGAATTCGCGGACAAGGAGAACGAGAAGCAAGACTTTTTCTAAAAATAGTAGAACAAATTGCGGAATGGCATCATATATTGTCCATTAGCAATCCAAACTCAAAAATTAAGGAATCTGAAATCGAAATTAATTTCAGTGCTGTAGAAAAACCACACACCTTGGATTGGAAATTAGTTGATTCTGCACCTTCAATGCTGATAGAGGATTGGCAAGAAGATAATGTCTTTTGCTATCAATTTGATGAGAACCATCCTAAGGGACCTTGGCATGAGCCTGCTTTTCGATTATCAATAATTAATCGTAGTAAAAGAAAATTTTGGGTGAGCGCTCTTTACTGCGGCGTGGGCTATACTGTTGACGGGACTGGTAGCAACTACAGTTCTACTTCATTTAGCATTACTAATAGATTCTTGGAGAAAGAAGAATTAAGTAATGGTGATATTGCCAAACTTACGGATGAACTCAACGAAAACTTTGAATTAGAATCTATTACGTTAAGTTTATTGGATGATTATTTTGACCAAGGATATAACGAAATAAAGGATATAATTAAAATATTTATATCCACCGAAGAAATAGATACTTCTCCCTTTAATATGGTGGGTATTCCAATAGATGTTGAAGAAATTGCCGGAGAAAAACCAGCAGGTAAAGTTCTTCCCGTGCAGCCTCCAGAATCGGATTGGCGAACACTTGAGATACCTTTAACTATTGTAAGACCCAGGGATGAGGGAATGCTTAATGTTGGACAAAGTAAATCTTTCTATGGACTTACTATAGTTGGTCATCGTACCTTCTCGGCAAGGATAATTCTTTCAACAATGGAGGAATTTATCCGATCTACAAAGATAAAAGTAGGTGGGCATAAAAAATATATGCCTAAACCTGAAATATTGTATGGCAATGAAGCTGTTTACCCGATCCAGTTAACAAATGGTATTGGTAATGTTGAGGGTTGTAGTGTGATAGAACTTTACAGAACTCAAGGCGTGGAATCCATAGATGAAGAGCATCCCTTAGTATTTCGTATCGGTAGTGAAATATCATCCCTTTCTGATAAACATCAGTTTATTTTAGTTGGATATTCATCCAAGGAAAAAGTTTATTTTTCCCTAGGGACTATGAATGAGAATCGAGAAATTAAAATTAACGGTTTACCTTTAGAATCTCCTTCTGTGATTGATGGACTTGGAAACTCGATAAAATTAATTCTGTTGAATGTGAAATCGGGATTTTATATACCTCCCTTGCCCTTTAATTCCTAAGTATGAATAATTAATTAGTCAACTTCCTAATGATAGCAGACTTTCCTCTTTTTAAAATACAATATGAGGCGGATAGGCATTCCTTTTCATCCTAATATTACGAATTTACCTTGTGTTGCAGTTTCCGCCACTATAATTAATTAAAAACTTTGTCTCTAGTAAGATATTAATGGCTATAGAAATTAAAAAAAAATATCATGAAAGCTACAACAATCTTTTTGGTATTTTTATAGGTATAGAAAACTTTCCTAATAGCGGTGGTCAAATAAAGTGTCTATTTCATGCTAATCAAGATGCAGAAGAAATGTATAAATTATTTTTAAAAAAAAGTCAATTTAAAGAACGAAAAGATGAACTTTGTTTGCTTGTTGATGAAGATTTTAGAAAAATCTTAAAGGATGACAGCGTCTTAGTTGCAACTAGAGCAAATATTTTAAGAAAATTAACTCGATATTTGAAAAGTGCGAAAGCCGATGATTTACTACTTTTGTACATATCGACACATGGAATCATTGATTTTGATGACTATTTTTTCATTCCCAGTGATGGAGAGATAGATAATGTGCTTGGCACAGGTATATCGTCAACTACTCTAATTCAAGCTTTAGGTAAAGCATCTGGCACAGGTGTCAAAGTTTTAATGATAATTGATACTTGTCATGCTGGAGCAGTTGGTTTTGAAATTTCAAAATATAAGGGTGAATTTTCTTGTTTATTATCCTGTTCTCCGGTTGAATACTCATACGAATACTTTGATATTGAACATGGATTCTTTACTAATTATTTAATTAAGGGACTAGAAGGCGAAGCTAGTGAAAACGATAAAGGGATCACTCTTATTGACTTATACAATTATGTTTACAAAAACGTACAACATGAAGCAAAAAAACAACAAAAATACCAAAATCCTTTATTGATTGGCACAATGAATTACGATACTGTTTTGATTGCAAATCATAAACATAAAAACTCTAAATAAATATAGCCTTTCTCAGATAACTGAGATACATCTTCATTTTTCTTTTTCCCTGTTATCTCTTCCCTAAAACCAGAAATTTTGTATCTCACCAAATTGAGAACCGCTATACAAATTTATCAAACGATAATAGTTTATTTTTGTTGAAAAATTTAATTTATTTTACTATTATGCCTGCGGGAATCATTACTTTTAAAAGAGATAGAATTAACAATACTTATAGTCTTCATGTCGGAATAGATAAATACCCGTTATCTAGAGAATTTAGAGGGCTACAAGGTTGCGTAAGAGATGCCAAAGATATGCGAACTGCATTCAATACAAATAATAGTAAGCTTTTGCTTGACGAAGAGGCAACTCGCAAAGATATTCTTGGGAGTATTGAATGGTACATGAAAAATTTAAAAAAAAGGGATTTACTTATCATAACCATTTCTGCTCATGGAACTATTAACAATAATGATTTTGCAATAGTGCCATACGATGCAGAAACAGAAAATATGTTAGGAACGTGTCTTCCGATGTACTACGTTATGAATGCCTTGAGTCAAATTGCTAAGAACGGCAGTAAAGTATTACTAATATTAGATGCATGTCATACTGGTGCAATTAATTTTGATATTGCGAAATACAGCGGAATTTTTTCAGGAGGTGGCATATCTTGTATGAATTCCTGCGGACCTATGGAGTATGCGTATGAATATGCGTTCGATAAAAAAAAAGACAAGGAGCCTTTACAGGCTATATTCTTGAAGGATTAATTGGAAAAGCTGATTTTGATAATTTGGGAATCATTACCCTAAGAAATTTATACGATTATGCATATGAAAAAGTATGTGAAAAATTTAAAAACCAGCATCCTATATTAATAGGAACTTTAGAGGGAAACACAATCTTGAAAACTCTTTGAGTCTTGTAATGGTGGAAAAAATATTAGTTAATTAAAGGCTTTTCTTCGGAATTGCATTGTGGCAAGCTAAAACTTACAAACAAAAAGATAAGTTAAGAGAAAGCAAATATCAATCTAACAAGCATCGAATAGGTTAAAGTTTGCTTTGACAACTGTAACGAATTCTGTAACCATCCGACAAATTTCCCGATTTGTGGTTTAAATTGAGATTACTTTAAGAGTAATCCCGGAATCAACGGGTTATGTTGTTCAAAGATATACGAGACTACCAAATACTTTATCTTTCTCTATTCCTTATTTTAGGTATAGGTACGAGAGATTGGACGCTGCGACCGGAGATGATTATTGTTGCAATTGCGACTAGTGTTGCCATGCAACAGTTACTGACATTAATCGCCAATCGTTTCTCCGGAGCAGATGTTAAAGAACATAAAACAAATATTCGCAGTCCTTTAATTACATCCTTGGGAATCAGTTTACTTTTAAGAGCCGACTATCCCACAACCATGTTTTTTGCTGCTGCTAGTGCGATCGCCAGTAAGTTCGTTTTCAAATTCGAGGATAAGCATTTTTTCAATCCCGCTAATTTCGGGATTATTTCGGCACTAGCGCTAACTCCTGATGCTTGGGTTTCTCCAGGACAGTGGGGGGAAGATTGGTGGTATGGAATGTTATTTATTGGCACTGGCGGCATGATTTTGCACCGTGTCGGACGTTGGGATACTACGGCAGCTTTTTTGGGATTTTATGCCCTACTGGAGGCTGTGCGTAATTTATGGCTGAATTGGACTTGGGATGTTTACTTACATCGCTTGATGAGTGGTTCTTTATTATTGTTTGCCTTATTTATGGTAACTGACCCCCGCTCTATTCCTAATTCCCCTATCGGAAGAGTAATTTGGGCAGCTTCTATTGCCCTAATAACCTTTATTTTGCGAATCAATTTTTATCTTTCAACGGCAGTATTTTGGGCATTATTTGCTCTAGCTCCGCTAACGGTACTATTCGACATGCTATGGCAAGCATCGCGTTTTTCTTGGAGTGAAACGGTAAACAGCGAACAGTAGCCGACACCGACTATGAACAACGTATTTTTTTTAGCCCTTAAAGGGCTTTGTAGCTGTAGCTCTAGGCTTTAGCCTGAGAGCGGTTGGCGTTAAAAATACGCCCTAACAACTATCAACTATCAATTCTTATGAAATTATTTCGGTTGTTATTTTCAATATTTCTAGTTTTTGTAATTCTTATTGGCTTTACTCCTTCTGCTTTGGCATTTTGTGGTTTTTATGTGGCGAAGGCAGATTCAAAGCTATATAACAAAGCTTCTCAAGTGGTAATTGCCCGTAAAGATAATCGCACGGTATTAACTATGGCGAACGATTATCAGGGTGATGTGAAAGATTTTGCGATGGTTGTACCCGTACCAACGGTATTAAAGGAAGAACAAGTTAAAGTTGGAAAACCCAAGATAATCGAACGTTTGGATGCTTTTAGCGCACCGCGATTGGTGGAATATTTTGATGAAGACCCCTGTACGCCAGCTTATGACAGAGCATTAGAAAGCGCACCTGTTATGTCAGCACCACCGGCACCTCAAGCAAGGAAAAGAAGTAACCGTAATTTGGGCGTGACGGTGGAAGCACAGTTCAATGTGGGTGAATACGATATTGTTATCCTGAGTGCAAAAGAATCTAGGGGTTTAGAAAGATGGCTTCGCGGTAATGGTTATAAAATTCCTAGAGGTGCAAAAAGGTTATTAAGACCTTATATTCGGCAACAGATGAAATTCTTTGTGGCAAAAGTCAATTTAGAAAAGTTTGACGAAAACGGCTATCAAAAACTTCGTCCTTTGCAAATGTCTTACGAATCTCCTAAGTTTATGTTACCGATTCGTTTGGGAATGGTTAACTCGACATCGGAACAAGATTTAATTGCTTATGTTTTGTCACCAAAAGGACAAGCGGAACTTACCAACTACCGCACGGCAAAGATTCCCTCAAACATGAATATTCCCGTATATGTGAAACAGGAATTTGGCGACTTTTATAAATCAATGTTCCAAACATCTTATACAAAAGAAGATAAAAAGGTTGCCTTTTTAGAATATGCTTGGGATATGGGTAATTGCGACCCCTGTTCTGCCGATCCACTTAATAGAGAAGAACTTAAAGATGCAGGGGTATTTTGGTTAGATAATAATGCCGATGAAATTGCACCTCCTAGTTTTCGTCGTCGCTTTCCCACCAGTAACGTATTTATCACTCGCTTGCACGTCCGTTATACCCGCGATAAATTCCCCGAAGACTTGATGTTTCAAGAAACTTCCAATCGCGAAAATTTTCAAGGACGTTATATCTTACAACATCCTTACACTGGTGAAGCCAATTGTAAGGCTGGAAGACAGTATAAAAGAGGATTAAGAACGCGTTTTGAAAAAGAAGCACAAACCCTTGCCAGATTAACTAATTGGAATATTCAAGATATTCGCCAAAAAATGAAACTTGAAGGGCAAGCAAGTATTTCAATGTGGCAAAGTTTTCTTTCTTGGTTTGGAATGTAAAATAAATTCTGTATGAAGCTGCGCTGAATCGCTCTTAGCCTGGAAAGCTAGAGCTACTCTTACAAAGCCCATCTGCATGGGCTGAATTAAGCGCATCTTTATAAATATTTTGTACAAGTAGTAGGTTGGGTTAGGTGCTTTGAAAATTATAATTTTTAATTAAGCAATTAGAAATTGCACCGTAACCCAACATTATCTGTGGTTTACATCTACTACTACTTCACCACATTAATTAGAGATAAAATCAATTGGTGCGTGACGGTAAATTCAAATTATTTCGTTACGCTTGATAAATTATCGTAACCTTCACGCACCCTACAAGAATTCATGACCAATTACCAATGCCCCATGCCCAATTCCCAATTATTGTGTATCAATCAACTATTTGAGAAACTACGCCAAAGCTGATACCGTCTGAACAATAATAAATCATGTTTTGGGACTTTCAGCTTGAAAACTCGGTCAAACTACTGGCAACTTTCACCTTATATCCGTCCCCAATGGCAAACTATCGCTAAGGGTTTTGTGGGGATTATTGGATATGTTATCGCTACATTAGGGCTAATTAAGCTTGTAGAAGATTTAGCAACTCCTTTTGGAGAGGGAAATGTTTTAGAAATAGCAAAACTTGCAGTTATATTAGCTGGGGTTTTCCTTATTCGAGGATTTTTTCAGTCAATCCAAGATATTTATATGGCAAAGGCTGCTCTGAGAGTCGCTTATTATCTCCGCAAGCAGGTTTATGCTCATTTGCAAAAATTAAACCTCAGCTATTTTGAAACTGCTAAAGCCGGGGATTTATCTTACCGACTCACCGAAGATGTGGATCGAGTAGGGGAAGTTGTTCATAAAATGTTTCACGATTTTATCCCTTCTTCGCTACAGTTAGTTGCCATTCCCATCTACATGATTTACCTTAGCTGGCAGCTAACCTTAGCTACATTAATTATTGCTCCCTTGATGGCTGTATTAATTGCTTGGTTTGGCGAACGCTTGCAAAAATATTCTCGTCGCAGTCAAAATCAAGTATCGGATTTATCTGCAATTTTAACCGAGGTATTTGGCGGAATCCGCATTATTCAAGCTTTTGCAGCGGAGTCTTACGAAGTTGCCCGGTTTAGTAGGGAAGCGGAAGGCACATTAAATGCTAAGTATAATACGGAAAAATTAAAAGCAATTCAAATTCCGATTATTGGATTTTTACAAGCATTAAGTTTTATATTATTACTGTTTTTCGCTGCTTGGCAGATTTCTCTAGAAAATATTACGGTGGGAACCTTTTTTAGTTATCTTTCGGCAGCGGCTTTATTAATCGATCCAGTAGGTCATACTACTAATAACTATAATTTATTTAAAGAAGGCGAAGCTTCTGTAGATAGAGTTTTTGAATTATTAACAATTAAACCGGCAGTAGTGGAAAAACCAGACGCTATTTCTCTGCCGCCAGTTACCGGTAAGGTGGAATATCGCAACGTCAGCTTTGCCTATCAAGCAGATAAACCGGTAATTAAAAATGTTGATTTATTAGCAATGCCGGGGGAAGCAATTGCTCTGGTTGGTGCTTCCGGTGCGGGTAAAACTACATTTGTAAATCTTTTACCGCGTTTTTACGACGTTCAAACAGGTCAAATATTAATCGATGGAATTGATATAAAAGATGTTACGCTTTACAGCCTGCGGCGACAAATCGGTATAGTACCCCAAGAAACTATTATGTTTTC
>ERZ1740062.990-NODE-990-length-12506-cov-9.934222_pt1 | contig 12506 bp, 9 predicted proteins | sample MGYA00581741_ERZ1740062 | MGnify/ENA primary metagenome ERZ1740062 (study PRJEB43018, sample SAMN04849747) | marine metagenome | isolation source: floating plastic debris | place: Pacific Ocean | collected 2008-09-01 | study: EMG produced TPA metagenomics assembly...
CAGCTCTGCTGCGATTTAGCATCATCAATATAACTAAGGCAAAGTTTGTCATGGTTGGATCAAGGATCAGTCTTTTACTCCTTGGTTGGATCTATGATGATCTACATCAATCACCCTTCAGTTTCAGTCACTCAGGCTTTGAGACTTGAGTTTATTTTTCTAGTTTTACACGTTATATCTCATTTCAATTCAAAGAGGCTAAGTCTTGAAAGTTTTACATGATTTGTGACTTGGAACAAGACAGAGGGCACATGTATTTGGTTTATGTATTAGTATACATCCAAGTAGCCTGTCTTGACAAGCTTTGTTTGTGAGCGGGGAGAGAGAACCCTCTCCCCGCCCACAAACAAAGCTGCTTGTCAAGACAGGCTAACATCCAAGTTGCCTTGCCTGCCTAGTGGCCCCGTGTGCATGTGTATGACTGTCAACAGTGACAGCACTTGTAGCACACAGCTGGTAGCCCATGCTTAGAGGCCGTGTGTCTATTTTTGGCGAGCGGAGCAAGCAAGACACAGTGCTGAGCAAATCGCACAGCTCGCCAAAAAAATATACAGCCTATGAGCATAGGCTACCAGCTGGATTGCCAAATAGCCTAGTGGGACACTTTTAAGTAGATGATACAAGGACCCATATCAGTAAGCTGTCCCTTTTTCATAATTTTCCTTCTGTTCCCCCTACCACTAGCTACCATCTCAGCAACAGCATTTTTCTTTTGGAACCTATTCCAAGACATGGCATAGGTATGTTCACGGCCATTCATGGCAATTTTCAAGTGCAGAGACAGTAAGTGACTCTTCAATTATACTTATTGATGTTAGTACATTCTCAGACTCAGAGCGGAGGGTACTCTCGCTCGGGATGGCTAGATTCTATGTTCTTCCTAATGACCTAATAATGTGGTATAGACCCTGTAAAAGACTAGACCGAGGCGACATATGAAGCCAGATTTTTGCAAAAGATGGTCAAAGAGGCTCTTGATAAAACCACTTTCCCACATCTAGATTTTGTACAACAGCCCACCAGTGGTTGCCTGGGGTTGTTGTAGTAGCCCGCAGTGCAAGCATTTAGTTTGCCTAAGTTGCTACGGGACTTAGGCAAAGCAAATGCTTACAAAGTGGGTTTTTGATAAACTCAGACATCGATGCTTCTCCTTCTCTGAACAGCAGGTTTATCATATCTTGCTCCATAATTTCAGGATATGAGAGTCATGACATAATGTCTGCTAAAGTGTCACCTGAGGGAAAGCTTAGTGCACCAGTTAACCTTTATGATGATGAAGATGAAGAGAGGGTACCTCCTGTAACTGCTGATGGCAATGGTGTTGCCTTAAATACTTCTGCAGCAGCAATGCGGAGGTATACATATTATACACTTTATTGTCTATCGATTGACATTTCAAAAGATACCTGTATGATTGTGTTTACAGTAGTTAAGAAAATATGTTTTTGTGGTCAGTCAGTGGAAAAAAGGGAAAAGAGGTCTACAAACAGATAAACTAAATACAACTTGAAGCTGATTAATGCTGAAGACTAAACAACGGTTTGCGGAGTCTTGCAGTTCTGAGTCTGAGAGCATGCCTGTCTGCAATACGTTTGCAATGACTACCTTCACTGGATTATTTTGGTGGCACTTAGGCATGTGAAAGGTGACAGCTATCGTTCTTGATCTTCTGTACAAATTTAGACATAGATTGAGCATGATGCTATTCATTTATGTGGTAGAATACTGTAAGCAGTGGGTGTAAAGGCGCTCACTGACCCCCCCTATCCCAATCAAAATCTGCTCTTTTTCTAACATGCCTACGAATAGGCCAAAAGTTATATTCCTTCTTATACCTGGTCCTGCTATCTGATCTCTTTTGCTTCTTAGTACGCATGCTCCTACAATATGCTCATTTACTAAAGCTGTAATATCCCATTTTGGACATCCAGAGCTCCAAATCTAAGCATTATAGATAAACGTTATTAAATGATAGTCACCTTAATTTGTTTAGTAGAACACCTGAAATACAAATAGAAACAGTCATTGATAAGAATGACTCTGAACAGCTAGATGTCAATGGTGTTGGAGATAATGACCGGCTTGAGACAGCTGATTCCAGCAAGAAGAAGCTCGGTTTCAAGGTAGGCAGTAGGGATTTTACCTTCCACTTTGTGAAACATTGTTGGGCTTGAGTCAACAATGCCAATTAACTATGGAGAACCTGCACAGATTTGAAAAAAAGCAGGATTTCGTTTTTCACCATACAGCCTTTCGTCATTGTATTCCTTTTGTGTTATTACTACTACAGGTTGAGCATACGAGGGTGGTATCAAATCACTTTTACCCTATAATCAGTCTAATTTCAATATCTGAATACTAAAATGATGAATATATCAATATTGAACATTAACACACTCACTTTGAAACAATAGGATTCAAGCTTGCACCTCGCTTAGATTTTCCCAGGAGTGAATGATAAATAATACAGGTATCGTTACTGCTTCTTCCTTTCTATATACATTGTAGAAAGAAAATGCAGATATCACGATGCTGCATGGCATTTTAATTTGTGGCTCCCTAGTTTATGTTCATCTATTTCTGCATGTCATAACCTGTGAGTATCACCTTGATTCATGAATTTCTCATGACCTCGTCATTCTTTTCTACATGACTCCATTTCTTGCTCTCCAGGCAGCAGCTGAGAGAGTACGTCGTAACTCTACTGACAGCATCGGAAACACGGACGACTTACTTCATCCGAATTCTGCTGCCAACAAAGATGGCGAGGATGTACCAGACTTCTGGGACAAAATCAGTCAATTTAGTGTCAGAATGCGGAAGGATGCACGCTACTTCTTTCAGGTGTGGATTACATGAAGTGGTATGATTGCCTAATACGGTTTAATCCAAATGTTACTAATGATAGTTGTTCCTCTTTCTCTCATACCAGGTTTTACAGTTGCGCAGTTGGCCTCCATTGGTATTGCTGCTCTCAAGGTTCTCCAGCTGGGTCCTCTGCTAGATTATTTCTTCCATTCAACCAAATGCTTGCAGAATATAGATGCCAAGGGCCAAATCATAGATTCTAAGAGCCGTGTTTTGTGTTTTTTTTGGTACTTTTTTAACACATGAAAGAATTTAAAATACTTGCTAAAGCTGTAGTGACTCCAAAAATAATCTGTTGCAGAAACAAAATTCCTTCTGATTTGAAATCAGCATGGCTGAGAGCTGTAGCAATGGAGGTTAGGGAAAAACTAAGAGCATTTGGAAGCCACATTTTCATGTGTCAGTTTGTCTCATTTGGCAATCCTGTGATTGAATTTTTTCGGTGAACAGTATAATGGTTACTTACTGTAAATACTTTGTTAACACCTAGCGACCAGCTTTTCGGGCCACTGAATATGAATTTAAATAAAAGAGGTCATTCTCTCTGATAGGTTATTCCAGAGTTAGACCCGCTTTATCAGGTTCGTTTAAAGTAGTACCAAAACAGTGAGAGAAGAGACCACTCGTAACATCGCTATATTCAAGCTTTGGGAAAGCTTCATGTATATAATGACAGAATGTTGACAATGTTGACAGATTTGCAGATACTAAAATTAAAGTAAATCTTTTTGTTACAAGAAGTCACCTCATTTAAAAGTGAGTCCAGTAACTCGTAATCATAAATATTTTGATCTATATTTTAGCATCCATATGCGCGGCTTTTAGTGGCGTACCTGGTGACGTTCTGTAATTTTCTCATTTATGCCGAGGACCCTGTGGCTCATAGCTCTGGAGAGTGTAATATACCTGTTGTTGGTAATATCTTCTCATTTGTGGCCACAAAGTACCCGCCCAATCATGGATGGCGTTTCCTCAAAGTTTTGTTGTGGCTGACTGCTATCGCCTGCGGACTTGTAGTAGGAAAGCTTGTCATTCATCGTTTGCTGCTCAGTGAGTTTATGTCTTGATAGCTTGAATCGTTTTTGGACAGAGTTTGTTGACACATGCCACCATGCTTTACAATATGGCCGTGGAAACAACACAGTGTTCCTCATTCAAAGACTACACACGGTTATTCCCTATCCACAGCATTATGTGCCTTAACTTCTCGACTGCAGTGAATACGGACGTTATTGAAATGATCAGTCTCTTTGTACTCTCACATGGATTTGCATATCTTGTGAACCATGAAAAACACCCTGCATAGTTGATCAATTAACTAGAAATATTGACTGCGATCTGCGCGGCCCTCGCATGAAAACTTGTTTGAGATTGTTAAGCTGTCATTGTGATGATCATTTCATGCCATGTGTTATTTTGTAGAAAGGCTGTGTAAACTGCAGATGTTTCAGGAAGATATGGGCTCATTTATGATCATGTTTTTGACAACCCTTCTATTTCTATTCATCTTCTCTTGGCTATACAATGCGTTTCTTCTGTTGGGCGGCCCGGAGCTGGAGCCATACGCCATCAACGGCTATATGAGAATGAGAAACTCTACCTTTATGAAAGCTGCCGCATGTGGAACGTGGCTTGGGGATTTCTTCACCGCATGGATGGTATGGTTTTGATAGGCCGTTTTGTTTACTTAGTGTTCTTGCTAACTCCCTTCATATACTCTCATGGGTTGTTAACTTTCTCAGAAGTCCATCGAGCAGTATGCAAAAAGTACACAATTAATGCAAACTAATTAGAGCTACTTGTTTGCTAATTTTTAAGTTGAGTGAAAATGCCATATAGATTAGATGATGTAAATCTTCTGATTCCCGAACAGGCCACAGACTACCCAATTCCCTACCGGATGCAATGCAAATATACGACATATTTAATTTTGCAACCTGCCTCAAAATTGTCAAATTTGAGGGATTGAACATTAGTGAATTTTGATTTTTGAATTTAAATTATATAAGCCATCATGGAAAAATTTGTAATAATCTAGTAATAAGCGGAACGAAAATTTAGCGAGTCTTTCATAACTGAAATCTAAATTTCAATAATAATTGTTCGTCCTGTTTGGGAAAACAATTAACAATACATGCAGATATCGACATAAAAATTTACGGGCTTACAATGTTGTTGTATATGGGAATAAGTACGAGGGTACTGATGAATGAATTGATAATGTTCTGTACTTTTAGGTAACGGATGTAATGTTACAAGAGAAGTTCTATCCAGAATGGGCTCGACCTGTTCGACGTTGGTGGAATAGAGGCAAAAATCGAATCATACTGTTCTGGTGCATGGCAGTGATTGCCACGATTTTAGTTGTGACTGTCATTGCCACAGATGAGATTAAATGGGATTATATTAACTCGAGTTTTCTGGCGACCAATGAGCTGTCTAGGGCATTCCTGGCGTCATTTATTTTAGTTATGGATCTTCTCATAGTAATGCAGGTATGACGCGTCCTCACAAAGCTTAATTTTGTTGGCAGAAATTGTTAGTTTGGGTTCAATCTATTTGTCTGCATTGGAGTTGCTTGGTTATGCCGCACGGTAGAACCAATTTACTAGTACCAGGCCAGAAACTGGCATGCATGTTATGGATCAAGGTATTGATAGTACACTACTCATTTTTGATCGTATTGGATTGTTTTCAAGCTACCATCTCTTGTGATTAATCATATTCTGAAGGAATTCTATTGTCATAAGTATTCAGATCATGTTATACTCATTCATACTGTGGGATGTTATTGCTTCGGTCTCTCAGGCAACTAATACCAGTAGGTGTGATAGTAATAGTAAGGATTGGTGATGATATTGGAAACCAACAATATGATTAATACAACATGATAAAACTATGGTCTAACACATAAAGCGTGAGAATGTCGCCCACTATTAATGATAGTGAATTATAGTGTATGATAATGGGCATCACTAAACACCTCACTCAAAACAGATTCACTGGGTTCTCAGCATAAGTAAGGTTACTATGAAATTCATTAAAGTTTAACGCCTGTATTTTGTAGGACTGGGATTTTCCACACTTCATCAATCACTTTGATATCAAGCTGCCAGGATTAAATACAGCTGACCTGAAAATCAACATACCCCGCTGCCTGAAAAGATTTGAAAAAAATACAATTCACATAACAGGTGAGACAACCATGATCTTAACGCACCAGCAAGTAAGCATAGTTATCATTTATGCCACACTAAAGTTATGACCAGATCTAGTTGACTCATTTCAAGCCATAATTAATCATCCTACATTCGGACACCAGGTTGAATTGGGAGGACAGTTGAGAGAGTTTTTATTGGCTTAGAACAACTGATCAAGCTACATTTATTTCTAAATACTAAACATATGTATGTATGTGTTTGAAATTGGTAAAGTTTTCGCTATTCTACTGTGCAAATTCTTTTCAGGAAAATGGTTCAACTATGGGATCATATTCTTAGTGATGTTACTGGATTTGAATATGTGGAAGAACCAGATATTTTATAACCCTAGTGATTACGCACAATATTACGACAACGTGACAGGTAGGTTTTGATAAACTGAATAAAGCTGGCGCCCATATGCATAAACTGTACTGTATGCACGGAGGTAATATAAAGTATGAAATACCTACATGACTGTATATGTCAGTTTATGAAAGAGTATTCCTTGACTCTGATTTTGACCCATCAACCTAGAAAAACAACTAACGCGCATTGCAATGGCAAGGAGTTATCTGCTGTTTGCCAATGTGAGAGCAACTCCTGATATCATGGTTTTGGAATAATCCATTTTCACAATGCTCCTGACAGTGCAGTAAAAAAACCCAGGACATGCTGCTAAGATAAACTTGATAATGCGATTATGATTAAACGACCTGCACACGGGGAGGTCCGCAATGTTGTGGCTAATGTCTTTATTGAGCGACTGTAGATTATTAGTTCATTTTTACAATATTGATTTAATGTGTATTCTTGCACCAGGTTTTTTTTATGAATATAACCCGGCCTGTTATACATTCGCAATTACAACCACATAACAAAAATCTGGGTAGGCCCTACTCACTACAGTGTAGACCTAAAAGCTCGAAACACATAGGTATGGAATGATATTTCTACCGACAACAATTTCTACTCATTCTGTTGTAGGATTTATCTACTCTTATCGATCTGATGAAATCTATCTGCTGGCAGAGGGAGGCAACTTGACAAATTCTAATCACACACTGTTTGGTAATGACATGAAGATGGAGTCTAAATTCCTAAACATTCCATTAGGAGTAAAAGCTATAGCTTTCATACCATCATTGGCTGCGTTTGTGGCTTTCATTGTGACAATTATCATCTACGGGAGAGTCAAGCCGACCAAAGCAGATCCATATGGTGGCAGGATTGTAAAATATCCGAAAAGTCAAAAGAAAGTGTCAATGTTTACCATCGTCAAAATGAAGTTACTGAGAAGAAAAACACCTCTTGAGAATGAAGATGTTGATATGGATGTTGTTGATGGTAGATATAGGGCTTCCACCGCAGAGGCGGAGGAGGGTGTAGCACTAAAGGAGAGCAATAAAAATGAGGATACAAATAAGAATGCTCAATTTTCAAGTAACAATAGCATCACTATTTGATTATTACATAACCATTGATTGGTTTCAGGTTTCACTTTTTTGTAGACACAAGAGATTGAGCCGTCTCGCCTGCTTCTAGGTGTAATCAGGGATTTTAGACATCCTTTATTTTTGTAATGTATTCAAGATCAATTTTAGTTTAGTTTTGAATTTTAGAGTGATTTTTTAGTCTTACAGAATGTACTGTGGGAAATGAGGCAATCGTTTTTGGTGCAAATTAAATGATACCATCCGTTTTCTGCGTGCTGCCATACTTTATTTTAGTTCTTTAATGAATATCCCTCCTTTTAATTGACTCTGGCCAAGCCTATTCACAAATTTTAAGCGTTCCCTCAGGTTTGGTATTTATATCACTCAATTCTATGTCTATTCAGACTGAATGATTGGGTCAGTCGTCTTTTCCATGTCCATATTTACACCTAAATCGATTACTTATTCTTTTCTGGCCTGCTTGATGGTAGCCTAAATATTAGTGTCCAGCTCCTTTCTTTGTCTTGCAAATGAAATATTTTTGCAATGTTATTGGTACCTCTATCACTTTCAATGTAAATGATAAATCAAGTAAACATTTACTTGACCGATTGTATTTTTCTACATAACTCTTATAATTTTTCCGTCTCTAGCCATATTTTAATGAATTTATATTTGAGACTTCTTTCTGTGCATTCAAAATACAACAGAAATAGTGTCATATCCTTATAAAAAATTCCGGTACATATATCGCAGTGACAACATGCAGCACAACATTCTACTCAAAATAGTTATGGTAATAGCTCAGAAAGCATACCATGGTTTACACATTCCTTTAAACTTTTCTACAACTCAGAGTTAGCTTCTCATGGTTAGTCAGTTCCTATTATAATGGTTTTAACTGTCATTTTATAAAAACGGAAGCATGTATATTTTATACCATTGGGCAGCTTTGATTGGCGGATTTCCTCCATTAAACTTCAATATCTGGCTCCACGTGATTAGTAAGTACCTTACTGAAGTCTTCAAAACCCCCTTTCTTTTCGCGTATAGCCCTTGTCCTGAAACAAAAAACCGATAAGAATGTAGACTAACCTACACATGTTTACCTATGAACCTTCTACTAATTAAATTTGCATTGACATTTAAACTAAAGCCTCAAATCATACTAAAGAAAATTGCTGCAAATTAAAATATTACAAAGCAAATTGCTCCAAATTATACTCGCGATATCTTTTAACAAAGTTACCTGGGTATAATGGAAATTGTTCCACCTAGGGAATGGGAAAGGGAGAGTGCATTACAAAAGGCTACCTATGACGTAAGACCGACCATGCCAGGGTATTGGGACCTGGCTTAAGCGATAAAATTCCAAACAGGTTCAAGTTTACTGCTGTTTTCAGGGAATAAATGTCAACAATGTTGTTTATCATTATGGGGCAGTGTATTAGAATTATAAGCGTACTTGCTTGTATCCGATTTGTTGACCCGCCTCAGTACCGGTTTGACAAATTTACCCTTCAACTGGATTTTCATGTGTAATTCATTGATCTACAAAAACATTGTAATAAGAATAAATACTGAGATTTAGACAGGCAAGCAAAGACATTAGATTTGTCTCAGCACCCTTGTCTCACTCTTGTAGGTGATGAATCGAAAACCCTTATTGCTCACGAACAACGAGATGTACGATAGCATTAACCGTGTTTAACCCTGGATTGAGATATTTTGGGTAATCTATAAATGCCTTGATGTCCCTTTACTGCTAACTGTCTGTGTACTTATGTTAATACATAAATGGTTTGATCCCAGCTTAGCCTTCGCACACAGCGGGCACAAATTGTCGCATCTAAACATACCTCTTCCTCCTGATTATGTACTTTTAGATCGAGATCATATCTGGCACTCTCTGCGATTGTAATCTTCCTTTGCAAAGATCTGCATAAATCCTCCAAATCATCTAATGAGAAAAGAAATCATAGCACACGATTAATTAAATGCAGATATGCAACGTAGACTGCTTGCGTGAGCATACAAAACTCCTAACGAATCCACTATTCATCTTTACATCCATTCATTCCATAAGTTGGCAGAGGCAGCCGTAAAAAGTTCAACAAGCAGTCATAAAGTGCTCTTCACGCTGCATTTTTCTATGTACACACTGCTTAGATGTCGAGGGGTTTTAGCTAATTTATGTTTTGGTCAGATATCTCTTGCATGTGCTTGCTAATTCCATCTGGTTCACTGCCAAGTAGTGCTGGTTCGATATGGAGTTCGAGTCTTGAAGGTTCAATATGGTTTAAAGGTTTGATATTCTCGATATTGATATTTCAATATGAGTTACGATAACTCGGTTTTCAATACCAGTGCTTTGATATTTTTGATATTAGTGTTTCGATATAAGGTTTAGGAGCTATTTTGGTGGAAATTTTCATATTGTAAAACTTATCAAATGGTTAGAATATTTTGATACAGGGTTTTCCATTTTTCGAGAGTTCAATCGATATGGTATTGACTTTTGGATTTGGCTACGATATTGACAATGGCAATTTTTGATAAAGTCAATTATATTGATGTTGAACCAGCACTACCGCCAAGTGCTAACCAACCCTTTCAGTCCTGAGAAGGACAAGCAAAACTATCCTCTTCAGGCCCGTATAATCGATAGCTAAGTGCGGTGTGTTAACCTTTATTCATACTGTCGAGAGAAGTCAGCTCAGGAACGAGCTCAGCGATACGTCTATCCTTCTGTTCCTTCTTCAGAAGAGCCTCTTTATACATCTCTTCCTTAACCTTCTCCATTATAATTTTCTTAAGCAGCGCCTTCTTTTCTTTAGTAAGCTGAAAACCTCGTCTCCGTGTTGTGCCCTCCTGTCACAGAAAATTAAATTCTTATATGAAATATGATTCAATACAATATAATTTGTGCAATATACATTCAGCAAGAAGCAAGCAACGGAAAGACTGCAGCTGCATCATCTGAGGGCGGAACGCGATTTTGCATTCAATACTCTTGTCTGAGGGTATATCACCAAATTTCGCATTATTCAAATTCACCGGTCTTCAATTTTGTGTTAAAACACCTCTTCCATCATAAACCTCAGTTTTCCCACGCGAGTCAAGAAACATTTTTTTTTTAAAATACTGCAATATCTTAATGAGAAGGAATATTTCTAGACTACACAAATCTTGACTCACCATGATGTAGCAATGGTGTGCGGCGGAAGTGTTTACAAAAAGATACCTATTTGACAACAACTTGCAGCGTTTTGCAAATGTGTGCTCCGGTAGTGTGTTAAAAAATGTTTGTAGTCCAGGAAGTGTTGAAGAACTACCTCTTGACCAAAAGCGAAGATATCTGCTTATGCCTAGCCATGCCTAAGCACTGCACTTTCATCAATTAAATGAGCAAGGTGGTCATAAAAAATAATTATGTAGTTTTGGATGTGTGCAGACCCTTTAGCACCAATTAGCATAAAAATAGCTGCCAATACGAATGTGTGAGCAGAAGTAATATTTTCTTGTGCGTCTAATAGGATATGTTTGAATAGATCATTATATCTGTCAATAAAATCTTCACTGTTAGCAGCCTACACGTTCAACGTAAGCATTTGAGCTCAACCAATTTCTTTCAAAAAACATAATGTTAATGATGGATGCCGATTAAAATTGCTGCCAAAATCTATCTGACAAGCACTGGGCAGTTGGAGAGATAACAGTTCATAAGGCCCATGTGTTTGCTATGATCTTGTACAAGGATAATCAAATGTAATTCTTTGGGAGCCATAAATAGAATTTATTCAAATTCAACATGAACTTTATTAATCACCGGAGTTGCGCTGCTATTTATAATTCAGGAAATAAGAGCTCACCCTGCTGTATGGCCATTATCATGATCTTAAAAGGCGTCGACATATATCCCTAAAATAGAATGCAGGGCTAAAATACACTTCTGCATAAAATAGAGCATCCCTGATAATAGTAGGTACAATCCACCAGATGGATCCTACCACATAATATAAAGCTGCCATCAGGACGGATTCAATTAACATACCACTAACATCAACTTGAGTGGGGTTCTGGATAGCTCCAACAATAGTCATAATTTCCAACACAAATCTGCATGCACATGACAAAATAACAAACCTACTTGTCCAGTAGTGCAACTCTGTAAAACACATAACAAACTTGGCGTTTGCATAATTTGGGAAAATTGCCAAACCAATATACCCCCACAACGAAAATGTTTGATTGTCAGTGCCGTTGCGCTGACAATCCATAAGAGTCTCTTTATAAAAGTCGAAGCCATGTTCATCGTATTTATATAAATACATCATAGCTAGTCTGGGTGTGTGACCCATTGCATAAAGCATGAAAGTCGTATACCAGTTATAGACGGCTTTGTGTTCCCAGAGATTAGTGGGCTGCTTGACACCATGCTCCTTTGTGTACTCCAACGCCTGCATAACCATCTTCTGATGCAGAATGTTGTACATGCCCAACATCGACTCTAAATCACCCCTGCTTATCTCAGAGAGCATTCTTCCGTTAACTCGCTGTTGCTCAAAGTTTGGTTGATAATCTTCCAAACCTAAATCTTTAATCCAGTTAGAAACATCATCCACAGTCCATCGCATCAAAGGCTTCTTTACCAGCAAGTCCACTTCACTAAAAGATACAATGTTCAAAAATTTCTAATCGCAACAATCAGTCATATATTTGTATCACTGCAGCAAGATATCAGGATAAGAGTTATCCACTCTCTGATATTAGGGAGACAACTCTGATTTACTGCATTCTTAAGAGTATTTACTGATTAAATTGGTACACTACATTATTAGAGCCTTGACTCGTATGGTGGTTTGGAATTTATGTCATGTTCGAATGATGTATACTCAGGGAAATTTGATGTTGCATAATGACTAATATGAGATAGAGGTGGAACGAATAATTGACCCGGAACTGAGGTCCGGATAATTGCTACCGGGTATTGACCAGGGTA
>ERZ1740062.991-NODE-991-length-12503-cov-6.727346_pt1 | contig 12503 bp, 13 predicted proteins | sample MGYA00581741_ERZ1740062 | MGnify/ENA primary metagenome ERZ1740062 (study PRJEB43018, sample SAMN04849747) | marine metagenome | isolation source: floating plastic debris | place: Pacific Ocean | collected 2008-09-01 | study: EMG produced TPA metagenomics assembly...
TGCTCGCGGCCGCGACCCTGGCTTTCGGCCTCGGGCTGGTTTTTCTTACCGGTTTCGCGGGCTCGACGACGGTGCACAACGCCGCCCACGACACCCGCCACGCCATGGCGTTCCCCTGCCACTGAGTTTCCGGTACCTGGGATAGCACCATGCTCCATCGCATTCTCTGGGCGGCCCTGGTTGCCGGCCTCGTCGCCGGCCTGTCGACGGCGGTGCTCCAGCACTTCACCACCACCCCGCTGATCCTTGAAGCCGAGCACTACGAGAACGGCGAGGCGGGCGGCGTGGTCCATTCCGGGTCCCGGAGCGGTGCCTTCGGCGGCGCCCGGCTGATCCTCGCCCACACGGGGGCCGACCATGCCGCGGACGACCACGGCACCTGGGCGCCCGCCGACGGCATCGAGCGCACGCTCTATACCTCGGTGGCGACCACCGGCACCGCTTTCGGCTTCGCCCTCATCCTGCTCTCGGCGATGATCCTGGCGAATGCGCGCATCACCGCGCGCACCGGCCTGATGTGGGGCGTCGCCGGCTTCGTCGCCGCCGGTCTGGCGCCGGCCCTGGGCCTTGCGCCGGAACTGCCGGGCTCGGCGGCGGCCGCCCTTGGCGCCCGCCAGATCTGGTGGATCGGCACGGCGGTGGCGACCGCCGGCGGCCTGTGGCTCGCCCTGCGGGTTTCGACCCCTTTGGCCATCGGCGGCGGCATCGCCCTGATGATCCTGCCGCATCTGGTCGGCGCGCCCGATCCGGGCGGCTTCGTCAGCGACGTGCCTTCGGAACTCGCCGGCCACTTCGCCGCCGCCTCCCTGGTGGTCCTCGCGGTGATCTGGACGCTGGCCGGCACGCTCGCCGGTTACGTCTGGCAGCGCGGCGAGGAAAAGCAGACGGCCGCCGCGGCGGCCTGACCGGATCATCGTCATGACAGGCGTCTGCCTGCAGGTCTGCGTATCCTGTGGAAACACGGCCGGTGGGAAAATTCCCGCCGGCCGTCGTCTTTACGAGGCCTTATTGCTCGAGGCCGCCGGCTCTCCGGATATCACCGTCGCGCCGGTCGACTGCTTTGCCGTCTGCGACCGGCCGGTGACCCTGGCGTTCCGCGCCCCGGACTCCGCGACGCGCTGGAGCTATCTCATCGGCGGCGCCGATCCGGACCGCGACCTCGCCGACATCCTGACGGCGGCCCGCGCCGTCGCCGCGTCGCCGCACGGCGTCCCGGCGATGGCCGACCGCCCGCCGTTCTTCCGCCAGGGCGTCATCGCCCGCGTGCCGCCGTTGCCGGCGGCCTAGACGGGGACGGCCTACGGGCGGTCAGTCGCCGTAGCCGACGATGCCCTTGATCTCCAGGAAGTCGTGGATCGCCCAGTCGGCGTACTCGCGGCCGTTGCCGGACTGCTTGTAGCCGCCGAAGGGCGCGGCGGTATCCCACGCCGGATAGTTCACATAGACCGACCCGGCGCGCAGCCGCGCCGCCACCTTGCGGGCGTGGCCGATGTCGCCGGACTGCAGATAGGCCGCCAGGCCGTAGACCGTATCGTTGGCAATGGCCACCGCGTCGTCCTCGTCCTGGTAGGACAGGATGGAGAGCACCGGGCCGAAGATTTCCTCCCGCGCGATGGTCATGTCGTTGGTCACGTTGCCGAACACCGTGGGGCGCACGTAGTAGCCGCGGTTGAGGTTCTCCGGGCGCCCCGGGCCGCCCGCCACCAGGGTGGCGCCCTCGGCGATGCCCGCCTCGATCAGGCGCTGGATCTTGTCGAACTGCACCTGGCTGACCACCGGGCCCAGGGTGGTGCCCTCGGCGCGCGGGTCGCCGGTGACGAAGGTCTCGGCTTCCGACTTGGCGTAGGCCAGCGCCTCGTCGTGCTTTTCCGCCGGCACCAGCATGCGCGTCGGCGCGTCGCAGGACTGGCCGGTGTTGCCGAAGCAGCCCTGGACGCCCTGGCGCACGGCGTCTTCCAGGTCGGCGTCCGGCAGTATGATGTTGGGCGACTTGCCGCCCAGCTCCTGGGCGACCCGCTTGACCGTATCCGCCGCCGTCTTGGCGACGATGGTGCCCGCCCGGGTCGATCCGGTGAAGGAGACCATGTCGACGTCCGGGTGTCCGGCCATGACCTGGCCGACATCGGGCCCGGTGCCGTTGATCATGTTGTAGACGCCCTTGGGGGTGCCGGCGGCCTCCATCACTTCGGAGAAAATGATCCCGGAGATCGGCGCGATTTCGGACGGCTTCAGCACCACCGTGCAGCCGGCGGCCAGGGCCGGCGCCACCTTGCAGACGATCTGGTTCAGCGGCCAGTTCCACGGCGTGATCAGCGCGCAGACGCCGACCGGCTCCTTCACCACCATTGTGGTGCCGCGCTTTTCGGAGAAGGTGTAGCTCTCCAGCGCCGCGATGGCCGCTTCCATGTGGCCCTGCCCGGCGGCGGCCTGGGCTTCGCGGGCGAAGCTGATCGGCGCGCCCATCTCCTGGCTGACCGCCTGGGCGATATCCTCATAGCGCTCGTTGTAGGCCGCGAGGATCCGCTTCAGCAGGGCCAGCCGCTCGGCCTGGCTGGTGACCGCAAAGGCCGGGAAGGCGGCCTTGGCGGCGGCCACGGCCCGGTCCACGTCGGCGGCCGAGCCGACCGAGATCTGCGTGTAGGCCTCCTCCGTCGAGGGGTCGATGACGTCCAGGGTCGCGGGCTTGGCCGGGTCGACCCAGGCGCCGTCGATGAAGAATTTCAGATGGTGAGACATGGCGAACGTCCGCTCCTGGATTGGCTGATACCGGGTTGCCGTCGACTATGCACGAGATTGCCGGCCGCGCAATCGCAACCCGGCACCGGGAGCGGGTTCTCCGGCCCGCGGAACCATCTCTTGCGGCCACCGGTCACGCGGAGATACGTTATATGCCTGTGCCGCGCCGGCGGCCCGCAAGCCGAACGGTCGCGATCCTGGCATCTCTTCGCACACAGATAAATCCGCCTGATTAAAGACCGCCTGACAAAGACTGAAGGAACAGACAATGGTTGCCGCCGCCCATCTCGCCTCCGATCACAACATGCCCTTCAGGAAGGAGCGTTGCGATCTCGCGGCGGCATTCCGCTGGGCCGCCCGCATGAACATGCACGAAGGCGTGGCCAACCATTTCTCGCTGGCCGTGGACGACAGCGGCAAGCGCTTCCTGATCAATCCGAACCAGCGCCACTTCAGCCGTATCAAGGCCAGCGACCTGCTGCTGCTGGATGCCGACGATCCCGACACGCTGAACGCGCCGGATGCGCCGGACCCGACCGCGTGGGGCCTGCACGGCGCGGTGCACCGCCACTGCCCGCATGCGCGCTGCGTGCTGCATGCGCACCCGGTCTATTCGACGGTGCTGGCCAGCCTGGCCGACAGCCGGCTGCCGGCGATCGATCAGAACACGGCGGCCTTCTTCGACCGCCACGTGGTCGACGAGGGCTATGCCGGCCTCGCCTTCGAGGAAGAGGGGGAACGCTGCGCGCAGTTGCTCGCCGATCCCAAGGTGAAGGTGATGGTGATGGGCAACCACGGCGTCATGGTGCTGGGCGATAACGTCGCCGATGCCTTCGACCGCCTGTATTACTTCGAGCGGGCGGCGGAAACCTACATCAAGGCGCTGTGGACCGGCCAGCCGCTGCGCCGGCTCTCCGACACGGTCGCCCGGCGCACGGCCGAGCAGATCGCAGCCTACCCCAGCGAGGGCAAGCACCTGGGCGAACTGGTGGCGATCCTCGACGAGGAAGGCTCCAACTTCCGGGACTGACCGCCGGCGGCCGGCCAGGCTGAATCGGGCCACGCGGGCCTCAGGCCATCGGGCTGCCGCGGCTTGGCCGTATGGCGTTGACGACCATCAGGGCGACGACCGTCACGGCGATCAGCACCACCGAGATCGCGGCCACGGCGGGGTCGACGTTGTCGCGCAGGCCCATCCACAGCAGGCGCGGCAGGGTGACCGCCTCCACGCTGGTGATGAACAGGGTCACCGCGATTTCCTCCCATGACAGCACGAAGCTCAGGAAGGCGGCGGCGATGACCCCGAAACGGATGTTGGGCAGCACCACCAGGAAGACGCGCTGCGCCAGGGTGGCGCCCATGCCGCGTGCCGCCATGTCCATGCTGCGCTCGACCCGCGCCAGGGCGACCAGCACCATGATGACCGCGAAGGGCGAGATCATGACGACGTGGGCGATGACGACGCCGGGCCAGGTGTCGTAGCCGATGGCGCTGGAAATCTGCGACAGCGACGTCAGCAGGAAGTAGAGCGTCACCGCCGAGACCACCGGCGGCACGATCATCGGCAGCAGGACGAAGCCGACGAGCAGGGCGGTCAGGCGCGGCTGCAGGAACCAGATACCGAGCCCGAACATCACCGCCAGGGTGGTGGCGATGGTGCTGGAAACGACGCCGACCAGCAGGCTCAGCAGGATGCTCTCGCCCCATTCCGGGGCTTCGATAAGGGTGCGGTAGTGGCGCAGGGACAGCGCGTCCGTCGGCAGCGAGAGATAGCTGGACGGCGTGAGCGAGGTCGGCACCACGGCGATCAGCGGCGCCAGCAGGAACAGCACGATCAGGGCGCTCAGCAACAGGGCGACGGGGCCGGGGCGGTAGATGGCCATGGGCTCAGCCGACCAGGTTCTTCACGCGCGCGACGCGCAGGAACAGTGCGATCAGCAGCGCCGCGAGGGCGACGATCACCACGGAGATCGCGCCGGTCAGGCCCCAGTTCACGGTCTGGAAGGTCTGCACGTAGATGAACTCGGCGATCAGCACGCTGCGCCCGCCGCCCAGGATGGCCGGGGTGATGAAAAAGCCCAGCGAGAAGATGAAGGTGATCATCGCCGCGCCGATGATGCCGGGTGTCGTCATCGGCAGGAAGACCGACCAGAAGGTGCGCGTGCGGCTGGCGCCCATGCCGCGCGCCGCCATCAGGACGCGGTGGTCGAGGTGGCGCATGGAGGAAACCAGCGGCAGCACGGCGAAGGGAATCAGGAAGTGGGTCATGCCGACGACGACGCCGAACTCGTTGCGCACCAGGTGCAGCGGAAAGTCGATGATGCCGAGGTTCTTCAGCGTGGTGTTGATGATGCCGCGATTGTACAGCAGCGCGAGCCAGCCGAAGGCGCGGGTCAGGGTGGAAATCCAGAAGGGGATCAGCACGCCGAACTCCACGATCCTCTGCTGGGTCTTGCTGCCGCAGACCCAGACGTAGGAGATCGCATAGGCCAGCTCCGCGGTCAGCAGGGTGACGATGCAGCAGACCCGCAGGGTGCGCCAGAACACGCCCAGCACGATGGGATCGGTGAACACCCGCTCGTACTGGGAAAGGCCGGGCTCGGGCAGGGTGACGCTCCACTCCACCACGCCCAGGAAAGGCAGCAGATAGACCGCCGCCAGAAAAAGGGGCAGCGGCGCGATCAGGGCGACATAGCCGAGGGTCCGTCTCCGGTCGGTCATCCGCTGTCGCTCCGCTGCCCTTTTGCCGTGGGTCTCGATCAGGCCGAAATCATGGCCAGGTAGGTGTCCAGCGCCGCCGAGTAATTCTCGGCATACCACTCCATGTCCAGCGGGATCTGCTTGGCCATGTTCTCCGGGGCCACACAGTTGTGGCGCTTCTGGTCGTCGGGGATCAGGTCGTCGGCCGCCGGATTGGCCGGGCCCTGGCCCAGCATCTCGAACATGACGAGCTGCTTTGCCGGATCCTGCATGCTGGCCAGGAAGTTCATGGCGTTGTCGCGCCCGCCCGGGTTGTTCTCCAGTACCGCCATGGCGCCAGGCGACAGCAGGCCTTCATCCCAGAAGTACTTGATGCGCCCGTCGGACTCTTCCTCGATCAGCTTGGCACGGGTGCTCCAGACGATACCCATGGAGGCTTCGCCGGTCAGCATCGCGGTCTGGCTTTCGGCGCCGCCGCCCCAGAAGGAGACCACGTGTTCCTTGAAGGCGCTGAGCTTGGCATGGGCCTTGTCGAGATCGAGGGGATAGAGATTGGCCGCCGTGGCGCCGTCCGCCAGCAACGCGGCTTCCCAGCTCGACACGCCCCACTTGTACATGGCGCGGCTGCCGGGGAACTTCTCGACGTCGAAGAAGTCGGCCATGGAGGTCGGCGCTTCGGGATAGAGTTCCGAATCGTAGGCCACGACGTAGCTGAAGAAGTAGGCCGACATGGCGTGTTCCCAGCCGAAGCCTTCGCGGGTCTTCGACTTGTCGACGACGCTGTAGTCGATCGGCTGCAACAGGCCCTGCTTACCCAGGGTGATGGCCGAGAAGGGGTCGGCATCGACGATATCCCAGGTCACATTGCCGCTCTTGGCCTGGGCGGTGATGGCGCCCTCGGTCGGGCCGGAGCCGTCCATCTTCACGGCGATGCCGGTCTTTTCCTCGAAGGCGTTTCCGTAGGCTTCGCCGTAGGCCTTGATGGCGTCGCCGCCCCAGTTGACCAGCACCAGTTCCTTGGCCTGCGCGAAGGAGAGGCTCGCCCGCAACGCCACCGGCAGGGCCAGCGCAGCGCCGACGGCCTTGGTGAAGTTTCGGCGGTTGATCGTTCCGTTCTCGGCCGCTGCAAGCAGTCGGCCCCAGTTCTTAGCTTCCATGTTCTCCGTCCTTTTTTTGGTTTTTCCCTGTGCACTCAAACAACGCGAACTCAAGACAACATCGGCTAGCCGGACATGGCGACGCCGGTATCCTGTGGCCAGGTGATCCAGACCTGCTCGCCGCAGGCGGCCGACAGCAGGTCGGCATGGCTTCCGATATCCAGCGAGAGCTCAAGGCCCGAGGCCGAAGACAGCAGCAGGACCGAATGGGCGCCGCCGTAGACGCGGTCGCGCACCGTGGCGCGAATGCCGTTTTCGCCGGCGCCGGGCGCGGCCTGGGACAGCCGCATGTATTCCGGCCGCACCGCGATGACCGGTGCGTCGGCGGTGGCCCGCCCGGCTGCGGTCGTCAGCACCTGGTCCTCGAAGCGGCCCGTCAGGCGGCCGCCGTCGAGCTGCGCCTGCTGCAGCGGAATGAGGTTGATGCGCCCGAGGAATTCCGCGACGAAGCGGTTGGTCGGGTGCTCGTAGACCTCCTGCGGCGTGCCGACCTGCTGCAGTTGGCCGTGGTTGAAGATTGCCACCCGCGACGACATCGACAGGGCTTCGGTCTGGTCGTGGGTCACGAAGACGAAGGTGCTGCCGGTCTTGCGGTGCAGCGACTTGATCTCCTCCTGCATCTGCTCGCGCAGGTTCTTGTCGAGCGCCGACAACGGCTCGTCGAGCAGCAGGACCGGGGGATGGGAAATGAGCGCGCGGGCCAGCGCCACGCGCTGCTGCTGGCCGCCCGAAAGCTGGCGCGGCCGGCGGTCGCCATAGCCGTCCAGGCCGACGGTCTCCAGCATCTCCGCCACCCGCGCCTTGCGTTCGCTGCGCGCCATGCGGCCGACCCGCAGGGGGAAGGCCACGTTGTCGGCGACGGTCATGTGGGGGAACAGGGCATAACCCTGGAACACCATGCCGTAGCGGCGGTCCTCGGCGGGCCGGCGCGTGATGTCGGTGCCGGCCTCCTCCAGGCGCCCGGAGGACGCCTCGACGAAACCGGCCAGGCACATGAGGAAGGTGGTCTTGCCCGAGCCCGAGGGCCCGAGCAGGGTGAGGAACTCGCCCTGGGCGATATCGAGGGATACGCGGTCCAGCGCCGTCACCGGCCCGTAGTTTTTGGTGATCTCCACCGCCCGCAGATAGGCCGTCGACGCGTCAGCCAAATCCGTCCTCCGGCTGTGCGGCAGGGCAGGGCGCCTCGTCTGTGCGCGGCTGCGTCACGCCGCCTCTCGGTTCAGCGGCTGGCACATGCAGTGCACGCCGCCGCCGGCCCAGGTGAACATGGTCATGTCGGGATCGTACACCTTGAAGCCCGCCGCGCGCAGTTTGGCATTCAGGTCCTTGGCACCGGCGGTCGACAGCACGCGGTCGCCGCCCAGGGCGACGACGTTGCAGCCCAGCGCCATGGTCTCCTTGAAGGTGGCCGGGATGATCTCGATGTTCTTCGCCTTCAGCCAGTCGACGACATCGTCTTCGGTGGTTTCCAGGCAGACCGCCGCACAGCGCTCGTTCAGCATGCAGACCATCAGGTCGATGTGGACGTAGAACTGATCGATGGGCGCGAACTTGATCTCCCAGCCTTCGTCCTTCATCCAGCCGGCAATCTGGCGGGCGGCGATCTCTTCGGAGCGGTGATCGGTGTAACCGACCAGCGCCGATTTCTCGCCGATGATGTTGAAGTCGCCGCCTTCGAAGTTGCCGGAGGACACCATGTCGTAGATCGGAATGCCGTTCTCCAGATAGAAGCGCAGGCAGGCGGCGTATTCGCCGCGCCGGCGCGGGTTGGCCATCTGGCAGATGACCGCACCGTAGGGCGTCATGAAGGAGGAGTCGCGGGCGTAGACCTGGTAGGGATTGTGGTCGTCCAGCGGCAGGAAGTGGCAGGTGACGCCGGCGTCCTCGTAGGCGCTGATCATCTCGCGGTGCTGGCGCATGGCGACCTGCTTGTCGAAGGTATAGCCGCGTCGCATCGTGTCGCGCACCAGCGACGACCAGGCGGCATTCTCCAGCCCCATCCAGCGGAAACCCTCCGCCGGGCCGAGCAGCACGTCCTTCAGAAGGCCTGCCTCGGAGGCCAGGGCCCACTTCGGCATGGTCGGCGTGCCGCCGCCTTCGACACGGGCCTGCAACGGTGTTGCCTGCGGCATCTGGACAGTTTCCCCCAAGCTTTGCGTGACAGGGGTGTGCCGGCCTGGAGGCCGTGACCTGTCGACGCAGAAATTGATTACAAAGCAGGCAGAGACAATTCCTGCCCCTCTAAAGAGCAGTTCCGAGGGTAGGGGTCGATTTTATTCACCTCAAACGAAATATTCTTCGCTATTTGGTGAAGGAAATTCACCGGATGGCCTTAGCGCGGGGGAGTAATGCCGGTGGCGGAGAGTTGGCCGTGCAGCCAGCCGAGGAAAGCCTGGGCCAGGGGGCCCTCCACCGTGGTCGGGTCGGCGACGATGTAGTAGGCCCCCGGGGCCGGGATGGTGATCTCTGAGAAGGGCTGTACCAGGGCACCGGAGGACAGCGTATTGCGGGAAATCAGCGTGTCGCCCATGGCGATGCCCTGGCCGGCGATGGCGGCCGAGAGGGTCAGGTTCATATCGGAGAAGGCGATGCCGCGCCGGGCATCGACCCCGGTTACCCGCGCGGCGGCGAGCCAGCGTACCCAGTCGTTCTCGTCCAGCAGATGCAGCAGGGGAAAGCGGGCCAGATCGCCAGGCTCGCGCAGGCCCTGCTGCAGCAGGGTCGGGCTGCATACCGGCGAGAACTGCAGTTCGGTCAGGGGCTCGACCCACATGTCCGTCCAGTCCCCCTGACCATAGGCGATGAAGACGTCGACCCCTGGCGTGGTCACCTCGTCGAGGCGGCGCGGCGAGACAATGGTGAGGTCGATGTTGGGATGGTCGCCGACGAAGCGCGCGATATGGGGGCACAGCCAATAGGTGGCAAAGCCCGGGGTGCAGCTGATGGTCAGGCGGCCGGCCAGTTCCGTGCTGCTGGTGTGCGCATGAGCCAGCGCCAGGGTCCGCAGGGCCCCGCGGACCTCGCGCGCATAGCGCTCCCCGCGCACGGTCAGGACGATGCCGCGGCCGTCGCGCTCGGTCAGGGCAAAGCCCAGGTCCTCTTCCAGGAAGCGCAGCTGGTGGCTGACCGCGCTGCGCGTCAGGCTCAGTTCCTCGGCGGCCTGGCGGACCGAGCCGAGCCGGCCGACGGCTTCCAGGGCCCGCAAGGCCTTCATCGAGGGGAGGTGGGACATCGGCGGCCTTTGGTGAAAAAAATTGGTCGAATAGGGCGATAAACCTCACTTTTTCACAAAGGCTTTTCACCTGCAAGATCGCGACGGGTTTTCCCGGGAGCATCGCCGATGAGTGCAGCAAAGGGGTTCGCGCAGAGCTGGATCGAGCAGCGGCGGGCCGAATGGTCGTCCTGGAACCGCGAGATCTGGGACTATGGCGAGACCGCTTGGCGGGAATACCGCTCGGCCGCGTGGTACGTCGACCGGCTGGAGCAGGCGAGCTTCGAGGTCGAGCGCGGCAGCGCCGGCATGCCCACCGCTTTCGCCGCCCGTCGCGGCAGCAGCGCCGGGCCGACCATCGCCGCCTATGCCGAATACGACGGGGTGCCGGACAACTGCCAGGCCGCCGACGTGACGCCGGGGCCTCGCCCGGGCGTCAGCCCGCGGGCCGGCGGCCACACCGATCCGCACTCGGCGCTGGGCATCGCGGCTCTGGTCGGTGCGTTGGCGGCATCGGAGGCCATGGCGGCGCAGGGCCTGGCGGGCCGCGTCGCCCTGTTCGGCGAACCGGCGGAAAAGGTCCGCGGCTCCAAGCCGATCCATGCCGCCAAGGGTTATTACGACGACCTGGATGCCGCGATCAGCTTCCACCCCTTCTACATGCTGCCGCTGTGCAACACGGCACGCTGGGATACCCACTGCGGCGCCGGCTATGCCTGGGTCTATCGGTTCATCTGCGACCGTCCGGAAAGCTGGCCGGCAAGCCCCTGGGGCGGTGGCGCCGACTCGCCGATCCCGGCGTCCCACGCGGCGCCGCGCGCGCCCGGCGCCAACGACGCCCTGGTGCAGATGTACCTGCAGGGCAAGGCCGCCAAGGAACACCTGCTGCCCAGCGGCCTTAGCTGGTCGATTAACGAAACCGTCCTGACCGCCGGCCAGGCGACCGCGGACAACCTGCCGGCCGTCGAAGCCGAGATCATGTACATGGCGCGGGTGCCGAGCGTCGCCCTGGCCGAGCATGTGGTGGCGGGGCTGGACCGCATCGCCGCGGCGGCGGCCCAGGCCAGCCACTGCCGCTGGGAGCGCCAGTGGATCGCCAAGTCACGGCCCGGCCTCGCCAACCACGCCATGGCCGCCGTCACCTACGACAACCTTGCCGCCGCGGGGGCGCCGGTCTTCGGGGCGCCGGCCTGCGATCTGGCGCGCCAGATCCAGCGCACCCTCGGCGATGCGCCGCAGGAGCGCCCCTTCCTGCCGCAGATCGAGCAACTCCTGGAGCCGCAGGCGGCCGAAGCGGCGCTGCGGCGGATCCTGTCGCCGCAGCAGACTCATTTCACTTCCGACGACTACACCGAGTACTGCTGGCACTGTCCGACGTCCCGCTTCTATGTGGGGCGCCCGGCGCTGGCGCCGCGTCCGGACGGCGGCGCCTATCCCGCCTGGGTGATGAACGCCCTGGGCGGGCTGGCGCCCTGCATCGATCCGATGATCGAGACTGCCGCCAAGACCGTCGCCTTCACCATCCTCGATCTCGTCGAACGGCCGGAGGTGCTGCGCCAGGCCAAGGCGGAGTTCGTGCAGCGTACCGGCGGCGGCGTCGGTGGGTCAGACTGGCTGGCGCCGTTGTGCGACTACGCGCCGCCCATCGACCTGCGCTGGCCGGAATACGTGACCACGGCACGCGGCACCGACTGGTGCATTCCGGCACGGCGGAACCAGCCCGCATAGCGGACCGCCGACAGCGTCTGAAGCGGCACGGAGCGGCGGTCCCTCAGGGCCGCTTCCACCAGATGAAGGCGGCGGCGGCGATGGCGATGCCGACGGCGAAGGGCAGCCAGAAATACATCACGGCCTCGCCGGTCAGCCAATGGGTCGAGGATCTGGTGTTGCTCGTGTTCCAACTGCCCGCCATCGCGTTCAGCCAGAGCCAGAAAAGCAAGGCGCCGCCGGCAATGGCGGCCCCCAGCAGCATCAGAAAAAGGCGCATCTCTCAGGTGTCCCGTTCTGCGGATATTCGTCAGTCGCAGAGACTGCGGCGCCGGTTCAACCGCCCATGGTGTCCAGCGGCAGGGAGTTGGTGTACTTCACCTGCTTGAGCGCAAAGCTCGACTCGATGGAGGCGACGTTGCCGACGCGGGTCAGCTTGTTCTTCAGGAAGCGCTCGTAGGCGGCGAGGTCGCGGGTGGCGACCCGCAGCAGGTAGTCGCGGGTGCCGGTCATCAGATAGCACTCCAGCACCTCCGGATAGTGGCGCACCGCCGCCTCGAAGCTGTCCAGGTCGTCCTCCTGCTGGCGCTCCAGCTTGATGGAGATGAACACCGACACCGGCAGGCCGACCGCCTTCTGGTCGATCAGCGCCACGTAGCGGTTGATGATCCCGCCTTCCTCCAGCAGGCGCACCCGGCGCAGGCAGGGCGAGGGCGACAGGCCGACCCGCTCGGCCAGTTCCACATTGCTGAGGCGGCCGTTGTCCTGCAGGGCGGCCAGGATCTTGCGGTCGATGGTGTCGAGCTTCATTTTTGGTGGATCATGCCATTGTTGCCGGTCACACAAGCGTATACTGCCAAGATTGCCAAGAGAAGTGACGTCTTTGGCAGGTCATGCCAGCCGTTTTTGGCGTAATCTGGGGGGTAACCGCAGCCCGAACTCGAGACCAGAACTCGAGCCCCGACCTCGAGACCCGAACTCGAGACCCGAAC
>ERZ1740062.992-NODE-992-length-12499-cov-4.674944_pt1 | contig 12499 bp, 9 predicted proteins | sample MGYA00581741_ERZ1740062 | MGnify/ENA primary metagenome ERZ1740062 (study PRJEB43018, sample SAMN04849747) | marine metagenome | isolation source: floating plastic debris | place: Pacific Ocean | collected 2008-09-01 | study: EMG produced TPA metagenomics assembly...
AAAACTCGCCATTCAGGCTTGCCAGATGCAGCCGATGTACCACCGCTGCCGGGCAGGCTTGTCCTTGCAGGTCTGTGCGGTCATGCGTGGCACAGGCATCAGCGACCAGGCGGACATCAAAGCCGAGATTCGCGGCCATGCGCACCGTGGTGGAAACACAATGGTCTGTTGTCAGGCCTGCGACGACGAGCTGCTCAATGCCGTCACGACGCAGATCCTGTTCTAGCGTCGTGCCGATGAAACCGCTATTAACGTGCTTGGTGTACACAGGCTCACCCGCGATGGGCGCGGCCTCGGGTTTGAACGCGAAGCCAGGCAACGCTTGTTGTAGCGGCGAGCCGGGCGTCAGCGATGCATGGCGCACGTGGACGACAGGCCATTGCTGCTCACGCGCAAAGGCTAGCAACACCGCGATCTGTTGCTCGGCATCGGGGTTGTTACGTGGGCCCCAGTAATCGCCGTCGTCGAACGCGCTCTGGACGTCGACTAGCAACAAGCACGGTTGGGTATTCATGAATTCTCCAATGCGAAAGCGACAGCCGCGTCGGCATGTATTGCGGTTGTGTCGACCAACGGCACTGTGGTGTCACGTTCGCAAACCAGCAGTCCGATTTCCGTACAGCCAAGAATCACAGACTCTGCCCCCGCTTGCTGTAGCTGTTCGATGATCCGAACATAGTGTGCGCGCGAGTCCGGCTTAACGTGACCCAGACATAACTCACGATAAATCACGTCGTGAACGACGGCGCGGTCTGAGGGTTCCGGTATCAGCACTTTCAGATCGAAACGTTCAGCGAGACGCTGGCGATAGAAATCTTGCTCCATTGTAAACGCAGTACCGAGCAAACCGACCGTGCGGTGACCGGTATCGACCAGGTATTGACCCGTCGCATCGGCGATATGAATCAATGGAATCGCCAACGCCTGTTCTACAGCGGGCGCGACCTTATGCATTGTGTTGGTCGCAATCAACAGACATTGAGCGCCTGCCTGCTGAAGACCGACGGCGGCTTCGGCGAGCATCTCGCCCATTGCGGCCCAGTCACCGCTCGCCTGCATCGCTTCAATCGGTGCGAAATCGACACTGTGCAACAGCAGTTTGGCCGAATGCAGACCGCCCAGCTCGCGTTTGATGCCTTCGTTGATGCGCTGGTAGTAGCCGATCGTGCTCTCCCAGCTCATGCCTCCCAGCAAGCCAATGGTGCGCGTCGATCTCATGCATTTTTGTCCTGTGCCAACCAGCTGCCCAGTCTACGGCGTCACCGCAGTCCCTGCACTATCAGAACAGTTTGTGCTCGCCGAGTTCCGTATCGTTGTCACCTTCGGTGACGAGACGCTGATAGTGCGCCGCCAGCGTATCGCGCCCATACTCAGGCGTTGCATCGGCGTCGTAGTGGTCGCCGACAGGGTCCCAGACAAGCATCGACTCGGTCGCATAGTAGTGTCCGATACGCAGTAACTCTCGGCGTGTCGCTGCGGCGCGCGACACCCAGGCAGGCAGCGCCAGCATCCATCCCAGTATTTTGAAAAGACGTGGCGATACCGAGCGGAACCGCGCTGGTTTGCCCACTGCGTCAAATAGTAGCTGACCCTGCTCACGCGCGGTTAGTGCCGGGCCAGGACCGCCGATCGGCAAAACGCGATTGCGTTTGTCTGTATCGACCAGACAGTCGCACAGGTACGCCGCCATATCCTCCGCGCTGATCGGCTTGCACGCAGTCAGCATGCCGTCGCCGAATACGAGGAAAGGCTTGTTGTTGAGAACCCGTTGAACCTGCCCGGACAACGATTTGAAGAACGCCGTGGGGCGAACAATGCTGTAGCCAATGCCGCTGTTTTTCAGTTCATTTTCGAACGCGAGCTTGGCGTGTTGAAACGCGAGCCGTGGTTTTTGCACGCAAATCGCCGACAGCAAAACGAAATGCTCAGCACCGAGATCGCGACAGGTGGCCAGTAGATTTCGATTGGCTTGATGGTCCACGAGCCAGCTGTCTTCGCTGACACCGGTGCGTGACGCCAGGCACGAAATAACACTGTGCGCTCGTGTGTTGCGTAGTGCATCGCTCAAGCTATCCGCATCGGTGACATCGGCCACGATCGAGTCGGTTTGCATTTTACTGGTTGTTGGTTCGGAGCGTGTCAGCGCGATCACCTGACAGCCGCGAGCAACGAGAGTCTCGGCGACGCGGCGGCCGATGTAGCCGCTCGCACCCGCGAGCAAGACGCGCTGCGGTGCGTCAGTCATCCCCGGCTTGCCAGCGCTCACGGGCGAGTTCGATAACGGCGGCATCAACCCAATAGATATCCTCGTTACTCGTGTAAAACAGGAAGCGACCATCCCGTGTCACCGACGGGCAAAATTCCAGCTTATCGGTATTGATGCCGTTGCCGAGCATGAAGCCACGGGACCAACTGCCATCGGGTTCGCGAAAACTGATGAAGATGTCTCGCATGCCGGCACCATAACGTCGCGTTGTACTGTAGAGCACGTAGCTACTGTCGTAAGCGATGAACGGGTCAGCTTCGTAAGCTTTGGTATTGGCACGACCGGTCAGCTTGCGGGGTTGTGTGTAGGCGCCATTCTCCAGCTCGGCAAGGAAGATGTCATAGTCACTATCGCTCTCGGACAGGATATTGGAGGCAAACGCCAGCGTGCCGTCATCGGTGAACGACACGTAATACTCGTTGTTGTCGGTGTTCACGGTGCCTTCAATCTGCCGAGGCTCCGACCAACCATCACGCAGACGCGTGGCATACCAGATATCGTATTGCCCAACGAATTCGGTCCCCGGTTTCGGGCGCGATGAAATGAAGTACAACCGCGTGCCGTCCCGCGATAGATACGGGTCGGCGAAGCTATAGGTCGGGTGTACCAGGATCGGCTCAGCGTTAGACCAGGCACCGTCTTCCCAGCGCATTTGGTGGATTTCGCCACGATGGTCTTCATTGGCCACTGCAAAAAATAGCTCACGACCGTCGGCCGAGGCGTTTAGACCATACTCATAACGATCAGGCAGCGACAGAACACCCGGCGCGAATTTTTCGGGCGTGATACCCGGGGTTGGTTGATCGAGGTAGGCTCCTGTTGCGAGTGCCGCCAGACCGGCATCGACCGCCAGCGCACGCAAGGCGGACTGGCTTTCCCAAGGGTGAACTAACTGACGGGGTGATGTGCCGGCCGCGCGCGCTAGCGCTGCGACGCGACCCTGGCCGAGGAACAACGTATCTGGCAGGTCACCGCTGAGTGGGTCCTGATAGGCTTCCGTTGCCGGGATGATTTCCCAACCGCGCTCGCGCAACGCAGCGCACAAATCATCGATAAACAAGGCTGCCAGGTCATTTTCGTGCAACAGCAGGGTATGGGCAGGGGATCGCCCCAGTGTATCGATCGCGATCTGATCGTAAAACGCGACCGCTTCGAGTAATACTGTCACGTAAAGGTCACGCCAGCCATCGATGTTGACGGGCTGCTTGCTGTTCACGGCTTCATCGAACAACGCTTGCAGATACCAGTCGTAGTTGTCGACGGTCACATAGCCCTGTTCGAGACCAAGACGCGTCAGCCCCGCGCGGATCGCATCGCGCCGTTCGATTGAGCCGCCCTCGTTCAGAAACGGAAATCGAAACCACGGCTGGTAACCGTCGAAATCGCGCAGCTGTTTGTGTGCGCGCTCGACATCCGCGATGAACGCATCCGCCGGCATACCATCCGCCGAGCCATGCGCGTATGAATGGTTGGCCAGCGTGTGTCCTGCTTCGACATACTGACGCAGGCGAGCCTCGCCCTCGCTGCCGCGATTGTCCAGATTCTTGCCCGTCGAGAAGAACATCGCACCTTCGACGTCCGCTGCGGCCAGCGCATCGATCAGCATGCGCGTGCGTTGCTCGGCGGGCATCAATGCACCGGCGCCGCGCGGTGCATCGTCGAATGTGATCGCGATGCGCTTGTCTGCACTGGCGCCACGACTGGTGATCGCCAGTACCAGGCCAATGAGTACAGCGAGGCGAACGGCGAACTGACTCATCACATTACTCGCCGTCGGTAGGGGACAAGATCAGTCCTGTTTCCGGACTGATGTTGCCGGCTAATACAGATGCATAGGCGTCCGGCATCGCGCCCATGCCATCCACGTATTCGTAGCTGAGCCAATCACTGCTGCGTGTCGCCGCGCTGTGCCAGAAAGCGAAAGCCTTTTTCTCGAACTCGCCAGGACCCCAGTCTTTGGCACGCTTTTGCATGTGGCCGGGTGCAAAGAACATTTTGCTGCGTGCAGCGATAAACCCCTCGACCATCTGGTTGTCATCGTAATGCGTCAAGCCGACGTTTGACGTGTACTTCATGTTGTCGCCAAGGTGTTGATGCAGCGCAGCCAGTACCGGACCATTGCCGGACATATCGACAATCACAGTGGGTCGGTCAGGCACCGACAAGATGTCGTCGTAGGTTAGTACGTCGTCGTACAGTCCGAGTGCTTGCGTCTTGGCGAGATTGCCGGCCGACGTAATACCGACAGCGGGCTTCGCTTGCGCATCATCGGCCAGCGCATAGGCAAGTCCGATCGACGTTTTCGAAGAGGCGCTTGGAATGATCACTTGCTCAGCGCCGAAATAGTCGTTGTCTACGAGATAGTCGTACAAACAAAATGACGTCGCATACAGTGGAAACAATAGCATGCGTGCGCTATCCATCGCCGGGTCGTAGTGGGGCTCCCGCTGGCAGCGCGCGTAACCGTTGTAAACCGGTGGCAGGTTCGCGCGATGTGCGGCACCGTCGGTCAATCTTTGTTCGGCGACCTTGCCCGGCTGCATCGTCAGGTGCGTCGCCATTGGCCAGTATCCGTAGAGTCGTTCACCGACGCCGATCTCGTTGTGCCGTGATTCAGTCACATCTGCAAAACCCCAGACCGGGATCATGCCCCATTCGTCCGGACACGGAAAAAATTGCCAATAGCCGATCTTTTCGCCAACGACACCATAGGTGATGTTGTTGGCGGTGAGCGCAAATCGATCGACGGCGACGCGTATCTCGCCGTCACTGAGCGGCAACGCATCATAGGTTCGTATCCGATGGCGCTCCAGATTTTGTCGGTCGACTTCAAATTGTTGCACTTGCATGACGCTGTCCCCTTCGCGAACGCTGTGAATGGTTGAGTATACGCCGTTGATCGACGCGACAAACTAACGGATAAATCGTGAACCGGGGGCCGGCGGTGGATGCGCAGGACCGGCAAAGCACTGTGCGATCGCCATCCACTGCCGAGCGGTGTCACCGGTGACCGTGAGGTTCGTGTCGTCGATGTGGCGGACCTGAGTGACGACCTGGCAAAACTCAAAGGCTTCGCCGCAGATGCGATCATTGTTGGCTTCGTCGCCGTGACACCAGATATCGCCCGAGGGTGCCGAGAGCTGTAGGAACGGCATACGATCAGGTGGCGTTTTGCCATGTGTTTTGAAATTGAAGGCAAATGTATTGACGCCGAGCGCGACGATATGTCGGATCCGATCGGTGCGCGGTCGCTGTTGACCCAACGCATCGTAAATCGCCTGACCATGCGCCCAGGTTTCCATGATTCGGGCGGACAGGCAGGACCGCAGACTCATCGAGGGTCCGCCCCACGCGACGCGGTGTTTCGGGTCCGCATCGGCAAAAACACGTCCTGTGTCGGCGACGCTTTCCATCCAGCGCGCACGAACGGCCTCGTCGCTCAATCCGCCGAGCTTTGTAGCCTCGAACTCGCGCATGCTTTGGCCGCTTTGCAGCGCCATCAGCATGTTGGTCATGAAACGCTGGAAATCATCGGGAGTTTCGTAGGTCATGCAGGCCGCTTCGTTCCATATGGCAAGGTGTCCGAGAATGTCAGCGATACGCCAGTTCTTAAATTGTGTCTCGGTCGCGAGTGTCGCGTTATCCAGAGAGGCGGTCGGCGTGGCGAGTTGTTCGCTTTCGGCAACAAAGTCTGCGGCTTCAAAAAACGGCATCAGTCGTGCGCCTCAATTTCGATCAGGACACTGCCCGAGTCCACTTGCTGGTCGGCTTCGCAGTGCACCGCAGCGACGGTACCAGCGGCGCCCGCGAGAATATCGTGCTGCATTTTCATCGCCTCGATGACCGCGAGCGTCTGGCCTTGGGTGACGACATCGCCGGCTGTGACGGTAAGGTCGATGATGCGACCATGCATCGGTGCCACGACGTCGCCGGCACCCTGAGCCTGGTCCGCTGTGACGCCGGTACGCGGGCGAATGATCGTGCCGGTGCGATCGCCGGTCGCCACCAGTATCCGATGCTCATCGAGCACGTAATGAAACGCGATGACCTGTCCGTTGCTCTGGCAGACAATGCGATGCGTATCCTGAGACACAATTTCAAAAAGCTGGCCGTCGACATCGAGTGCGTCTGGTCCGACGGATACGATGTCCAGGTGGCGCGCGACATTGTCCTGCAAAACACTGAAACGGCTTCTGAGTGCGCCATCACTGCGCCAGCCCAGTAATCCGCGAACACCAACCGCCGCGGCACACCGTGCACGCTCGTGCAGATACCAGGCCAGGCCGGCAAGCTGCTCGAGCTCGAAAGTCGCCGCGTTATCGTGAGGTGGCGCTTGCATCTGTTCTTCGATGAATGCTGTTGTCGCCGCTCCGCGTGCAAACGTCTCGTCCGCCAGAGCATGAATCAGGAAGTCACGATTGTTCTGAACACCGAGTAATGTTGTCTCGCGCAATGCGGCGATCAATTTACGGCGCGCTGTATCTCGCGATTCGCCGTGGACGATAATCTTCGCCACCATCGGATCATAGAAGGGTGAGATCGTGCTGCCCGTCTCGATGCCAGCGTCTGTGCGGGCGGACCCTGAAACTTGCCATAGCAGCGCATCGCCGACCGCTGGCATGAAGTCTCTGTTCGGATCTTCGGCATACAGTCGCGCTTCCATCGCATGTCCGCTCATCGAGACCTGTGATTGATCAAACGGCAGCGGCGCGCCTTCGGCGACGTTGATTTGCAGCGCGACAAGATCCAGCCCCGTGATCATTTCTGTGACCGGGTGTTCGACCTGCAAGCGTGTGTTCATTTCCAGAAAATAAAACTCTCCGGTGTCATCCAGCAAGAACTCGACGGTGCCGGCGCCGACATAGTCGATGTCTTGCGCGGCGGCAACCGCAGCAGCACCCATGCGTGCGCGCAGCGCATCGTCAACCACGGGGCTGGGCGCCTCCTCGATGATTTTCTGGTGACGTCGTTGCACGGAGCAATCACGCTCGCCGAGATGAACGGTGTGGCCGTGTTGGTCGGCGAGAATTTGAATCTCTACATGTCGTGGCGACGCGATGGCGCGTTCGAGGATCAGCGCATCATCGCCAAAAGCGGACAGTGCTTCGGTGCGGGCAAGTCGCAACGCATCGGCCAGGTCGCTCGCCGCGCGAACAAGCCGCATGCCGCGACCACCGCCGCCAGCGGAGGCTTTGACCATCAACGGGTAGCCGATTTCGGCCGCTGCTTCGATCAACCGAGCGTCAGATTGGTCATCTGCCTGGTAGCCAGGCACACACGGCACGCCCGCGCTGACCATGCGCCGTTTGGCAGCGGCCTTGTTACCCATGATAGCCATCGATTCGGCCGATGGACCGATCAGCGTAATGCCCGCTGCCGTGCACGCTTTAGCAAGTGCGGGATTCTCTGATAAGAACCCGTATCCGGGATGGATCGCATCGGCTCGTGACTCCCGCGCGGCTTCAATGATGCGTGCAATGTTGAGATACGAGGCTGTCGCTGCTGACTCACCGATCGGTAGTGCGGCATCGGCTGCCACGACATGCGGTGCTGTGGCATCCGCCTCTGAGTAGACTGCAATGGCAAATCGACCTTCTTGCCGAATGGTTCGAATAACACGGCAGGCAATCTCGCCGCGGTTCGCAACCAGAATACGCTGCAGCCGTCTCATTCGTGCCACCGTGGCGCTCTCTTCTCGATAAATGCGCCGATGCCCTCGCGGCCTTCGTCGCTCGCCAGTCGCTCGGCAAACACCTCTGCGGCGTTGTCGATAAGTGTCGTACGCTGCAGGCCTGTCAGCGAACGCAACAAAGACTTGGTCGCGGCTACCGCACCCGGCGCGCAGCGCCTGACATCGGTTTGCATCTGGCTCTCTATCGCATTGAGCGCATCGCCATCGTCAACGACAAAGTCGGCGAGCCCAAACGTCTGTGCCTGTTGCGCATCGAAGCGAGCGCCGGTCAGCATCAGTCGTCGTGCGGTTGCCTGCCCCGCTCGTTGTATTACCAACGGCGCGATTTGTGCCGGCACGATGCCCAACTGGGTTTCGGTCAGTGCAAAGCGGGTGTCTGCTGTGACAGCGACGATATCGCCTGCGCACATCATGCCGAGACCACCGGCGATCGCAGCGCCGTGTACGAGCATGACGACGACCTGCGGCATTTCATTGATCTGGTGGAACAACCCGCCAGCGCGCCGACTAACGGCATTGATGGTCGCCAGTGATGCCTCGTTTAGTTCGCGCTGGAAGCCCTTTAGATCGCCACCCGCGCAAAACACTTTGCCTGCGCCACGGAAGGTAATGCCACGAACGTCTCGATCGTCTGCGACTGCGGTTAACACGCTCGACACATCGGCGACCATCGCATCGCTCAGCGCATTGCGGTTGGCGGGCTGATTCAGAGTGATGGTGAGCCAACCCCGGTCGAGTGTTGTGAGGATCGTCTCTGCACTCATATTCTTGCCACCCCGAAACTGTTGGGTCGGGTGTTTGTCGTCGCGCCCGCAGCGATCGTGTCGAGCAAGAAACCCAGCACGCGGCGGGTGTCGCGGGGATCAATCATGCCGTCATCGAGCATGTGCCCGGACGTGTAAAACGCATCGGACTGGCCGTCAAATAATGCGCTTAGCTCCGATTCCTGCCGCGCGACGATGTCGTCCGGCAAGTCCCGGCCTTTGGCTTTGGCCGCTGCGCGGCTCACCATGGTCATCGTTTTTGCTGCCTGATCGCCACCCATAACGCCGGTGCGGGCATTGGGCCATGTAAGCAAAAAGTCCGGCGCCATGCCGCGTCCGCACATGCCGTAGTTGCCAGCCCCGTAACTGGCGCCAATGTTCATCGTGATCTTCGCGACATCGACATTCGTTACTGCCTGAATCATCTTCGAACCGTGTTTGATCATGCCGCCTTGTTCATAGGCTTTGCCGACCAGGTACCCCGTGGTGTTTTGCAGAAAGATCAGTGGATGGCCCGCTTGATCGCACAGCTGCATGAACTGCGTGGCCTTGGCGGCACCCGAAGGATCGATGGGGCCATTGTTGGCGATGATGCCGCAGGCGTGGCCGAACACCGCCGCTTGTACGCAAACCGTGCTGACGCCAAAGCGTGGCTTGAAATCGAGCAAGTCTGAGCCGTCGACAATTCGCGCGATCACCTCGCGCACGTCATACGGCTTACGGTAGTCCAGCGGCACAATGCCGGCGATGTCGTCGATGTCGAGTCGTGGCTCTGCAAATAATCGGGCTGGCTGCGGCGGACAACGCTGCTGCCATTGCAGTTTGCTAACGATGTCGCGTCCGATCTCGATTGCGTGTGCATCGTCCTCGGCCAGATACTCGACCAGGCCGCTGACTTCTGCGTGCATTAGCGCGCCGCCCAGCTCTTCGTCGGTTGCGATCTCGCCAGTTGCCGCTTTCAATAACGGTGGACCGGCGAGAAACGCTTTGGCGCGATCGCGAACAGCGACGACGTAGTCGCTCATCCCCGGCATATAAGCACCGCCCGCCGTCGATGAACCGTGCAACAGATTGATCACTGGAATACCGGCAGCGCTCAGTCGCGCGAGGTTGGCAAAGAAGGTGCCACCGGCAACGAAACCGCCGACGGTATACTGCATCAGGTTGGCACCGGCACTTTCGACGCAGTGAACGAACGGGAGCTTATGCTTCAGTGCGATTTCCTGCGCCCTGAAAATGCGGTAGGCCGTGGGTTCTGTCAGTGCGCCGGCCTGAATGCCGCTGTCGCTGACGGAGATGACGCAACGCACCCCTTCGATAAAGCCGATGCCAGCGATCACATTGCCGCCGGGCAGCGATTTTGCCTCATCGCTATTGTCCTGCAGATAGCCGGCCAGATTCGCAATCGCAAAAAACGGCATACCGGGGTCGAGCAGGGCAGCGAGGCGATCGCGAGGCAGCAGTTGCCCGCGTTCGGCGAACCGCTCTGCGCGCTTTGCTGAGAGTGTGGCGCCGCGTTGATTGAGTTCTTCCAGCCGAGCTACCAGCGCCAGCATGCTGCTGCGATTGGCCGAAAACGCTTCGCCACGGGTGTTGATGCTCGATTCGAAATTCCCCATTTCAACCTGCTGTCGCTTATGTCCGTCGCTTCAGATTGTAGCGCGCTGTTGTCATGCCGACAGCTCTCTCGCCATTTGCAATGGAATCTCGATTGGCGCCGCAAGCAACAGTTGCGCATAGCCCTTGCCTTGCGGGTCGTTCCGTAGGCTCGCAACACCGCCGCCGCCGAGCACATCGTGAAGCACAAAATTCAGCGCGGCGATGCCGGGCAGGAAGTAGCGATCCACCGGTCGGCTCGTGAAGTGCGCAAATCGATCGGCAACAACATCGGGGTGCAGTGCCTGCCAGATATAGGGTAGATATTCTGCACGCCGTGCGATGACACCAATGTTGGCCTTGTCGCCTTTGTCGCCGCTGCGTGCCCAGGCAAGGTCGATCAACGGTACTGTCGTCGTGTGGGTGTCTTCGTCTGGCGGCAATGGCGGTGAGATTGGCGTCGCTGGGACCGACGTGAACTGTGCCGGGCGGATTGTCTGCGTATTGTCACCAATCGACACCGAGATGTTCACAGCTTTTTTCTCGGTCAAGAATGAATACAGCCGTATCACCGGTGATGGGCGAGGACGCGTACCAGCAAATCCTGTCAGTCCCGGCGGTCCGCTGAGTGCAGCCCCGATAGTCTCTCTGAGCAGCATACCGACCGCGCTTTTGCTGGTATGGCGTACCGCGATCTTGAGCTGAACTTCCCTTGCGCCGTCGACCGCACGAAAATCGCCGTAGTGATGTTCGTTGCCGGTCAGTTCGACCAATACGTCGGCGTAGTCTGCCAATCCCTGCTGTGCCAGCAATGCGCGTGTACGGCGCAAGACACCTTCGGCAAACAGTCGCGCTTTTCGGTCGGCGGCCTCGCCATAAAACAACAGTGTTTGCCCGCCGCGGAATCCATCCATATAGGTCGCGCTCACCTTATATTTGTCTCCAGGCGGCCGACCGCGAATACCGGAGACCGCCACAACATCACGGTCGGTGGCGTCGATACGCGCCGCAGAGAAATCGCAGATGACGTCCGGTAGTTCGTAGCCTTGCGGGTCGCCGACCTCGTACAGTAATTGCTCAGCGACTGTGCCGATGCTGACGACTCCACCAGTACCCGGCGGTTTGCTGATGGTGAAGGAACCGTCGGCCGCGACCTCGGCAATCGGATAGCCAATGTCGTGCATGCTGTCTGCGATCGCGAGCCAGTCTGTGAAGTTGCCGCCGGTCGCCTGCGGGCCGCATTCCAGAAGATGGCCAGCGATACTGCCGGCGGCGAGCCGATCGAAATCGTCTTCCTGCCAGCCGAAGTGGTGAATGCAGGCACCGAGCGTCACGGCGCTGTCGACGCAACGCCCGGTAATGACGATATCCGCGCCTTGATCCAACGCATGTGCGATCGGAAAAGCACCCAAGTAAGCATTGATACTGGCGACACGCTCGGCAGCGGGAAACGCATCGCCCGTGAACATTTCGGTAGCGTTGGCAAAGCGGTCTATCTGGTCTATCAGGTCATCACCGGTGACGACGGCGACGGTCAACGATAGTCCGAGTTGATCGATCAATGCGCGCGTGGCTGTGGCGGCGGCTTGCGGGTTGACGCCGCCGGCGTTCGAGATGATGCGAATACCACGCGCCGCGATATCGCGGAGGTTACTGGCCAGTACTGTCGTAACGAAGTCGGTGGCGTAACCGGCTTGTTCGTCTGCGGCGCGCGCACGCGCCATGATCGACAGCGTGATTTCGGCGAGGTAGTCATAGACAATGAAATCGAGCTCGCCATGATGGACCAATTGTGGTGTCGACAGCGCTGTTTCACCCCAAAAACCACTAGCGCCGCCGATTCGGACTGAAGATGTATTCAAGTTGCCGTTACCCCCCTCGTCGCCTGCTTGGTCAGTATACGAGGAAACGCCAGCGGCGGTTTAGTCGGACGCTTATTTGCGGCATGGCCTCCGCGGCATAAGGCCGTCCATGGCCCAAAAAAAAGCCCGGCGACTGCCGGGCTTTTCTTCGCAAACTTTGCGTGCGCTTACCAGCGGTTGTTACCGCCGCCACCGCCACCGCCGCCGAAGCCACGGTCATTGCGTGGTTGACGCGGACGCGCTTCGTTAACAGTGATTTGGCGACCGTCCATGCTGGTGCTGTTCAGCTCATCGATCGCTTTCTGCGCTTCAGAATCAC
>ERZ1740062.993-NODE-993-length-12497-cov-10.713872_pt1 | contig 12497 bp, 9 predicted proteins | sample MGYA00581741_ERZ1740062 | MGnify/ENA primary metagenome ERZ1740062 (study PRJEB43018, sample SAMN04849747) | marine metagenome | isolation source: floating plastic debris | place: Pacific Ocean | collected 2008-09-01 | study: EMG produced TPA metagenomics assembly...
ATAATTCATACCTCTTTAGACTTGTAGTAGTTGAATATATCTTGAGCGTATTCAGGACTCTGGAATGTATCGAGCTCGTTCTCCTTATCGATATCCTGATACTGTAGGTCTGTACGACCATGTGCTGTGGGTGCTACAAAGCGAGGAACGTTATGAATCTTGGGATGGACCAGAACACTCCATCATTATAAACTAACACATACTGAACAGAACAATATTTTCAGTGGCATTTACATGACAGTATATTACAATTAAATTCTGCTACCATCGATGATGGCATTATATCATTTATATTAATTTAAAAACTTTATCACCAGTTCCCTGAGTCTACCAACTTCTGAGCTGGAGCTACGTGGCTAAATGTGTCTATTTTTATACTGTAAAGTATACAAATCAGAGCTGAGCTGATTTGATACCACAATTTGCGCCAGGTCTAAATTTGTAGTACATGTAGGCTACTTGCAACTACATGATGTTAATAGGATAACTGTAGGGTTAGAAGACTAATTATTGCTAGCACAAGATAACTATTAGATTATTACTAGATATAGTCCCAGTTGGATATGATTCACTCAGATTATTTTGTGGTTGTGGCTAGAAGCAAACAAATTATTATCTCAATCAACAAAACCATGGATTTTAAGGTTCACAGAAAACTGTGAGGGTTGCTACTTCAATAGGCCTTGCATTCAGTTTGATTTGATTGCACTGTTCACTTTTTTCCCCGCAGAGTATGATTTTCAGACGGCTGAACAGTAGGCTGGTAATTCGTTTCCACAGGTGACATTAAAAAATACCAAACATCACACTTCTTAACCAAATGTTGAATATACAGAGGAATAGCAACTTTGTCAAAATTGATAAAAAACAATCCAGGACTAATACTCAACCTGTTGCTGATGGGTGCGACAATGTGGTGATATAAATGATGATCTGTTAACAAATGGGAGTCTAACCATCCAAAGTGGACTTTAGGGTCCTGAGAATGCAATCTTCACTTTTAGTCATTTCCATCATTCTTTAGTCTTTCCAAGTGAAAATTGTGTCTGCACTTTCTTCATACTTATCTTCCCACCCTCCCATAAACCCGGTTTGGGCCCGAAAAAAAAATCAACTCAATGTCGCTAACTCACGAGCAGGAATATGTAGTAGATCAGGATCGACTGTGTGTGGCTCTCTCTGCTGTTTACTACTGGAGCTGATGGTGACAGACGCAGAGCCTGACAGTGTGGAACTGGTACCTGAGAGCTGTGAGTTCAACTCATTCAAAGTCTGTACATCAGTACGTGAGTCCTTAGAGCTACAATAGAAGAGATAAATAACAAATAGAGAATAAAATTAGGCTATTATTTTATAGTCCATTCTCTACCATTTTGAAGCATCTAGTCACGCCCATGGATTTAGATTTTGTACCCAGTCAGAGTGATCTACTCGACGGATTCCAAAAGTAGCGAGTTTTGATTATAAAATTAAATTTATACGAGCAGTCATGTACATTCTAAGTTGAAATTTGGCTAATATGTTGACATTTTAGCTCCATTGAAAATTTTCTTCCTATTTCGAACATAGCTAGGCATGAGCATTCAACCCCAATCTCTCTATAACAAATCACTCATTTGCACAAAACACCAGCCTGACACCCATGCTCAAACATGCCGACACAACACATCCTAGTCAGGTCTAGAAGTTAGAATACCGGTAACAGCTTTTTATCTCAGCCCCAGTCAATAATATTTCTGTGAGATAGATAATAGACTTTGCTTCAATTGTTCTCATTCGCAGTGGACAAAGCGGTAATTATTATTCAGCTCAGTTAGTAGTGCCTGAATGAATATTGACAACTGGATTATGGTTAGGGAATTAACAACAGGTGCTAGACAATAGAAAATTGGGAATTGACTGCTCCAAGAAATCAAACACTTTCATGTTTTTATGACATCAAGTGAAATTAGTTAATCTTGCAGACAGGGAACTAGTCGAATCAAAATTAGAAATGACGTAGATCAAAATCAATGCATCCTGACAAACAAATAAGAGACCGCTGTGAGCTCTACAAGATGGTAAGACAGTGTGAGCAGTTAATGTTATTTGAATGGGGAAATAATGGTTTCAAAAGTAAATAATTGTAGGCCTATACCAGGATAGCCTACTATGAGCAAACTTAATGAGATTTCAAATAACAAGTAGGTTAGGTCAAACATAAGTGCAACCCATAGCCATAGATATCTCAATGTCCATGGTGGAAGCCTAAGACTAACTAAGAGTGTTGATGCAATAAGATTTTCAAATTACTGGCAAAAATCTTCATTGGAATCAGAGTCATAACTAAGAGGTCTAATATGGCAACATACTGAGTAAGACAGGGCTGACACTTGTAGTCTGGATGCTCAGACCAATGAAGTTCATTGCTCTGACGGGTGAAGTACCAGTATATGACTCGAGGTATGAAACTTTGATATTAAAAGCAATATACTCCAACTAGGTTTACACAGGAAACTGATTATAATGAGTCTACGTCTAGAAATTGAGAATGAAACTTGGCTGTATAGTCACCTAAGCAAAAGATGAAGTGTGAACCAATCAAGCAACAACATATCTAGGCTCTCCGCAGTCACTGTCTGATTATATTGAACAGATAAGTAGTCGTCTCAATGGCAGTATTTATTTTGTTTTTTGTCACACATTCTACATGGCATATGCACACTTACCTTTGTCTGGTCAGAGATTTCTGTGAGGACAATGAGATCTCCTGAGAACTTATACTACATGTATCACTGTCTGTCATAGACCTCAATGATCTCTTCTCTGTTTGTTTACCCTTCTTGGTATTAGCACCTGGAGCTTTCTTCTTCAAAATAGAACAGCATTTTGAAATAGCTACAAGTTTCTCAAAAGTAAACCGCCCGAGAAATACGCAGAGGATAATTTATTTTTGCAGTAGGCTTTCATAGAACATCTAGTAGGCCTATCAAGTTTAAACAGCAAGGAAACCGGTGTAGAATCAAGCAACTCAACTGTGCTGTAAATCATTCACAAAGCTTGGAACACACATAGACCTAACAGCAGGCGTCAAACTAATTCAATGACAACTTTTACTAGGCAGAACAGCATCAATATCGTTACATGTATGTGGTATTAACAGTCTCAGTGACCACCCTAGTATCTCACTGGTCTAAGTGCTCACACTCAAGTGAAGCAAGTAGCGACCATTATCAAACTTAAGAAAAAGATGAAGATGGGGTTTTTATATAACAGCGCCGCTAATTCCACCAGACTGCCGGTAGCATTGTCTACTCACATTAGTTAGATCACCTAGAGCAGCACGTTTAGCTGGTTGTGTTTGATGTAGAGAGTTCTCTGATTCTGACATCTTACGCTTTGCTGCAGCAGCCGCCAATGTCGTCTTCTTGTTGTTTGCCTACAAAAAGAAGAGCACACATTGGAGTATAAAAAAACCAAAGGATTACTGCAAAGGTTCTGTCTATGATAAGTGGACACTGCAAGTTCCGCTTCACATCAGTAGGCCTACCAGTGAGTAGGCCTACTGATGCGATTTCAAATCACGTCTTTTAGACACAATCTGTGTAGGCCAGTGGCTTTGACAGACCAGGTCAATGGTTGGGCAAGCAGAAAGCAAGCGTTACACAGAAATTGTATGGAAAAAGACACAGTACACCTACCAGGGCCTTGGCTCAGAGTTCATACAATAATATGGGTTCATTCAATGCCTGCTGCGTGTCGCTTACATGGTCTCAGCTTTCCTGCTCGTTTGAAGGCAACAAGGTACTGGTAGTTAATAATTTGATCACATTAACAACATAGCCTGTACTTACAACATTGTTAGAGTTAGGTCTCGGTATTCTGTTAGATGACCGCAACACTCGTTTGTTCTCCATTCTGTTAATCTAAAATCTCTCTGTGAGCAGTCAAAAGAGCTGTGATTATAGGATATTCCCTGATGTATATATGTGGAAGTATGTCTACGACTGGACTATGTGATACAGCAGACTTCTCTCTGTTGATGGAGATGACATCGACGTGACTAAAATTGACCACAGGTAGGAAGTCTTTGCACTCAGACTGACAGACCTGAAAACCAGAAAACAAGATTCAATTGATCGATGCAAATCGCAACCAAACTGTCAGTAAATAAAAACAGTTAGATATATATTGTCATAGGCCTACATGTAGGTCTATCTTGTATCTCAAAGGCTCACAGCAGAGTGGAAGAAGAGTTGTTTGATGACATCTGGGCCTGTCTAACATCTCTGGTAAGCCCAACTCAAAGGAGTAATACTCGTTGCTACCACTTGCTAGGCCAGAGAGCGACATACCAAGGAGTACTCCTTGGACATACAAAGGCAACAAAAACATAAATCTACAACAGATTGTCTTAGATACTCAGACCAATGTCCACTGATACATCAGAACAAGGACCTTGATCAGGCTAATCCAAAATGATAAATAATAAATTCAAATTCACACTTTTTGACTTTCCTTTTTTTAGTTTTATCTTCTATCTATTCTATCAATGTGCCTATCAATGAATCAATCAATCTCTCTACCTAGGGCCTAGTAGGGACACAGGCTCACACTTTGAATTCATGATGCTGAACTTTGTGATACTTGTTGCATAAATACAAACAGTTGACTAAAACCCTTACTTAAAAATCTCTTAAAATCTGGCTAACCTTTCCCAACAGAATTTTCCCTCCAAAACCACATTCATGATTCTGGTAGTTAAATTGACCTAACGCATTGTCAAATCTGCCTTCCAAGCTGTGAAATTTATATAAATACTACTCACAACTGTTTACTTAGAACATGGATGATGTCTGTAAGAGCTGATGTTTAAAATGTTGCAGATTCTCCGTCTTCCCTCCAAACTTGAAAAGCCAACCTCAAATTTTGGAGCCACTCAGCTGTAAAATGCGGATTTCAAATTATGCTGCACGTGACGTCATACTGTGGGAATTTCACTGTGTTTGTCCAATCAGATTCAAGAAATTGCTGAGCAAGTGGAGACAATAACTATTTTAATGGTAGTTGTTTTCTCTTTTTAGTAAAAGCTTTAAGAGTTGTCTTCTTTTTGTCAGAGGGCATGCAATCCCTAATAAAAGAGCTAAAAATCCTATAATATTTAGGGTATCTCACTTTATCAGCATGGGCCTGAATAAGGGCAACAAGCGCAGGAATAAAATGTCATAAGTAGTCCAAATGTTTCATTGAAGGGATTTACCCTTCTAGAAAAACTTAATAATTTTTTTCATATTGATGGGCGCATCACAAGGTGCTTGTTGATAGCCTTTGCGTTTGTGAGAATTATACTTGGATTGTGTGTCCAAAACCTTTTTTAGTGTTGTTCATCATGTAGCACCAATGCATACAGGACTGCACGCCTGGCTTGGTTGAGCAGTTAAAGAGCTACGATGGGTGCGAGACCACCCTTTTTAATATAACCTGGTAGTTTATGCTCAACAAACTTGTTCACCATCTTTGGTCTTTGCTTTTTGCAGTACAATAAAATACACAAATATTGAAACATTCTTCAATTAATTTATTTGAAGAGATCTTCCGATTTTTTGGAATTATACATTGACCTACCCTAGAATAGTAGAGTAAATTCATTTGTTAGCGTTTCACCTTTTTTTAGTTGATGTGAAATCAATATCATCAGCTAGGATTTCTTTTAAGTTTTTGAAGGTCTCGCAATGATATAAATACAAGGTCTATACAAATAAAAAAATATGCAAGCTAGGCATTTAATTTAACTGGTTGATGTGGCTAGGAAATGCCATATTTCAGTCGCAAACAAATTTGTCTTTGGCAAACAATTCCTATAATGCAGGATAGCACCACTGTCAAAACAGGACTATATGCATAAATGAGAATCATCATTGATGCAAAATTTTGAAAAATTGTGAAGATTCAAGCAAATCTCACAGTTCAACTCTCCAAGTCCTTCAACATGAATTGCAATGCAATATCTCCAGTACATAGCAAGAGGAATTTTCTATCTTCCAAACAGAAGGCTTTCAATCATCTCTATTTTTTGTCGGTGAACTTCTTGACAGCTGAACCTGATGAGGTTGCCACCGTCCAGGGAGAGGCAGATAATTTGAGCTTGACTGGAGGGTTCACTGAACCAGAGGAAGGTTGTCTGTCTTGCTTAGACGCTGAAGGCGCTTCATCTTTTCCATTTGGTTCTGATTGCGCTTCATTTGGTTGATCGACAACAACAATGACAGAGTTCGCCGCTGACTCAAATTGAGTGGTCGATACAGAACCTTTGTTAGGATCTTTATCAGCAGAAGGTTTGGAGTCTGTGGCTGGGTCATCTGGTGTGAGTTTTGTCTCTGATGTTATACTGGTTACTTCTTGCGGCTGTATACTCTTGTTCAAACTGGTAGCACTTCCATAAGTACTGAAAACTTCACTTTTACCCTGCAAATTTTAAGAAAATAGTTTAACAGTTGGCTCATAAAATTGTGTATTAATAGTGATACTTAATACAGAAAAGCTCTTAAATTATTTTGAAACCAAACTGCATATTTGGAATGAATGGCACTACTCAAGAGAAGAATCAAGATGCAGATGTTGATTGGACATTCAATCAAACCCACTTTGCTGACATCTGTAAATACAGAGGTACCGGACGCTCGACTTGGCTCAATCACCCTGATTCTGGGGTTTGTCTCTAATCCTAGGATTGACGAGATAACTTCAACTGGCTGAACTGGTATGTCAATAGGGTGGATTGGTACCTTAGGCTTTAGTTCCTCCATTTGCAGCACTTCTTGTTGCTTTTTATCAGCCAACTCCGCTGAAATAGATGAGTAAGTAAGAACATTTAAGAAAACTTATATGTGAATGAGTTGTCTTTTCCTGTTGAAAGAAAAGGTAACTCCTCAACAAGTTTTTCACATTCAATCAAACCATCACACACCCTCCATGGATATCATATATTGTGAAGGGCTCAAAGGGTTGTTCCTATGCATTTATTTCAAATCAGTGAGTGGGCTACTTTATAATGCGCCCAACTATTGTAATCGTACCGCGTTCTCGCTCATCTCTTCTTCGCCTCCAGTAGATAAAAGCCAATACTGTAACAGCAATCAGTACAACTACAACAATGATCCCGGCAGCAATTCCACCACCATTTCCGTATTCTCCACTCTGAGATCTACTGGCAGCTTTCTTTGTTGCTCTATCATCTTCGTTTGCTACCATTGCAGTTCCATTAACTTCTGGGGAGAAAGAGAAGAAGTATCACAGGAATCTTAATGCGCAAGATTTTTCTCCTTGTTAACATTATGCTTATTGAGCGATTCCACCACACAATCATAGCAAAACTTTTCACACATATCTTTTATTGATAGGCCAATTTATTGCCTTCTTCTTTGTAGGGCATACAATGCATTAGGAGGCTCGTGTCAGATCACAGTAACGTAAAGTCTGATAGTTATCTTTGCGACAACATTCATGATAAATACCACTGCAAATCTTCTGGCACCAGGAAGCAAAAAAACCTTCAGTTTTTTAGCTTCACGTAAAATGACGTAACGCTATGGATCACAAAAAAATTGACTCTCTTCTTTTTCCTTTAGATGTTACTCCTGAACAAAAATGAGTGTAAAATTGCAATTCTTTCTTATGAGTATTTTGTGTCACTCATAGATGTGATTTGAGACCCAATAAATTTCATTCAAAAGGCTCTCAACAATTTTGTGATGTACACAATTTTTGCAATTTTTTCACAAATCTTTCCATCCAAAATTTGCTTGAGGGGTTGCAATAATGGTTGGTTAGTAGTCAGTTCAACACAACAAAGCCATATTTGTGACATATTCAGATTATCCCCACATGCATGTACTCCACGCCTTGACGTCTTTGGAAGCCAAAGTTTATGATGTTTCCTTTTAGAAAACAATCACAAACTTTGGCTACAAAGATTTCAAAGCATAGTTCTTGGAGGATATTATTGAATGAATTGGAAATTGGATTCAGGCTTCATAAATTTGACCTCGTACCTTTGAACAGGCTGAGAATTGGGGCAACCAATGATTTCCAGCTACCCTAAATGCTTCTGCAAAGCGATGAAATATCTACAAAAATGGTGTTCACTCAAATAAGCCAGAATGGGTTACATTCAAAACACCATCGGCAATACCCCAGAAATACATTGTCACATACCCATACTCAATTGATCGCACTCACAATCAGATTCCCTGCTCACAGAAGAACAAATCTTGATTTGATTTCAACCGGCTGAGAGATTATACGTTCTGGCATGGTTAAAAATGTCAAACACATTATGAGCTAAGGCGTCGTTCAAGGATGGGGCGCAGTTGTAAGTGCATTTACAACTGCATGCAGTTGGTTACGCAGTTACAGTTGTTAAACACAACTGAAACATTACCTATTGCCAAATCTGTAAAAGCATTATTTAAAGCTCGTGATCAAACAGAAACTTTGAGTCATTTTAATTTTGCTACTCGGTCGACTAATTATATTTTTGTCGTACAGTATTGTTTATAAACCGCAACAACAAGAATGTTTCAAAAGAATCTATTCACCCTAAGTATCGTATAAATACTTGTCAGTTAGAATGAGGTTCAAATTTTTTGAATTAAATCAAATTAAAACATTTTTCCATTATTATGATTGAAATGTATGATGTAGCGGTAGTTGTTGGCTATCTAATAAATAAAGATTTTGGCTCACCCTGTATGCAGAAATTTTAGCCAGTTGAAAGTTGCACACTTTTTGGCTTTGCAGTTAAATTAACTAATCTTGTGACTTTTATGACTAGCTATCAATGAGTAGCAAAAATGGAATACGAGTACCTATGAGTACTCTGATTTTAAAGTGGATATTCCCAAACCAAATATAAATTTATACATGGGAGTAGTTATTCTCCCATTGTAAGTAAAATTTATTACTGCGACAGTGCAACTACATATACACTATATGTACAGTTGTACAGTTGTGCTGAACAACTGCAACTGCTGTGTCTGTTCACCTCACTGCAACTGCAGTTTCAAATCAATCTCATCATTTGCTACTGCGCAAATGACTGGTTTTAGGCCAGACACGACTGTTATCACAACTGCAACAATGGTTTTAGGCCTGGCACAACTTTGATTACAACTGCAGCACTTAATCCTTCCAACAACTGCAACTGCAGATGATGGTTTTTAAGCCAAGCACAACGGCAAGCGTTATTACTAATGAATTCATGTCCTGCCTCGCAACTGCATTTCACTGCAACTGCATGCATTTGAACCACCTAACCCAAGGGTTGGCAGAGCCTCATTGATAAGATGCACAAATAAGATGGTTTTTGCTTCTTGGTGCTCGGTACTATATGAGGAGTGGTTTTCCGGGGCCAGGGGAATGAGTAAACGGTTTAAAAGAGCAGATGCCACCGGAGGCCTTCACACGACATGTAATGCCCTAATTCTTACCTCCATCTATCCAAGTGACAGTCCATGTAAAACTCAAATCGGATATATTAGCATTTCCAGCTCTCGCTGTAAAAGTCAAAGAGCACACAACTTTAGTGTCTGGCTGTAACCTGCAGCTAATTTTGTACTAACAGCAGTATAAGTATAAGTAACAGCAGAACCATTTCTGTGCGTGAATAGATTACATCACCAAAAAAACACAATTATTTATGATACATTTTAGTAGCATTAAACATAAATTTACCCATCAATATTAGCCCAAGATCTCTCTTCTCACCACGATTAACTATATTAAGCATTCAGGGAAGACTTTGAATAATTTGCGGTACCAGTATTACAGAATAACATACTTACGACCTGTGAACTTTACCACACACACAATTTCTTCTGTTGATTTACCAGCATAGAGGAGACTGAGATGTGATGAAGACTGCAGTGCCATCTGCTCGCCGTGTCTATACCAGCGATAAGTAAGGTTTTTCTCTGGACGAGCAGCGATCTTGTCACCACAATCTAGTGTATTGTTCATTGCACCAGAGATCTGTATCTTTGTCTTGGGATCAATCAACGGGTCTTTGTACATGAAATCTAGAAATTACCACACATGAGCAGCAGAATATGTGTAGGAAAGCATTTTTCCTTACACAATGGCCCCAGGAGTGCGTTTATGGTTGCTTTGATCTATTATGGTATTCAGTTATTCTGTATATTGTGCAAAGATCACATTTTGTACAAAGCATGTTGTGCTAGGCTGCAAATCTTTTTCAGTAGGAGTTGTCTATGTAATGTTTATGGTAGGACAACTCAAACTTCATCTTCACTAGTTCAAACTTACAGTGTGGTAGGAGAATTTGATGTAGCACCAGTCCTTCTGGATAATATGGATAACCTGTATGGTTCACATCTCTGCACATTACAGCTATTCCATTTCTGTCGTTAGCAGTTAGCGGAGCAAATGAACCGTTTTCACTGGTTTCAGTATCCTTGTCTATTCTTACTAAATCTATTAAAGTGTGCTACTGTAATCAACTCAAACCACAAACCTCTCGGAGAACATTTCAGCATTAAATAAAAGGCCTGCTGCATGGAGTGCCAGTCATTAGAAAGTAATTGCTAGTTAAAAATTTGTTGACCCAACAACCAATTGAACATGACTACCCACACATTGCAGAATAACATTTATTTACCCTATCATGATATTGTTATGACAGAAACAGAGTTTAATACACCACACTAGAGGCCTTTACCCTGCATGACAGAAAATCAAAACGTGAAAGCTACAGTTTTCTCAGGAGTGTCAAGTTTCATTATCGCTTCTAGCAATGTGACCCAAATGTCCCGTCACACTTACCATACACATACCTTCCTGCAGGTGATCCGCCTTCAGACGTACACCGCACACTTAATGGATACCCTTCCATCACCACTCCCGGGAATGCCATCTTTAAGTCATGTGGGATCTGCTTCAGAGGTGTCAGCCAGTTAAAATACTCGCCATGGAATTTGTCATCATTGTCGCTTGGCCAGACCTCACAAGCATAGTTTGTTAAATACTCACTCATGGCGTAAGTGATGTTTCCTTCGAGCATGAAACCCTTACCGTGTTCTAACCAGTCAGCACATATGCTAGTGTCAACTTCTATGTCAAAAAACTCTTCGAACATGTAATGAGACTCAAATCCAGAGCTGAGCGTCGACATACGAACTGCAAAACATCCAAAGTATCCTTCGGTAGCGTTAGACACCTCTAGCGGTGCGCTGATATCATATATGATTTGAATTGCAGTTGGGAGTTGTCCTCCTACTGGCGTTCCAGCTTCACATGTGAATTTATATGGTCCGCCGATGTACAAGTCAGTGTAGTTACCAAATGTCTGTGTAAAGTTTGACTCGTACTCGGTTGTGTTGTCTCTATATGCCAAACTCAAAAAGACTTGAGTGTTGATAAGAAAATACTTCAGAGTAACAAAAAGTGTTAATTGCATTTTACCTCCAAAATGCCATGTGGTTGCTGGACGGATCATGACAGAATGTGAATGTTAGACTACTAGTTGTAACAGTGCTACTAAACTAGTTTGCTTGATCTCAACAGAATGGTGAGAACACAACTTCATAAAGATCTGCAATAAATCTGGCATTCTTTCGACTCTCCGCTAAAATATTCCAGGAGTAGACAACCATTTTTTCATCGAAACAAATTCAGGATGACATTATCAAATTAACTCGATAACAGAGTTTACCAAAGGTTTCATGATTCCTAAATACTTTATTGCATTTTTGCCAAACCAATTCCAGTATAATTGAGAGAATCATTGCGTTGGCGAGAACTGCCCTGGATCAAACAAGGAGAAAAATCAGATTCAAACGACAGAAAGATGTTTAGATTATAATGTAGCCATGACCATCGAGTGAAGATCACCCTCTGTTTTTTGGCTGGTTTTTTTAAAACCATAACTATTTTCCGGTACGACCAAAATAAAGTCAGCTTGAGTGTAGCCCAGCTCATCGAAGGAGACGCTGTTGCTGCCAATACATTATAGCATCAATATAAAAGTACACGCAAAATCAGTGTGAAGGCCTTTATTGCTTTCACACCAAATCCTGAGCTTGCAAGCCTTTTTTGTTTTGCAGCAAGATCTGAGCACACAACTCCAAACTCCATACACGCTATTGATATCAGTTGAAATACGCTCATTGTAGTGTTTTGTGCAGGGCTATAGAATCCTAAGCAGCAGGTCACAATAAACAATGAGCATTAAAATAAAAAACTTCAGCAAACAAAATCAATACCTCGATACTGCAAACAATTGATTTTTTTCAAAAGGGATATTGTTCAGCAATGAAAAGCACACTCTTACATGCAGCTAATAAAGTTGTTGTTATGTAGCACATGCTGCATTCATTTCAGACTTGGTTTATAGGCGCATACTATCCTTTGTACACAAAACGTCGGCTATTTTTCTGTATAAGTTCGTAGCTTTTTATTTTGTGTTCACTACCTCAAAAATCATAAGGCGCCATGTTGTCAGA
>ERZ1740062.994-NODE-994-length-12494-cov-3.883270_pt1 | contig 12494 bp, 8 predicted proteins | sample MGYA00581741_ERZ1740062 | MGnify/ENA primary metagenome ERZ1740062 (study PRJEB43018, sample SAMN04849747) | marine metagenome | isolation source: floating plastic debris | place: Pacific Ocean | collected 2008-09-01 | study: EMG produced TPA metagenomics assembly...
AGATTTACAACATGTAGCAGCGGCGGTAACACCTAAGACGAAAGCCATTATTCCGGTTCATTTATTCGGACAACCCGTTAATATGACGGCATTGATGGAATTAGCTGCTTCTAATAATTTGTTAGTCATAGAAGATTGCGCCCAGTCTACAGGGGCAATGTGGAATAATCAAAAAGTTGGCAGTATTGGACACATCGGTTGCTTTAGTTTTTACCCCACCAAGAATTTAGGGGGTTGCGGTGATGGTGGTGCGATTACCACCAACGATGCAGAAATTGCCCAGAAGATGCGAGTATTAAAAGACCACGGTCAAAAAAGTAAATACCACTACGAAGAAATTGGCATTAATAGCAGATTAGATTCTATTCAAGCAGCTATTTTAGTGATTAAGTTACGTTATTTAGATACTTGGAACCAGCAAAGGCAGCAAGTTACAAAACGTTATAGTGAATTTCTCAGTCATATTCCCGGTATTGTTATTCCCCAAGAACTACCAGGCGGTACGGGAGTATGGAATCAATATACCATTGCTGTTAAGAATGGCAAAAGAGATTTATTAAAAAATAAATTGCAAGAAAGGGGAGTAAACACGGCGATTTACTATCCTCGACCTTTACACTTGCAACCAGTTTATCAAAGCTTGGGCTATCAACCGGGACAATTACCAGTAGCAGAACAAGCTTGTCACGAAGTTTTATCTTTACCCATGTTCCCAGAACTTTCTCAAGAACAGCAAGATTATGTAATTTATAGTTTGAAGGAAGTTATGGGTTAATAGATAGTTGTTAGTTGATGGTTGATAGATAAAAAACAACTACTAACCATTAACCACTAACTCCTAACTCCTAACTCCTAACTCTTAACTTTTAACTTTTTCCCCACTTTTAATTGCTTCAACCAAACCGCGTACAGCAGCTATCATGGCGACTTCACTATTAAGTTGGTTGATAGCGGTACCGACTCCGACACCAGCAGCACCACCGGCGATGGCTAGAGGTGCAGTAACGCTGGAAATACCGGAAGCACAGAGTACTGGTACTGATACAGCGCGAGAAATTTCGTAAGCTGCTGCTAAGGTGGGGGATGCTTTTTCAATTAATCCTAAAGTACCGGCATTTTGAGGTTTGCTGCTGGTACCGCCTTCTGTTTGGATAATATCTGCACCAGATGCAACTAATTCTTCAGCTAATTGTACCTGTTTGTCTAAGGTAAGGATATGAGGAACTGTGACGGAAAGAGTAATTTGAGGAAACAAAGCACGGGTTTGTTTTGTTAAAGCTAAAACTTCTTCAGCTTCAAATCTAATTCCGCGTGCATAATAAGAATCAAAGTTTCCAATTTCGATTAAATCAGCACCAGATGCAACTGCTTTGAGGAATTTTTCTGGTTCTACAGCCGATACGCAAATAGGCAAATCAGTTAAACTTTTCGCCATTTTGACTAAATCGGCATCGGCGGCAATATCAAGAAAAGTAGCTCCACCGTGATGTGCTGCCTTTACAGTTGCAGCAACACGGTTAGGATCAAAATTATTTAAGCCGCTGATGACTTTAAGTACGCGGCGATTGGTGAATGCACCTTCAAGTTGAGAATTTATCATTATAGTTTGACGTGTAATGCTGGGCAAATAAGCATTATTTTACCTTTAGTAGGTTACTTTAGACTGTCGGTGTAACAGATAGTAAAAAAATACATAATTGACACTGCCCACGGATAAATCCGAGGGGATTCTTAGTTCGCAGGGATTCCAATGAATTTACCCTCACTAAGCATCGTAGGAATTTATTTACCATTAGAGCGATCGCTGTTTGTTCTAGAGTTGCTCGTAGACTCGTATCATAAAGATAGATAGAAAGTAGCCTTTAGGATTACGGCATAAAATGGGCAGCATTTGGGAACTCGATTACTACTCGCGTCCGATTTTGGACGAAAATAAAAAGAAAGTTTGGGAAGTTTTGATTTGTGAAACTCCTTCAGATATTAGCAGCAAAACTGATTCTTTATTTCGCTACGCAAAGTATTGTTCTAGCAGTACAGTAAACTCCGTATGGTTGCAGACGGCATTGCAAGAAGCAATAGATAAAGCTGGAGAAGCCCCAGTGAAGGTTCGCTTTTTCCGCCGACAAATGAATAATATGATAACTAAAGCTTGCGAAGATATTGGTATTCCAGCACTACCTAGTCGTCGGACATTAGCACTTAACCATTTGCTGCTAGAGCTTACGGATGATGGATATCCCATTTTAGATTGATTTCAAGGAGGTTCTAATCCTTCCGTGCGATTAGATGCTCCTTTACCCCAACGTTTGCCCGATGCTTTGGAAGGAGAACAGTTAGGTTTTGTCACCTTAAGCGCTGCGGATTTTGCGGATATGCCGGAGTGGAATATTGATTTTGGTGAAGCTTTTCCTCTAGATTTAGCGGAAATTTCCTCTGAAACTAAAATTCCTGGTGTTTTAGTTTTCTCCAATAGAGCATTACCTGTAGCAGCTTGGATGTCTGGTTTAGAATTAGCTTGGCTGAGATTTGATAATTCCCAGGGAAGATTAGTTCTAGAAACAGGTGCAACCGAAAGCTGGATTTTGGCAAATATCAAAAATCCTCAGATGAAAATAGAAGCAAATAATTTTGAACAAGCCAAGCAAAAAGCCAACGGAGTTCATTTTATTGGCATACAGTCAGATCCTAATTCGGAATCTTTTGCTGGGTTTTGGTTACTGCGCCAGGTTTGAGATGTGTGAGCATCACAGCATTGAGACAAAGAGACAAGGGAATATAAACTTAACTCCTAAATCCTTTAACCTTTGACCTTTAACCTGTTAAGGATTACACTGCCTTTTGGCTAACAACCTAACGACTATCAACTATCAACTAACAACTAATGAATAATGACTTGGCGGAGCAATTATTAGAAGTTGCCATAAAAGCTGGTGCAACTGAAGCTGAGGTTTATCAATCCCATTCTCTTTCTAAGCCGGTTTTTTTTGAAGCAAACCGCCTTAAACAAATTGAAAGCAATCAATCTGAAGGTACTGCATTACGGTTGTGGTATGACAACCGTCCCGGACTTACTGTAGCAAATGGTCCTGTAGAACCGGCGATTGTGGTTGAACGCGCGATTGCTTTGAGCAAGTTAAATAAACCTGAAGAAGTTCACTTAAGTGGTAATTCTCAAATTGTTTATCCGAATTTGGGTGAAGATGTACCATCGGAAAAATTGGTGGAGTGGGGTAAGCAAACTATTGCTTTAATTCGCGATGTCTACCCGGATATTATTTGTAATGGTGATTGGGAATGCGATGTTGAAACTACTCGATTGGTGAATACTCAAGGTTTGGATTCTCACTATACCGATACTACTCTTAGCTGTTATACATCCGCAGAATGGGTACGGGGTGATGATTTTTTGAGCGTTGCGGATGGGCAAACCGAACGCGGAACGCTTAATCCAGACATATTAGCTCAACAAATTTTACAGCGGTTGAATTGGGCGCAATCAAATGTAGCAGCACCCAACAATCGCATCCCGGTTTTGTTTACTTCCAAAGCTGCTGATATGCTTTGGGGTACTTTGCAAGCAGCACTTAATGGTAAAGGAGTCTTGGAAGGTTCCTCTCCTTGGGCGGAACATCTTGGTAAATCAGTTGTTTCACCTGCAATTACACTTGAACAAAACCCCACAGCAGGACCTTACAGTTGTCCTTTTGATGATGAAGGTACCCCAACTCGTAATTTAGTTTTTATTCAAGACGGAATATTGCAACATTTTTATTGCGATCGCCGTACGGGGAATCAGTTAGGAATCGAAACTACTGGTAATGGTTTTCGCCCTAGTTTAAGTAGTTACCCGACTCCTGGTTTGTTTAATTTTCTGATAAAACCAGGAACTGGGAGTCTTCAAGAATTAATTGAAAAAATGGATAATGGTTTGATTGTAGACCAAATGCTAGGTGGAGGCGGCGGTATTTCTGGCGATTTTTCTATTAATGTCGATTTAGGCTATCGCGTAGAAAACGGTCAAGTGACTGGAAGAGTTAAGGATACAATGGTGTCTGGAAATATTTATACAGCTTTAAAACAGTTACTTAAGCTTGGTGGGGATGCTGAGTGGAATGGTTCTTGCTATACTCCATCTTTGATTGTTGATGGATTATCTAGTACTGGGAAAAATAATTCTTAATTCACTTGAATGTGGTGCATCTGCGCCAAGTTATTAGTCCGCCAAACCAAAATTTTCGGTTGGAAACTATTAGGAGGGTGTGGCGATGAAAAAAATTACCGCTAAGCACTAAAGTAGCAATAATATTTTTCTAATCCCCAATGCCTAATGCCCATTATCCACCGAAACCTACTAGTACAGTACAGCATAAGTAGGCATACCATTTGAAACAGCCAAACAGTTGATAAATAAGTCTTTTTAGCTTTCGCTTTGTGCTTTTTAGTACCGCTGTGCGGAACTACCATCTCAGCTATATTACTCTCAATCATCGGTTATAATTTAGCAAAGAATATACCCTACAATACTGAATTTATTTTAATCAATAAACTCGATTATTATATATTTTTATCAATCAAAATATTATATTTTTAATCTAATTTTTTTTAAGACATCGTGCAGTTTGGATAGCTTTCTGATATATCACGAGAGAAAGATACTAAAAATAAAATATATTCCACTACAATCTATTTTTTTTTAAATGGGATACTCACCATAACAAAACAATTATCAAAAATTTAATACGTTTTAATTTAAAACAGTTTATTAATAATTGATAATTGATAATTGATACCTAATAACTAATTATGTCGCTTCCTTTGCTGACTAGGTACTTTCGCGATTTTTGGCAACCCAGAAGAGGTTTAGCAATTGCAGAAGCTTGTATTATCGGAATAGTCGCTGCTTTATCCGCCATATTTCTCAAATTTAGTTCCGGATGGTTGGGAACGTTTCGAGTAAGTACTTCTTACGCAATACCAGCATTTTTAGCTTTACCGCTAATTGGCACTAGCTTTGGTTTTCTGGCTGGCTTCTTGGTAGAAAGGCTAGCACCAGAAGCTTCTGGTAGCGGTATTCCCCAAGTTAAAGCAAGTCTTGCGAATATCCCGATCCGATTATCTTGGCGGGTGGCAACTGTGAAGTTGGTTAGCGCTATTCTCACCTTGGGCTCTGGGATGACTTTGGGAAGACAAGGACCTACTGTTCATGTTGGTGCAGCTTTAGCGGCGGGAATGAGTCGCGTTTTTCCCACTTCTCCAGATCATCGCCGACAAATGATAGCTGCGGGGGCAGGTGCTGGATTGGCAGCAGCTTTTAATGCTCCAATTACTGGCATATTATTTGTTGTCGAAGAATTACTCCAAGACTTATCCGGATTAACTCTAGGAACTGCTATTATCGCTTCATTTATTGGTGGGGTACTTTCGCGACTTTTAGGTGGTGGAAGTTTAAACCTCAACCTAGAATTAATCGAATCACAAACCAGTTTTACAATTACAGAACTTCCTTTTTACCTAATATTAGGTATTTTAGCTGGTTCATTAGCTGCATTATTCAGAAAAGGTTTACTTGTCAGTCTGAAACTTTACCGCAAATTGCCCGTTAATTTGTCTTTGAGGTTAGCTTTAGCTGGTTTAATTTCAGGTATTATCATCTCCACGCTACCTGAATTATTCCGTAATAATACTGGCTTACGGGAATTCGTTATTCATGGAGATCCCAGTGCTTATAGAGTCGCCCTAGTATTTGTAGCTCAATTTATTCTGACATTAATTGCATTTGGCTCGGGAGCGCCTGGAGGGTTATTTGCTCCCAGTCTCATTTTGGGTTCTTGTTTGGGACATTTAATTGGCACTTTTGATCATGGGATTTTGGGGATAAGTTCCCCCGATACTTATGCTTTGGTAGGAATGGGGGCATTTTTTAGCGCTCTTTCCAAAGTACCGATTACTGCAATTATGATTATTTTCGAGATAACCACAGATTTCAATCTGGTACTACCATTAATGATTGGTTGTGTAACATCTTATCTGGTTGCTGACAAACTGATACCCGGTTCGCTATATGCCAAGCTTTTACAACTCAATGGTATTGATATTGATTCAGAAACTTCTATTGATGCAAGATTCACTGAATTAACTGCACAAGATGTGATGCTGCGTCAGGTGGAAACTTTACAAGCCAAGATGACGGTAGATGAAGCGATACAAGCTTTTTCTTACTCTACTCAGCGTGGTTTTCCGGTACTCGAAAATAGTAAGTTAATTGGAATTGTCACCCAAAGCGATTTAATCAAAATACGGGAAGGAAAGTTATCTAGAAATGCACCTGTCAGCGAAATAATGACTTCGCGCCTGGTAACGATTACTCCCAAGCACAATTTAAGTAATGTACTCTACTTATTAGACAGGCATAAAATTAGCCGTCTGCCAGTCCTAGACGGGCGCAGACTTGTAGGAGTGATTAGCCGTGGCGACATTATTCGAGCCGAAGCGAACTACCTAAATTGTATTAGCGCTCCCAATCAACCCAAGATAAAACCTTCTTACATAGTTTATCAAACTCAGTCATTGAGTATTGGCCGAGGAAGATTATTAGTTTTAGTTGCTAACCCCGAAACAGCAGAAACGCTATTGCAGATGGCGGCACTGATTGGTAAGTTTGAAGGTTACGAAGTTGAATGTTTGCAAGTAATTGTTATTTCTCGTCATAGTAATCCGGCAGAAACCCCTGTAAGAACTGCGCCAAGTCGGCGGCTATTATTATCAGCAGAAGTTATGGGTAAAAAATGGAAAATTCCCGTACACACTCAAATTAGAGTGGCTCATGATGTTGCGAATGCAACATTAGAAACTATCAAGGAAAGACATATAGATACAGTTATCATGGGTTGGAAAGGTAGTACGGATACTCCCGGACGCATTTTTGGTAACGTAGTGGATACCATCATCCGCCAAGCTAGCTGTAAAGTAATGTTAGTCAAGTTAGGCAAGAAATTGCTTCAAAGGAGACATAATAATGCTTCGAGCCGCATCAATTTTAAGCATTGCTTGCTACTGATGGCTGGTGGTCCTAATTCGACAATAGCACTTAAATTATTACCTGCTTTAGCAACTTTAAATAGTAAATTAGAAATTAGCCTCGCAAAAGTTTTTCCTCAATCCCAAGCCGAACCAGACATGAAAGTTCTGCAAGTAGCTAAGCATCAACTTGTTGATATTTACAAGTTATCTAACAAAATAAAAGCTTTTCCGATTAAAGCTGATTTTGTGATTGAAGGTGTAATAAATACAGTTAAAAGGAAGGGTGTTGACATAGTTGTTTTAGGCGCTTCTCGCGAAGGCATGTTACAGCAAGCTATCAAAGGAAATATTCCAGAAGCCATTGCATCCGGCGTTGATTGTACTGTAATTTTAGTTCGACGAGAAATTCAATCTCTGGTTGAAGATTGAAAGTCGGGCATGGGGCATTGAATTTTCAACTACTAATTCCTCACTGCAATGCTCGCCAAATTTTGATAGTTTTATCAAAACTACTACTAACAAGAGTCTTACTGTCAGGAGTGAAAGTTACAGACCAAATTCTTTGAGAATGCCCTCTGAGGGTAGTAATTCGTTGTCCCGTTCGTGAATTCCATAACCTAATAGTTTTATCCCAACTACCACTGGCAATTGTTTTACCATCTGGGCTAAAGGCGATCGACCAAATTCGATGAGAATGTCCGTTTAAAGTGCGCTTTACAGTTCCCGTTTTTACATTCCATAACTTGAGACTTTTATCCCAGCTACCACTGGCAAGAGTTTCACCGTCGGGGCTGAATGCTAAAGAACTAACTGCATCTAAATGACCTCTAAAAGAGTTAATTTGTTTCCCTGTTGCCAAATCCCACAATTTAATCATGCCTTCAAAATGACTCCCTGTAGCGAAAGTTTTGCCATCGGGACTTACTGCGACGACATTGACTACGTCACAATCTCCTCGGAGGGTGCGAATTTTAGTTCCGGTGGCTGCATTCCACAAATTAACTTTTTGATCCCAACCACTACTAACAATAAACTTTCCATCGGGACTGAAAGCAATTGATTGAACAGAAGCTGAATGCCCTCTCATAGAAAGGATTTGCTTACCTGTTGCAACATCCCAAAACCGAATCACTTTATCACTTCCACCAGAAGCTAGTATCTTCCCATTTGGACTGAAAGCCACCGTATTAACTGAGTCGGAATGCCCTTTAAGAGTGCGGATTGGCAGCCTCGTTTCTAAATCCCATAATTTAATAGTTTTATCACCGCTAACAGAAGCAAGAATCCTTCCTTTACTCCCTTCAAGGGGATGGGGACTAATGGCGGTTGCCCAAACGGAATCGGAATGCCCGGTTAACGTAAATCTTAAAGAAGTATTTTTCCACGACATTGAGGGAGATTTGCTCAATTTAGAAGACATACTACTGACAGCAATAGGAGATTCCCAACTCCAAATCCTGGCGAAGGCTAACACCATCACTGCCGAACTTGTTAAAATTCTCAATACATAACTTGTCATTTTTATAAATACTGTGGGATTTATGGTAGAGCTTGCTTTTTACTCAGCTTTACAAGTCAAACTAAATATATTTTTTTATATTCTTTGATAGAAATATATTCATTCACCTATCAATTCAATAATATCTGGGAATAATTGCCAAGGCTTTGGTATATTCTTTACAAGTATTTTATATAGAGTTTACTTGTCATTATTATTTTCTTGATAATTAAAAAGCAGATATTTGCCAAATTTTGATAGTTCTATCCCGGGCGCTACTAACTAACATATTTCCATGCCGACTAAAAACAAGAGATTCTACCTTTCCTGAATGTCCTTTCAAAGTAGTTAAAAGTTCCCCGGTGCTTAAGTTCCACAATTTAATAGTTTTGTCGGTACTACCTGAAGCGAGAAGATTATTTTGGGAATTTATAGCAATAGATGTCACCGATTGAGAATGTCCCTTAAAAGTACGTATTTTCTCTCCAGTAGTTGGATTCCACATGCTTATTGTGTTGTTGTAACTACCAATTACCAAGTTGCTATTTCTTGTTCCAGGTTTTTTAATAAAAGTAACTTGGGAAAATTGCCTCGAATTGCTTGGCAGAGTAACTAAAAGTTTTTTAGTCGTTGTATCCCAAATTTTGATAGTACCGTCTAGGCTAGCACTGGCGAGCATTTTACCTCCAGAATCAAAAGCAAGGGAAGTAACTCGGGCGTTATAAGCGCCAAAGCTAGCTATCTGTTTACCAGTGCTGAAATTCCATAACTTAATACTATTGTCATCGCCAGAAGAGGCAAGTATCTTACCATCAGAACTAAAAGCAAGAGCGTGAATTGAACGAGTATGCCCTTGCAGAGTTCTGATTTCTTGCCCTGTAGCTAAATTCCATATTTTTATTGTTTTATCGTCACCAGCGCCGACAAATCTTGTTCCATCCGGATTAATGGCAACCACATTAACTTTTAAATTATCAGTATTAAAAACAGATATTTCCTGTTTTGCCACCAAGCTCCACAGTTTTACACCAAAAATACTATTGCTTATCAGCGTCTTAGCATCGGGAGCGATAGCCACAGATGAAGCTAAATCATAATTTAAATTCAGCGTTTTACTTAAAGCGAATTTTTGTTGATTTCCTAAGGGTTGCCTCGAAATCTTCTCGGTTTTTACTGCTGGCTGAATGCTGGGTTTAGTATCGGGGTTGTGGATTTGCGCTTCACGAGTTTTCCAATACCAAATCTCTCCAGCAAGAAATATCGTAATTGCTGCACCCGCCATCAGTAAACTTTTTAAATTATTATGTTTCCTGGGTATTGAGGGTATTTCAGTTGGTGGTACGACTTGTTCGCCAGCATATATTAAAGGTGGTAAAACAACAGGATATTTTTGGGGTTGCTGCAAATCTGCAATTACTTCTCCTGCCGATTGGTAACGCTGTTCGATATCTTTTTGTAATAACCTATCGAGAATATTGGCTAATTCATCGCTAATTGGATAATTCAAATACTTTTCCCAACTGCTCATCCAGCCATAACCATGTTCCATCCACAGTTGGAAAGGCGAAATACCAGTAATTAAATGAAAACTTGTGGCACCTACACTAAATAAATCGCTAGCAGGATAAGCTAACCCATCTCTAATTTGTTCTATGGGTGAATAGCCATGAGAACCTATGGAAGTTCCGACTTTTAAATCAAGTTTCGGTTTTAATTCTTTAGAAGAACCAAAATCTATCAATACTAAATCTCCCATCAATTTTTCGGGAGAACTATGGCGAATAATATTTTGTGGTTTAATATCTCGGTGAACAACTCCCCGCTCGTGAATAAATTGGAGAACTGGTAATAAATTTAACAGAAATTCTCTAATTTCTTTTTCGCTATAACAACGCAGCCAAATATCTCCTTCACGCCGTGCTTCTAATTCTTCAAGTAGATTTTGTCCGTTGATAAATTGTTGTACTAAATATAAACAACTATCTTGTTCAAAATAAGCTAAAAGTTTGGGTATTTGGGGATGCTCTCCCAACTCTTGCAGTCGTTGTGCTTCTTTTTCAAATAAATCTACTGCTTTTTTTAGCGCCCAGCTTCCTTCAATTCTAGGTGCTAATTGCTTGATAACACATGGTTCGTTGAGTTTATCAGAATCTTGGGCTAAATAAGTTTTACCAAATCCACCTTCTTGTGAAAGCACCCGGATAACTCGAAATCGATTTCGTAATAATGGTAATAAAGATGCTTTACAGCAAGCGCAAACCTGACTTGAATCATCATTAATGGGATTAAGGCAATCGGGATTTAGGCAGTAGATAGTCATTTAATTCGGGCGACTGCTAGGAAAACTATGATAACAAAAGCCCTCGATTTTATTTACGACTAAAAAATTATTTTATTATTATACAAAAATCTCTGTTACAAAGTGTTTAAATTCGGTTAACTAACCCATTATAATTGCACCAAAACAGTCTTTACTGAGTATTAATGTATTAATATAAACTGCCTATTATCAAGAATAAAGTCTATTGTCTCGTAAAAAATAAATCATTTACTTATACCAGCTAGAAATATTTTTTACATACAATTTGTGTTATGCCAATGATGAATAAGTTTTGTAATTTCGTCGTGACTTTCTAGCTTCTAATTTAGCTTTCCATTCGCGAATGGCAACAGCAGTTCGCGTGAAGGGAGGTAAATAACCCTGGTAATTTTCTTCAAAACTATTACTATTAGTCTTCTCCTCAACTCCTAAAGGTTGGTTAGTTAAGCAGTCGCTTAAACTGGATGAATGGGATTCCATACCGAGAGCAAATACCACCTCCGCAGCGGACTTGAAACGCTCCCTCACGCTAGTTTTAAGCATTCTATTTAAAATTTCGGTAAAGTGCGGGCTAACTGTTAATTTATTTTGCCAGCATATTTCACCCGTATTTGCATCGTAATCAAACTCCAAAGGAGCTTTGCCGGTCAGTAAATAAAGACAAGTTACTCCTAATGCATAAATATCGCTACTGTAAACCGGGCGCAAAGAAAACTGTTCCGGAGGCGCAAACCCCATTGTTCCGACGAAATTAGTCGTAGCAGTTTTATCGAAAAGTTCGGTAGCTTTTGCTAACTCTTCTCGAACTGCACCAAAATCAATTAATACCAAACGTCCATCATCATCGCATCGGAGTAAATTGTGTGGTTTAATATCGCGGTGAATTACATGATTTTTATGAATATATTGTAATACTGGAAGAATTTCTTGTAAAAACTGTTTAACCTCAGTTTCACTCAAAGGTCCTTTGCGTCTAACTTCCCGAGTTAAAGTGCAACCACGGACATACTCTTGAACCAGAAAAAAATCTTCCCCCATTTCAAAGTAATCCAAAAGCATGGGTATTTGAGAATGGTTCCCTAACTGACCTAAAGTTTTAGCTTCTTTTTCAAAGCGTTCTTTAGCCCTTTGCCAGCTTCTAGGGCTACTTACTTTAGGGCAAAGCTGTTTGATAACACATAAAGGATGTCCCGGTAAAGTCACATTTCTTGCTAAAAAAGTAACTCCAAATCCCCCTCTACCTAAAATACGTAAAATAGCATAACGTTCGCGAAATAGATTTTTAGAACCACATAATTGTCCTAATTTTGTATTCATCAACAAATCTGAATGAAAATTTGATACTTTTTGAGAAAAGCGATTCATTATAGCTAAATATTTGATTTAAATTGCGACTCTACGATTTTTTCAATGTAACTACTATCAGTATTTGTCGCCAGTATAATTACCGTATCTTTGCACAAACCTAATTTTTCCCTAACTTTTTCTTGAACACTCCGGATAAGAATTATGGAGATGGGGGGTAAAGAGTTAGGAGTTAGAAATTATTTTATTTTAACTTTTGACCTTTAATTACTCCTATTCTGTTCCCGCTTATTAGATTACCGAAAAACTGGGTCTAAAGCCCCGTCCTTCTAGGAGGGCTTTTCTTCGTGC
>ERZ1740062.995-NODE-995-length-12486-cov-4.113828_pt1 | contig 12486 bp, 10 predicted proteins | sample MGYA00581741_ERZ1740062 | MGnify/ENA primary metagenome ERZ1740062 (study PRJEB43018, sample SAMN04849747) | marine metagenome | isolation source: floating plastic debris | place: Pacific Ocean | collected 2008-09-01 | study: EMG produced TPA metagenomics assembly...
CCAAGTATGGAGAATATATAAATCAATGTAATCTGTTCCCAAACGTTTTAAAGAACCTTCCACAGCACGGATAATATTTTTACGTCCGTTACCGCCAGCATTAGGATTTCCTGGTTCGGCATTGTAACTAAACTTGGTGGCGATAATAACTTTATCCCGTAAATTGCGTTCTGCGGTAAACTTTCCCAACCAAGTTTCGCTAGTACCGTTAGTATATAAATCTGCGGTATCGATGAAATTACCACCAGCATCGATGTAGGTATTAAACATTTGTCGTGCCGTATTTTCATCGGCTCCCCAACCCCATTCAGTACCAAAAGTCATTGTACCAAGAGCAAGACGGCTGACGCGAAGTCCGGAACGTCCGAGGGTATAGTAAGTATTGAGTGACATGAAAAATAACTCCCTGTGTGTGTTAGTTCTACTTTAAGGAATTTATGGGGTGATTTGATATTCAATTCTTGCGGAGTTATGTTGAAATCTTGCTTTTTTCTGTATCTAGTACTTCACCACACCAACATTGGCGGGTGAGATTAGTGAGTAGTGAATAGTCGAGCATTGCTCTTTAGCCTTCCTTCGTTGCTCCCGGTGGAGTACTAATGATTCATCAAAAATTTTGTTGTTATTCATTGCACTACCACGAACTATTAACCAAGCCCTTAAAGCTTTTGACAGATTTATAATGCTTGCTTTATTTACACCGTGCTGTACTAGCAACTCTCATTCGTTCGCTGCAAACAGAAAAATTTGAGCGAAGAAATACTCTTAAAACATCGCTACATTCTATGTTTTATGAGTTCCACACATTCTCAGAAAGTGCTAAGAATGATTAACGACAGGTTACTTGAAGCTTACGAAAAATACTACGGAGATTTAAAAGTTGGGGATATCTCTCCCCAAGAGTTTATCGAAACCTACGGATGCATCGAGGATAGAGTTAAGGGCAATCTAAAGCTAGGAGTTACAGTTCCGGACGAATCAACCTCAACCTTTTCCACAAACTCGGGTAAGGCGGATTGTAATTCTTTCTCATCCAATGATTCCCAAAATGTAGTTTGAGACGCAATTGCTATTTTTCTCTTGGCATTCTCAAAACTATCTCTATCAACAATTTTAGTGGGAGTTGACAGGGAATTAATCGTTGCCTCTATTTTGGCGATCGCTTTTATTATATCTGGGTTAGAACTGCGAAGCCCGCGCAAAACAGATAATTCGTTGCTTAAATTTTCGATTTCTTTGGTATTTATAACTTGTGTTGTCGCGGACTGATTTTCTAGATACTCGATTAAAATCGGTGCCTGTTGGCACAAAGCCGTAATTGTCTTAGTAATTATTTCTCTCAATCGGGTGCATTTTGAATTTTCGCAATGATACTTGCCCGGTTTAGTGTAATTTACACAGCGCATATACTCTGTTCTAGTTTTATGGCGAGAAAAGTTACGATACATACTCCCTCCACAATGGACGCATTTAATTAAGCCTGCAAGTAGATAGTCGCCACGGTTTGATTTTGTCGAACTGCGATATTTCCGATTAGCTAATAACTTATGTTCGATTGCCTCTAATGTTGCTGGTGCAATCAAGGCTTCGTGGGTATTGAAATTTATAATTGGTTCCCGATTAATACCTTTTTTCTTTTTAATGAAATAAGCTGTATGTCCTTGTAATGCAAGATTTTTTGACCAATCTCGTAAACCCGATACAGTAAAAACAACTTCATATTCATTGTAAATATAGTTGCAAACATCTTTAAGCGAAGGCATTGATAAAATTAAATCAATAATAATCTTGGCTAACTCAAAGTAACTTTTACTGGACTTTTCATGAATCTTCTGATTCGGAATCAAGCGATGATTTTCATCTTTGGCATATCCAAATGGAGGAACGCAAAACTTTAACTGCTGTCGAAAATATTCGTTTCCTTGTTTAACCCGTTGAGATAATAACCTTGATTCAAATTCAGCCAATCCGGACATCTGATTAATACTAAACCAACCAAACGGACTATTTGGATCTACTGGTGCATCTAATACTCGCAGGTTGACTTTATGCCTAACAAAAACTTCAATGGCTTTATGAATAGTAATAACGCTTCTGCCCAGCCTATCGACGCGAGTAATGATAATTTCGTCAACTTGATTCTGATGCACCAATTTGAGTAACTCGTTAAACTGCTTTCTGGCATCGCTACGTCCAGATTCAAAATCTATCAATACTTCCGTCGAACCCGCCGCTTTTAATCTTGCTATTTGCTGATTTAGTGCATCAAATTCCTCAGCTTGTTCTTGGGTGCTAACGCGGGCGTAACCGTAAACTCTCATGAAAATCCATTCTAATCACTTTCCCCGCATCATATCTTAAAGGTGTTGTTGTAAATGTTCGGGTTCAGCAGTACCGACAACATACTCTAATAAAGTCTCTCCAGCGAGACGATTGCCAAGATTTTTGCTCCCAACAAAACCCGGTGCATTGACAGGAATTATCGGAATACCTACTTTCTTTTCTGCGGCTTTGCAAACTGCGTCTATATCTTCACCAATCAAAGCTGTGACACAGGTGGAGTAAACAAATATAGCTGCGGGGTCGTAATTTTTTTGTACGTGTTGGATCGCTTTATAAAGTTTTTTCTCGCTACCAAAGATAACGTCATTTTCGCTTAAGTCCGTAGTAAAACCTTTTTTGTAAAGCATCGGACCGGAGGACAAACTACCGCGACTACCCCAAGAATTACCGGCACAAGCAATTGGTCCGTGTACTAAATGAGCGGCATCGGTAATGGGAACTAAAGCAATCATCGCTCCATCAAAAGAACAGCCCCCTTGCGCTGCACCCGGTTGTGCCTGTTGCTTACAAGCTTTATTTTTCTTTTCCCCGTTTTTTTGATGATTGTGTTCGCATCCCGGTTCGCTGAGCAGTTCGTTAATTTTGCTTTGAGTGATTTTCATTTTCTAACCTTATCAATTATTAATTATTGTTTTCACACTGATATTGACAGGACTTACAAAAATTACAATATCCAGATAGTGCCGTACAGTCCGATTATTATTATGTTCCGCTATCAGTCAGCATACAAGCAGCTTATAAAAATGTGCCAATTGTGTAAGTCCTAATTGATTTAAATCATTTGTCCGGATTTGAAAATTTCCAATTTTAATTAATAAATCATTCACAAGTGATGGGCATTTTTTTGACTATTCGCTATGATTGAATTCAGATAATGCGAACAAATTATGTCACAAATAATTGAGCTTATCTCAAATGGGAATAATTTGATTATGGTCGAATAGCTTAATTTTATCGAACAATATCTAAAACTAAAAAAAAAGTAAAAGAAAAAGGTAAAAAAGGAAGTAAGAAGTATAAAGGATAAAGGATGAAAAATATTAACATTTCATACTTGAGCCTTTATACTTCATCCTTAATTACCATTACCTTTTCCCTAAAAGGCAGGCATTGCCTTAGTTAATTCAATTTCTAACGAATTAAGTCGAAAGAAATATCTGTCTTAGAAGGAATATTGGTGTTCCGATCGATGTCCTCGAAGATAGCGTTTACAACCCAAGTAAGTAGGTTGATAGTACCTTGATAACCGATGGTGGAGTAGCGGTGTAGATTGTGGCGGTCCATGATAGGATAACCAATTCTGATTAAAGGAATCTTGGTGTCGCGTTCCAAGTACTTACCGTAGGAGTTACCATTCATGTAGTTATCTGGATCGGTAAATAATAGAGAACTATTGTGCTGACAATCAGGTATAATAAAAAATATTGCTCTAAGGTTTGCCATATGGACGTTTGGGGATATGCTCGGGTTAGCACGGACGAGCAAGCGGAGGATGAAGGAGCGCTGATTAAGCAGATGCGTCGTTTGCGGAGTGCGGGAGCGATGAAATTATATTATGACGTTGAAAGTCGTACTAGCGATAAACGTAAAGGGCTTTTACGGTTAATTGAAGATATCAACGCATTGGAGAAAGGTAAGGTATCGAAGTTATTATTTATTAGAATTGACCGTTTAACTTCATCATCCATGACTTTTTATCGTTTGATGGACGCATTGAAGAAAAAAGATATAGAACCAACAGCCATTGATGAGCCATTTGATATATCAAGTATTGGTGGAGAATTAACAATTGATGTACGATTAGCCGCGAGCAAATATGAGGTAAAAATGTTAGGAATGCGAGTCAAAAAAGAACGAGATACTCGCAAAGCGAATCAAAAACCTCACTGGAATGCTCCATTAGGATATGTAGTTGATTCGGATAAATATAAAAGAGATGATAGCCCCTGTGTTTGTATTATTGAAGGACAAATTGAATTAACGCGATCGCAATTAATGCGCTTGGTATTTGACACTTTTTTCGAGGTGGGTACGGTATCCCAAACTGCTAGAAAAATGCATGATATTTTGGGGATTCAAGCAAATGCAATTCCCAAAAGCCGCAACGATAAAGTTAATATTTTAGGGGAAGAAGAGGAAATTATATTTGAAAATATCAATAAATCCCGTCGAAGCGGGTTAAATCTGCGTTATCCCCACACGGGTTTAAAATGGTCGGTTTCTGGCTTGCGTTCAATTCTTGTTAACCCAGTGTATGCAGGAGGAACCTTGTATAACACCATAGTCAATTCTAAGGGACATCGTAAACCTTTTGACGAATGGGAAGTTGCCTGGAATACCCATGAAGACGAAGCGATTATTACTCGCGAAGAACACGAACGGATTAAAAACATGATTCGCAGCAACCGCAATAACCGATGGGCAAGCGAACAAAAGTATACTAATCCCTTTGCAAACTTGGTTAAATGCGCTAATTGTGGTGCGGCTTACAGTCGTCAGTGTAAAAAATTTGTCAAGAAAAAGAACTTTATCAGACACCATTACCAATGCAGTTTTTATCGCACGGGTGCTTGCAGTAACGGAAAGATGATTTCTTCCGATAAATTAGAAAAACAAGTCATCGAAAATCTAGTTAGCCAAGCCGAAAGACTGGCAGGATTAGTAGAGCAAGAAACAAAAATTGTAGAAGAGCCACCCGAAGTTAAAACCCTGCGAGCATCTTTAAATACTCTCGAAGCACTACCATCAAATTCAGCAATTGAGAAAGCCAAAGACGATATAAGGATGCAGATTGCTGATATATTAGCGACTGCAACTAGCTATTCTCAACAATATCTGATTGCCAAAGAGCGAATTATCCGAGCATTTGCAAATCCAGAATTTTGGCAAGGATTGCAGGTAGAAGATAAAAAGGCTTTATTACAAGGATGTATCAAGAAAATAGTGGTGGATGGGAATCGGGTTACAGAAGTAGAATTACTGTATCTTGCTTCTTAAGATGTCATATCGTTTGATGGGGTGCAAAGCTTATTCATCATAAGAAAACCAGCCCCAAGGAAACCCAGAGCAGCAATAACATGAGGTTCGTTAACTTTCTCTACTGACCAACCTTGTGTCAAAACTGTTGGAGAACCAGCTACTGAAGCAGGAATAAACTTAAAATCAAATTCGCTCAAGTTTGGAGGAAAGGAAACTGCCCCAGGAACCAAAGCAACATCCTGCGAATCAGCAAAATATTCAATTCGAGCAATTCCTTCTTCTCCCAATGAAGTGCGATCTATCGGGCTGGTTTGGACTGTTGCCACTGCGACAGCTTTTCCTAGGGAACCATCAGTAATGGAAAACAAACCAGAAAATTGGCGAAACATCATTGCAATAGGGTCAAACACAGTATTAATGATAGTTCCTTCTTATGTTATTCCAGCTCTAGTTGTCTCTCCTTCGGTATATAGTGTTTCCGTTATTGCGGTTTTGTACTTGAAGGTGGTAGCTAAAGCTTTATCATGCCCGCTAACAAAGACAAGACCTAATGTACATAGGATGCTTGCAATACTGTGGCAGGGAATTGAGACTTGGCTTGCTTTGCTTCTATTAAGGAACACAATGGATTACTCCAATACTTAATGATTACGTGAGTGTATTTTTACTAATTATTTTGACGCAATCACCGTTGATTTATCTATACCCACACAAAATATTTATTGAATCTTCAACCTGCGATCGCACAATACTGGAGGTTAGTGAGTAGCGAATATTCGAGCATATAATTACCCTTGAAAATTCTACAAATTCTAAATTTTTCGTTGCAATGCCAATATTGTAATATCGTCAGATTGTTCTGAATTAGCAGTATGTTCTTGTATAGATGCAGTAATTTTATTTAATAAATTTTTGGCAGAATCTATTGGTTATTCTAAAAGAGAAAAAAGTTTTGTTACGGTAAAGAATTTACTATTATAATCGCGAGCTTCAGTAACACCATCGGTATAACCGATGATAATTTCTCCTGGTTGTAAATAAATTTGACAGATAGGAAAATCCATATTTGGTAGCATCCCCACAGCGGGTGCGGTTGATTCAAGATGGTGTTTAACTTCACCGTCAGGAGAAATTATAAATAAAGGTTCGTGTCCGGTATTAATATATGTTAAAAGTCCTGTAGTTGGTTCTAATATTCCAAAAAATAAAGTAGCGAACATACCCAGTTCACCGTGGAAATTAGCAACATATTCATTTGTTAAAGAAACAGCTTGTAATGCATTAAGATGGGGAGCATCCCAATTTTGCACAATTAAGATTGTGATTGTCATTGCGAACGAAGTGAAGCAATCTCAAAGTCTTGCGATTGCGTCGTTCCACTTCGTTCCACTCGCAATGACAAATGATATTTTTACACATTTGGGATGCTCCCTTAAGATGAGCTAAGTTGGTTAATGAAGATTTACCAATCCAGCCTGCTTGAGGTAAGTTTTTTTCTAAAATTAATGGAGCTTCTCCCCGCAATTGGACTTTCGCTGCAAAAATACGAATTAAGCTACGGAAGAGAGCCATAAAAAGTGCCGCTCCTACTCCTTTATCGCATACATCAGCAATGACAAAACCTACAGTATTATGACTTAGTTCAAATATATCGTAAAAATCCCCGGCTACTTGTCGAGCAGGTTTGAAAAAAGAGGCAATTTCCCAGCTATATTTATCAGAAAAATTTTTAATTGTTTCCTCGCCAGGTAAAAAGTTAAGTTGCATTTCTCGCCCTTTTTCTAACTCCTGATTAAGGGCTTGTGAATAATTTTCAACTTCTGTTAAACTAACTTGTAATGCAGCTTCGGCAAGTTTTCTCTGAGAATAAGCAAAAATATTTTTCCTAATCACCACTCACCACAACCGCCTTGGAATAAATTCCCAGGCTCACACACAAAGTCAGATAAATCTGACTGAGTAATGCTTTTAGTACGTTTTTATGTACTTTGTATATTAGCCTTGAAATTGATTTCAAGGCGAGAATTTAGGTTTAACGACAATGGTGCAAGATGTTAGTTTAGGCACTTGATGCGGTGCAGGCGCACCATTGCTTGGTCAATTGCGTAATACCATAGTTCGCAATTAACAGAAATTTTCTTACCCCTAATTAACATGGGGAGTTGAGAAATCACTTCATTATCATGCAAAAACGAGAAACCTTAGCTCAATTAATCTGTCGCACTGTATTGGAGTTTGAGCAACGGCAAGCAGTACAGTTAGAACAGGAGAAGCTTTTGGAAAAAAAATTACCAAACAAGGGAAAAGTTAAATAATGTAGCTTTATTTCGTACATTTATAACTTTTTGTGGTTTATACAGTTAGGTGCAAGATATGAGCGCCCAACTAGCGGCTATCGCCACTAGCAACAAATGAAACTAACACATTTGATTAAAGTTCAAATCCTTAGTGGGTAAGGGTTTAAAAATGTGCAAGTTAGAAGTTAAAATATACTAATAAAAATATCATTTATAAAACAATAATTTTATTAACATCACAAACCATATAAAATAATAATTAATGGTGGAACAATCAGTGCCATAATTAAACTTAATGGCGCACCAACTCGGGCAAAATCAAGGAATTTATAACCACCAGGGCTATAAACCATAGTATTCGTTTGATAGCCAATTGGAGTCATAAAGCTACTAGAAGCAGCAAAAGTGACAACTAAAATAAAAGACATTGGATTAAAACTAAGACTCTTAGCTACTTCCACTGCGACTGGTAGAAGTAAAACTACAGAAGCATTATTAGAAAGAATTTCTGTAATAAAAACAGTTACAAGATAGAAAAAAGTTAATAACCAATAACCTGAAAGATTTCCTCCGATTGCCACTAAATTCTGTGCCAACCACTGAGTTGTTCCAGATTTATCCATAGCAATTCCCAAAGGGATTAATCCAGCTAATAGAAAAATAATATCCCAGCGTACCGCTTGATAGACTTCACCAGGTTTGAGGCAGCCAGTAAAAACCATCAATACTACTCCGAGTAATGCACTGACTAAAATGGGCAGTATACCAAAAGCCGCCGCTAAAACTACTCCCGAGCCAATAGCTATAGCAATACCTGCTTTATCTCGCCGCAGAATTTCTAAATCGCGATCGCCAATAAATAACAAATCTCTACTTGTTTGCAGTCCTAAAAAGCTTTCTTTAGGTCCTTGCAATAATAGCACATCACCAAAACGTAATTTGACTTTACCAAGTCTTTCTCTGACTAATTCCTCTCCTCGACGAATTGCTAGAACTGTGGCATTGTAGCGTTGTCTAAACCGGATATCTTTGAGGGTGGAGCCTATTAAATTGGAATTAGACAGAATTAAAACTTCTGCAATGCTTTCTTCTCCAGAACTAAGATTTTTTTCCCAGGATTTATCATAAAACTGGACATGAGGTAAAAACTCTATTCCTCTTTCATCTTTTACCTTTAGCAAACATTCCTTTCCGCCTCTAACCATTAAAATATCCCCTCCTTGTAAGAGTTTATCTGCCAAGGGTTGGGGAAAGTGGTTGTCATTTCGGATTATTTCCAACACGTCTAAATCAAATTTCCGCTGGAGTTTGCTTTGCCGTAAAGTTTGTCCAACTAAATTAGAGCTTGGTGCAACTACAATTTCGCTGACATAATCTTTAAGGTCATAATCTTGAGTGACCGTATTATGACTTCTAATTTTACGATTAGGCAACAGTCGTGGTGCAACTAAAATTAAATATGCCAAACCAACGGTAAAAAGAATTAGCCCTAATTCGGTAAATTGAAACAAACTAAAAGCACCGTAGCCCAATTTTTCAGACAAACCACTTGCCAACACATTAGTGGAAGTACCAATTGTCGTCAGCATTCCCCCCAGAATGGTGACAAAGGATAAAGGCATTAGCAGCTTAGATGGAGAAATACCTTGTTTTTGACACCAATCTTCCACTACTGGTAAAAAAACTGCAACTACGGCAGTATTATTAATTAAAGCACTGATTGGACCTGTAATTATTCCAATAGCTAGAATTTGCTTTGTTGAATTTTTTCCTCCCCATTTCAACAGTAAGTCGTTCACTATGCCAATTGCTCCAGTGCGAGCAATTCCCGCACTCAGGATGAACATTGCCATAACGGTAATAGTTGCCGAATTACCAAAACCAGAAATACCCTCTTCGGGAGTGACTAATCCCAAAGCCATCAACAATACCATTACCGCCACGGCTGTAATATCAACCGGAAACCATTCACCAATAAAACTAATTAGAGTCAGAAATACTATGATGAGAGTTAAAAAAATACTCATATTTAATTTATTTAGACAGCTAAAGCCACATATCGTTTGACATCATCAAGAAAAATGGAAGCAGAAAACAGTTTTCAAGCATCAGTGATAATTTCACTCTACTTACAGTCATTATCAGGAGAAAATCTTGGATAATATAATAATCAATATTCTTTGAGGTACTGCACCTTGTAAAGCTACAGATTATGAAGTAGGTATCAAAGCTGGTTATTAAAGTACGCTTATTCTTGTACCTAAACTAATCCCCACTTTTCATGTGTTTATCTATCCCTGGAAAGAAAGTTTTGTTAGTTAATCGGTAGACATAACTAACATACATCATTTATCTATAGACACACCATCGATAATAATATAAAAAATAACTAATGTTAATTCAAACACGATATAAATCAAATTTAATTAGCTCTAAATAATAAATCACAACTTTGTAAAATAAAATACTAAATTACCGGATAGAATCAAATCATACTCAGAAAAAAATGAATTCTTTTTGAAGATTCCTTAAAGAAAATTTTTGATTATTTTCAAAAATTGGGAACAATTTACGTTTGTAATTATGATTTTTTTCCTCCTTAAGACATAAATTGTTGCAATTGACCTATTTAAAAATGAAGATATATATGTAGCCGATTAGCGGTAGTTTTTTGTTTAGCCAATGCACAGTATCGCCTAATTTACCGTGGTTGTACTTCTACCCAAACTTATATACTTATTAATCAGTGATATGACTGCTGCCTGTTTTCTCTTCCCTACCTAGAAAAAATATTGAACTAATCTTGCAGGCGTAATTAGTTTGTTACTTTAAGCAATAGTTCCTTACTTCATGAAAACTATACAAAGTATTCAGTAGTTATTGGTAGTCGTGAAAGAGGTTTAATGCTATACTTTTTTCAAATTTGTCTGCTACTTATTTTCTCAGTGAATCTACCGGATATGCTTCATAAGTTATAGAAGTAGAACATTGTAATCACTAGAACATAAATCAATTGAACATCTAAGTTTTGCTTTAACAATTAAACGCTGCCCGAGAGAATATCTGTATCTTAAATATCTTGTGAGCTTTGGTTATTCTCGATAAGCTTTGAGTGTGAGCTTTTACTTAGAAGTTTTTGTTTTAAAATTATAGGAGAAAATCAATCATGAATCAGCGTGGTGTTACTTTATGGTTCACTGGCTTAAGTGGTGCTGGAAAAACTACTATCTCTAAAGCAGTTGCCGAAAAACTGCGCTCTCAAGGTTGTAAATTAGAAATTTTGGACGGTGATATAGTACGCGAAAATCTAACTAAAGGCTTAGGTTTCAGCAAAGCAGATAGAGATGAAAATATTCGTCGCATTGGTTTTGTTTCTCATCTTTTAACTAGAAATGGTGTAATAGTCTTGGTATCTGCCATTTCTCCCTATAGAGAAATTAGGGAAGAAGTTAAGCAAAAAATCGGAGATTTTGTAGAGGTTTATGTCAATGCTCCTTTAGCAGTCTGCGAAGAGAGAGATGTTAAAGGACTCTATAAGCGAGCGCGTGCGGGAGAAATTAAAAACTTTACTGGAATTGACGATCCTTACGAGCCACCTCTAAATCCTACTATTGAGTGCCGTACCGATTTAGAAGAGTTAGAAGAAAGTATGACCAAAATCTTCAACAAACTTGAAGAATTGGGTTATCTCAATACAGCTTTAGAAATGCAAGCTGTTTAAATAATTTCGCTCGAAAAATATTAAGTGTAAGGGAAAAATATTTCAAAACCTTACACTTGATTATGAGTAATATGCTCTCACTTCTACGACGCTAAATTTTTGTTGAAATATTATCATCCATAAAATATGCAAAACCTAACTTTAGAGAATCATCAACAGAGTACAATTTCTGAAGATGCCCAGTTAGTAAATCGTATTGCCACATCCAAACAACAAGCGGAATTTTTAGAAAAAGCTGATTCCTTGCCTCGAATCCAACTCGATAAACGGGCAACTTCTGATTTAGAAATGATTGCCATTGGTGGCTTCAGTCCGCTCCAGGGATTTTTAGAACAAGCTGATTACGAATCAGTAGTAGAAAATATGCGTCTGGCTAACGGTCAACCATGGTCAATTCCTGTTACTCTTTCAGTAGATGAGGAAGTAGCAGCATCTTTACAAGAAGGTCGTTTAATTCGTTTAGATGACCCCACCGGGCGTATGGTAGGTGTTTTACAACTAACTCAAAAATATCGCTACGATAAAACTCGCGAAGCTATCAAAGTTTATCGCACGGAAGAAGATAAGCATCCTGGTGTAAAAGTCGTATACGAACAGGGAGAAGTTAATTTAGCAGGTCCAGTTTGGTTGCTACAACGCGATGAGCATCCTCTATTTCCAACTTACCAAATCGACCCGGCAGTATCTCGGGCTATGTTTAAAGAAAGAGGTTGGAAAACTGTAGTAGGTTTCCAAACCCGTAACCCAATTCATCGCGCTCACGAATATATCATCAAGTGCGCCTTAGAAACAGTTGATGGTTTATTCCTTCATCCTTTGGTTGGCGCTACCAAAAGCGACGATATTCCAGCAGATGTGCGGATGCGTTGTTATGAACTAATGATGGAACATTATTTCCCCAATGATAGAGTAATTTTAGCTATCAATCCGGCAGCAATGCGTTATGCAGGACCGAGGGAAGCAATTTTCCACGCATTGGTACGTAAGAACTATGGTTGTACTCACTTCATCGTCGGACGCGATCATGCTGGTGTTGGTGACTATTACGGTACCTACGATGCTCAACATAAATTTGATGAGTTTCAGCCTGGGGAATTGGGTATTACACCAATGAAATATGAACAAGCTTTCTACTCTACCCGTACC
>ERZ1740062.997-NODE-997-length-12461-cov-9.909802_pt1 | contig 12461 bp, 6 predicted proteins | sample MGYA00581741_ERZ1740062 | MGnify/ENA primary metagenome ERZ1740062 (study PRJEB43018, sample SAMN04849747) | marine metagenome | isolation source: floating plastic debris | place: Pacific Ocean | collected 2008-09-01 | study: EMG produced TPA metagenomics assembly...
ACTGATGATGGATACGAAACTGCACAATAAAGTGCCATGGCTCATAGCCTATTACAAACTTCAGGATTGGTAATAATCTGTGAGTTTATTTACTTCGAGAAGTAACATCAAAATCTCAGTATGACACACCAAGTAATTCTCATTCTAACTCCTCGGACACACCAGACAAGCTTTTGTGGTCTGTCCTGAGTGTATCGCTAATAGCTTGTCCTGTTTGCCTGGGTCGCTGTGTCAGCTTGGCGTTCTTGCTTGGGAAAGAATTCTACAATTTATACCCAAAGATAAATTTTCGAGACTGAAACTCACAACTAATGCTTTGAGGCTGCAACTCAAATTATTCACAACCATATAACACATAGAAATAGAGGCCCTTCCACTTGCTCAATAAAGCAAAGCACCCCCTAACTTAGCGATTCCACTGTGCTCAGCTGCTGAACAAAAACACCTGTAAGACTCGTTTGTGGGCTGAGCCTCATTGGCTATTTTGGAGAGAGTATTGGAGCCCTGGGCAATCACCCTACATAGATGTTTACATTTCCTACTGTGGAGCTGTAAATTCTAGAAAGAATCGAAGGAGAAAGAAGCATGGTGATCTCTCACAAATACTTCTTCTTATTTACAGGAGTATTATAAAAGGAGTTCCGTGTATAGCACTGACCGCTACAGCTACAGACCATGTAGTGAAGGATATTAAATCCAGTCTACATTTCACTAAGTCTTCTCTTACATTCTCTGTCAGCTGCTTCAGGTACAGTAGACCATCATCATCATCACCATCATGTGCATAGAATACCAGCTCAAAATCTGAATTACGTGGAGCTAGTGGTTCACACTATTGAGAAGCAGGTTCGATATTGGGTGCCATGACCTGGTTTTGCAGTCTTCATACATATACAATATTGTACAATCATCCTACTCAGGGAAAGAAAATGTTTTGAGAACTTTTCAAATTAGACTAATGGAATGGAATTCAAATAAGATGCTTATTTGTTATTTTATCCAGGTTTAATTCATGCATTTTCTCTTGGTGGTAGGGCGTTAGGATCTTGCTTTGAAATTGAACACAATCAAGTCGCTACAAGCAATTCCTGAAGATCCATTTGCGAATACCTGATATATCATCCATTATTTCACAGATCCAACCTATATTATGATGTAAAACTGAAGGAGTTATTAGATGATCCATTCAAAGATTTATGTGATTTTGCTATCGATGCTCTCTGTATAGATTCAGACTATCCTAACTGGGTATGTGTTTCTTATCCTATGTTAGAACAAATCATTGGCTGCAGTTCTATCTAGGAGCGGAGTGTATCTTATAAATTGACTCATTTACACAATACACTCAGATCAGGTTTGGTCCCTTTTGCATGCAATATCTATTACCAGATGGCTATCCTCATAGTTGAAATTGTCAATCATTCGCAGCGTATCCTTGTTTTTCTTCCTTGTAAATGTTGGCCTGCTGATAAATTCTGTATATTTATCTTATACATGTGTTGTAGAATGAGTTGGTAGAAGGTTGTGGTATAGTGTATTACCTGTTTTGTAGAATGAGCTAGGTTGTGGTATAGTATATTGTCGTACACGAGACGCATGTTCTCAGGTGGCTGCGCGACTATCACGACAAGGTATACCCACTAAGCCGTATCACGCCGGACTGAAACAGTCTGTAAGAGACGATATACAATCGGAGTGGACAAACGGACAGACACCTATCATAGCTGCTACGATTAGCTTCGGTATGGGTATCGACAAGGCTAATGTCAGGTTAGTTGGCAGCTTAGAGTAGCCTAGAGTGTGCATATTTGTACCGGGTAATTCCTAGTCTGAGCCGTCAGTCATAGTCTTGATAGTGGCATGTGCGCACTGCGCATGCAAGCACTGATATATCACCGCATACATACAGCTTTACCAGTATGTGGAAGCAATTCCATCAATAACTGGCATTCCGAGTGGACTAATCTCTGACATTCATGCATCCTTATTCTATTAGAGGAAGGGTTCATCTTCTCTAGAGCTATAATTCATCAGTATTTATATTCTATGGTTTTTGGTATCTGTCGATTCTCATGATGGTAATCGATATCGATGCTAACAGTTTTTCTTTAGCTATAAGTGCAGCAAACATTAATGGTCACTATTGTTGGTGTTGTTAAAACCTTCCGTAATGGATATACAAATATTATAATGTTCATATATACATGAATTAGTATATGTTCATGTGAGTATACATACATGTATTACAAATAGGGAGGTTTAGATAGACGTTTACCTGAACGTGAACGTCTATATGTGACGTCATGGCCACACGTTAGAGGCCAACCTCAAAAGCTCTTTTTTTCAGGTTTGTTTTCAACGTCTTAACTTTAGTTTGAACGCATGGCGTCATATTACACAGGAACTGGTGATGTCACACGTTTAAAACTCGCGTCAAAGTGGGAATCTAAACCTCCCTAATATTTTACAGATTTGTAGCACACTGGACAGTTCCTAAGTCTATGGCAGGTTATTATCAGGAGTCCGGTAGGGCTGGGCGTGACGGCCTCCCGTCTCGATGTAGACTGTACTACTCACGCTATGAGAGAGATACGATAGTATTCCTCATTAAGAACGAGGGAGCAAAGAAAGCAGCAAAGTCTGCCAGCGCCGGAGCTCAGGCTAAAGCTACTGAGAAGGGATTCGAGAAGATGGTTCAGTACTGTGAATCTGTGGAGTGAGTATCATTCAATACGGAAAATGTCATAAAATACCTTGAATTCAGTAAAATGCTAAGTTTCCAACCCCAATGCTTTTGATTTTCACTGCATCTGGCAGACTTAAACCAAACTTACTGAGACTAGAATACATGGACATTATCACCAATTGCTATTTAATGAATTGACTTTTCAAATATGTATTTACTAGCAGTGCGTTTGGAATGTCCTACGCTGAAAATACACTGCTCGTCAAGTAAGTGAATTGTTGTAATCAAGCCATTGGATCAGACATCCATATAATCTGCTCATTATAGATGCCGACACGGTCAGATATGTGAGTATTTTGGAGATCCGAAGCCAAAGTGTAACAAACAGTGTGATGTCTGCTCTCACAAGAGGAAGGTACAAAAAGATCTGGATGATCTACAGAAAGGATGCTACGCTGCCTCTATAAATAAAGCTAGAGGTATGATATAGAATACCAGCCACTTAATTCGCATGTTGTGCAGCTGTGTCTGTGATTGATTTTCTTGAATGTCCCATGAGAAAGTCATTGTTGGGTTATGTATCAATGACGGCTTTTGCTATAAAAATCTGTAAAAATGTGCTAATTTCTTTTATGTCAAATATAAACACTAATGTTGGATGATGCGGCTATATTCCTGATCTCACTACTCCCCTTCCAAATGTACTATAAACTGGTTGGCGAATTCGCAAAGTGAAGTGTCCGTCTCATCTGATTGCAAAGCCTGGCTGACAAAAGTACTTACTATTTGTGTATGTACTTTTCCTTACTTGATATTCAGGAGGAGGATCAGCGATATATTTCTCAAAGACAGATAAAACAGATGATGACGATGATGACTGGTTTGGTGGAGGCAGGAGGGGTGCTAAGCGGTAACAGTGATTCCTACATGTTATTATAGATACTAAAGAATTGAATTAATCATGACTGTCATGGTACAGTGATTGAAGGCGTTGAATTAATTGCTCTGTATGTAGTGAGATGCTTTTTTTGGTAATGTAGTTAAGACTAGGGATATGTCACTATATTAATCCTACTTGCGTGCATGTGGCTGTTGCTTAGTGATAACTCCTGTCGTATTTGTTTACCTGAAAAAAAGTTTCAATCTAGCTGTGGTTGATGGTTGCAATAGTGAATCAGAGTTATACCTCCTTGGACAAAGAGAGGATAACTCATAAAAGTTTTGTAGCAAGGATTTTTCAAATAAGGCCGATTGATAATAGCTAATAGCAGGCATACCGGTGGGTTTGGAGGTGGTTGAACATGATCTGCTGCATATAATGCTCTGTGATTTAGACTCAGTGGCAATTTGGAGTAAATGCGTATGCATTCACTACTTATAGTCCGTCATTAACTCAGCATGTGATACTTGCTCTTCACATTATAACCTCCCCCTTGTGCTTACTACACAGAGAGTACAATGACTACGCGTCGGAGATCGAGGAACCTGATTGGTCAGTCAGACAGAAACAGGAAGAAGAAGAAAAGAGGGCGAGACAATCCCTCATCGCTGATGAGTTCAGGAAGCGGCGTGGTAGTAAACCTTCTACTTCCAGTAAGGTGAGACAGATAGAGAATGAACATTATTTCACTTTAAATAATTAAACTTGAGCATGTTCTCGCTCTCATAAATTGTCATGCCTATTGTGTAAGTAGTGGAATGACTTGAGTGAAAGAATCGTTATTGCAATCTACGAGAAGATCACTGGACATTATCAGCTATTGCAGTCGATATCTGCTAACTTTGATGTTCTGACAACATACCTCTACATCTAAGCTAAAGCATGAAAAACTGTTGCAATATGAAGCATGCATTATAACAATAATGACACGTTTTTGAAAAATTGTCCTGCAGAGATATATCATAAGCTTAATAATGTGTTTTCAAAGTTCTCGTTTGTATTATTATGACGTGTGTAGGCGGAAGAAGAAGAAATAGATCCTGATTGTCCACTCAGAGATGTACAGAGTAAGAAAATACCTAATCTATCTGTCAAGGTTTGTGTGGTTTTAATATATCCATTTCAGCAGAACGCATCAGTTCCCATATGCTTAAGAATTTTACCAACATTTCAATTCCTGGACAGCGCTGCATATGTATCCTTTGGTGTATACAGATGCTGGACATTGATTGCCAAATAACTGGTCTCTTGTTACTATGCCCATACTGTCCATTAACCCATTCAGGTTAATGCTGGTAAATTGCTCTGTCCGTGCTGTTAATGTTTTCCCAACCGCTATGGAAAGCAAAATATGTCCCAAGATTGTGCCATTGAGTCAACAGCATCAGCCTACATACATTTGCAGGCATGTGATTCATACGACTTTTATTGTACTTTACGCTTTTTTAATGAGACAGGCTACGCCTAAGCGTAAATAAGCTTTTGTTAGTTTTACATAATGATTAATTATTATACCCTTCTTCTGCCAATATTGCGTAGTATTTGGCCTGTGTGTGTGTCTGAAACAGAAAAAAAATCAATATCAGAACATAATCAAATACACTGAGGGTATGCATGGCTAGTTTCTGTATGTGGCTGTGGCTGAAATTAGATTGACACACCAGTAATGTGATGGAGAATGTTACAAAAAGTCCAGAAACAACACAAAATAGTGGATAAAACTGGTCTATCAGGGTCTTTTACCCCAAAGACTGTGCCACTAACGATTTAAGCCAGTTTAATCTAAGCAATACCAAAAAATTATGCTTTTTTTGAGTTTGGCAGTAAGCTTCAAAAATTTTTTTCAATCACATGCCTGATTTGCTGCACCAAAGTATGTTACTTTATTTTGATAGTCTCGAAGTTGTCCCCTCATTTTCTGTATAGAATAAAGGAGACAACTCAGCTGGAGATAAGTTTGTGTAACATATAGTTTAAATGTAGCAGCAAAGCTATGTAGCTCATCCCAATCAGCTTGTACTCGCGGCAGTTCATAGCCTACAGCTTTCGCAGCGACAGTATATCCCATTCTACAAAATGAAAATTTTTTTCACATTAATTTTAAACACCAACTTTGTAAGTTCATGTTGCAACCTTCATGGCCAAAAGTGATATACTTGCACTTGTGGCGTACGTTCTTTTCACGTATACTCCTCTGTCGTTACTGTAGATACGAGATCACTGTTATGGACTGATCAAAGATGCTCTAGTAGATAATTACACAAAGTGTACACCGAACTTCAATCTGTCAGCTGCTGACTTCATGCCCAGGATTCAGGCTATAGAGCTGGAACATGAAGTGTTTAGTACAGTTAAGACAGCACAGGCTTACAAACTCACTACTAATAAGAAGGTTTGTCACAACTCCTTAATCACAGTTACTGCCATAAGGAGTAGGAATAGCTTAGCGGTGGAGTCCTTGTCTCTCATACGAGAGGCCTGGGGTCAATCCCGGCTACTACCACTTAGACCCTTGAGCAAGGCTTTAACCGTTATTTGCTCCTGGGGCCATATCTCGATGGTGCCCCAGCTTGCCTAAATTAAATGCATTTCTTGTCTAACATGGTCTTATGTAGGGGGTTCCAATTTGCTCCCCCCTTTGATCGGTTATGAATAAACTTCATAATTATTATTTTATTTTAAGTTTCCAAAAACCACATTGCATGCACTTTGTTGTTTAAGTGAAGCCACAAGCATTCTGGTCACGGTATTGTCATTTTCGGGGGCAATTATTGACACTGCTGGTTGCCTAGAGCAAGGCACTTGCCTATTCATGAAAAAGGAGCGAAGAACTTAAATGTTAGAATATCTATTTTAAATAATCTAATTCATCAACATGGTCAACCATTTTCATTTGCCTTGTGATTGATTGTAGGTAAAAGAAATAAAAGCCTTGTCTGGAAAGCTAGAACTGCATCCAACATTAGGGAAGCAACCAATGAAAGAAGAGGGCCCGTTTTTAACGACCAATCATGAAACTCTGTCAGGAACTGATGAGCCAATCAAATCAGAGACTGATCCTGACCCCTCTGAATTTAAGACTAAGTTTAGTTGTGGATTCCAATCAGCTTCCTCAATGCTAAAACAAGATTCTGACCAATATTATGAAAGTACTAAAACAAAATCTGAGAGCAAATCTATAGATACATCACATTTCAAAAGCAAACTCTCCAAAGCGTTCAAATCTGCTAAAGACATTTACTCAGCTAGCGGGGCTGCTGGGTTCCAATCCGCCAAAGATGTCTACTCATCAAATACAAAAGAGGATGTTGACAAAGAACTGAAAAGCTCAAGTAACAGTGAGATAAACTCAACAAAGCGTAAATCAGAGGAAATGAGTTCTTCCAAGAAATCCTCCAAGAAACCTAAGAAGTCTTCCAGTAGAATGCTGAGTCCTACCGAGAAAGTAACTCACTACTTCAGTTCAGTGAAGCGTGAAGAGGGTGGAGCTAGTACAGGAAGTAGTGGTGATGTCATATTAAGTCCCTCCCAGTCCCGGTGCAGCTCCAGCAGCTCAAACCAGAGTGAAGTTGTAGACCTAACAGGTAGCTAGCTGTCATGCCACAACACATTTTCCATTGGTACTCTGGGTGTTTGCTATGTCCCATCCCAATATATAGAGCTCTGTTTAATTCTAGCAGTGTGAATATATGAGTTTCAGTTCAGCCCCGGTGCGATAGATTTCCTTCGTAATATACTGTATCATTTAAACTGATTGACCGCTTGTAAAATAATTTGGAGATACCCTGTCAGTCCTGTGGACAGCCATCTTTGTTGTCAATGAGACGAGTCATGGATAAATGTACAATACATGCAAATATATTTAACCCATTGTTTGTTCGATGATCAAATAAGAAATATTTCTTGATTGCAGAATCTCCTGTCAATGTACGCCAGTATAAGGAGGAGTCAACTCCAAGTTCTAGTCAGGTATTAAATATTTAAAAGCTCATCTTTGTTTTGTGCATGTTGTGCATGATTCCGTAACTAATAGAAAATCAAGCTTTGCAAAATTTATACACATGTACATGTACAACTTGTTTGGTACATGTAGTTAGTTTGAAATTAGGGGCAGATTTTCAGGTTTTTATGTAGGGGTCTCCCTTATGAATGGCCATAAGATATAAGGTGTGGATTACATCTTTAGACCTCTCAACTGAACAAAAACCTGGAGATTCACAAAAATTGAGTTAGTTAAAGTTATTCTTGGACAATAAAGTTGAAGTCTTCAATGAATTCGTGACGTTTAAGGTTTGTTTACTGACCCAAAAAACTTTTTCATGCTTGTGAAACAAGGGTCTCTTGTCCCAGGGGCCCATAGCAAAATCCGCCTATGTATAAAGACCTCCTTCACTGTATACAGTTGTAGCTTATGTGTGAACTAATCTTGTAACCCGATCTCTCATGTGAAATCGCACAGATTTTATTTATTTGATATTTCCACAGAATCAGAATCAGCTTGGGTTTGCGGAACCCTCAGAGAATCTCACTAATTACAGTCATAGCGACGCATCTACCTCATCAGACAAACCTTCAACCAGCTACAAGTCAACATGTCTGCCAACGACAGCCTACTTAGCCAATCACAAGCCAGCATCCTATACATCAAACAATCAAGTTCTTCCGCAGCCAGTCAGCTACGACTCTAGTAATCACAGACAAGACTCATCTATCAACCAGTCTTCAGACCCCGTCTATGACAATAAAACCTCTCAGGACAACTACCCAGCTTTCTCATCCTCTGAATCTGTGGACATCAGAAGCCTGAGACATCATAAATGTATACAGAATCAGCCTATGTTACCGGACAGCACACGTAATGGTATACTGAAGATACCCTCTCCCAGTACTAGTGCTGTGGACAATGAACTCAGACTAGGCAGGAGAAGGAAGAGTGTAAACTTCTCAGAGAAGATGGATATGAGAATGTATGAACTCAGCGAAGAGGAAAAGGTGGGTAGGCTCCACTGCGCAGCCATCACATCATGTTTTTGGTTTTAAGGCCGAAATCTGGGCTGCTGAATGTTTTAATAATAAAATGGGTGGCTATAGAGATCAATGCAGTCTTATCCAACTTTTCAAAATTTTTAGCAGCAAATTATTTGCCGAATCCATGCATCTCAAAATCCAATGATTCCCTTATATTATAATTGAACATCGCTGCGTTACTTACCATTCATTGATATACATTAATCTCTGGTCATGTGGCTTGAAGCGCGCAGTAGTCGCTATGATCTCAATGATTTCATCTGCATTGGAATATAGTAATTATTTTCTTTTTTTATTTGCAGAATCAGAAGAGACCTTCATCTGGAGAGGGTTTTTCAGATGACTTCCATCCAAACAAGAAGAAATCAAAGATGAAGGCTGAGAAGACGACATCTCAGAAGAATAACACAAAAACAGGTGGAGACAACGACAAACCTAACCTTCTGAAGACCGTGTCAGCTAAAGTAGTGGAACAGCTCACTCCATTATATCGTAATAATCAGTTCACTTCTAAAGTAAGTCAAATATTCTCTATCAACTATCATCCTGCCTGCAGTAAGCTGAGGCGGAAAATCCGTAAGTGGGCCTATCAATAGTTTATAATAAATAACTAACTCTCCACATTGCGAAGCTGCAGATAAGAGCTTAAATGTATCTGTTACTTCTGTAACAGTACAATGCAAAAGGGAATGTTTGCCAATATGAGCTCATGTGATCTGTCCCTTTATACTCAGATTTATTGTTTTATGCCCCACGGTGTCCCTTGTTGAAGCTTCCCCCTCCCGACAGACCAGCCTAGGTTAATTATGTTATTTTTGTTTGGTTTTCATGTATACTAGATATTATGAGGATTATGTTTTAGGAAGGATGACATATTTTTATGGTGCTTCATGGTTACTCTCTTGATCGTTTTTATCATCCAGCAATTGCATTGCTTCTGTTGCAGGAATTATTCAAATCTACAGCTAAGAAGATATCACACTTTATTGTGGAAAATACCCAGTGTAAGTGGTTTGAGTGTGACTAAAATATTGTGTGATCATCCAGATCCTGGAAGCTCAAATTTCCTGATAATTCAGACTGTATAGGCCTTAAGCTAGGCCTATTATCTTTGAGTTTGTTTTCCACCAATCAGGAATTTAATTTTCTGCAGCTTGAGAGACTAATTAGACCATGAAGAAGCATAAACCAAGACTGGCCCAGCATAAAGTAGTGATGTCACCTAATTAGAAATAACATCTAGACTCAAGTGTTGTCTCCTCTCTTTACATGAGTAGACAATTCAAAATTCTGGTGATTTTGTGAATTCTGCAAATCTTACCATTTTGCAAGTTAAAATCATATGGGCCAGGATTTGTGGACCCAAAACCTGATATCAAGCAATTTAGCCCTCAATACATGAAGCTATCACCAGAAAACGAAGTTTATATAATGTAGACTCCTGCTAATTCTGACAAAGATCTTTTGGGGTCTGAATGAAGAGATATACATACATCTTTGTGTCAAATTACTACGGCTGTCAGATCCCATTCTGCGATTCCGTTAAGCTTATTATTTTATCAATGCTGATGGCTTAGGTATGTCAACGCAAGATTAACTAAGTTAGTTTTTAATTTTTGCGGCCTGAAAGAGAATTGTTGCTAAATTAATTCCAATTTTTGACTTTCTTTGTATTTTAGATCAGTCAGATATACCAGCGTTCCTACAGAGTAGGTTTACATCTCAGACCATCATATCCTCCAGTCAGCAAGTTGATAATCTTCTTTTATAGTCTACAGTGACAGTGTGATAATCATAGACATAGAGGAAACCTCAGTGTTTATGGTGAAAATATACATGACTATGTTAATCTGTGCACCAGGTATGAGAGTTGATAATGACCGCATCTCTTGGAGGTCATAGTATTCCTGCAATAGTTTTACAATGGTTATTAATTCCTTGCTGGACAATCAATGATGAGGCTGAGCTGACTTTCTAGCCCAATCTGATGTATAATCGTTTGAGAATGTACATCAAAAATGCATTAAAAGGATGGTTAGTGCAACTAGGGAGATGGGATTAAGTTTCTACAAATGAACTCAAAAGCAATTTCCCGCAAATTATTGACGGCAATGCACAGCGTGTGTTATGCATAGGCATGGAGATCAATGTTGATGGAGCCTTGCCTCAGTGCCAGTAAAATGTTTGTGATATAACTGTTCCAATAAGTGCATTTAGTTGTTCACGTCTAAGATGGACTTGAAAGAAAACTGTGTCATCATTTGTAATGTATGAAGTTGTTTCCTATTCATGTGCTTGTCAGACCGCACTGCCTTGCGAATTTTTTTTGTTCATGAAACTGTTATCAATCAACATTCGGGGCTCTTCCTATGCCACTACAACCTTATTCAGAAAACAGAAGTCATTACCAGATGTATTGTCACTATATCAATCAACTAAAAACCAGATTAATGGTGTTTTTGTGCCCTCCGAGTTTTGTACCAAAGAAGTTCTTTTATTTTTCTTCATAACCATAAAAAGATTTCCAACATTTTTTTATATTTTCACCATTAAAAAGGTTTTCTTTATACATTATTGTTTTCTAAAGAAATATGTATAAGCACGATGTTCATTGTTGTCGAGCTAAAACTTGTGATTTGCGATACCAAATATTGTTGCATTCCTCATAAAAGCATTCAACAAAATTATGTAAGAGCTATCTCAACTGAAATATTAGACAACAATGTTTTGCAGTAAAAATTGACCTGTATTGGTTGTGCTAACCTGAAATCTTTTAATTAGGCATAGCAGTCATACAAAGTAAAACATCAATCCATAGATGGTATCTGAACATAATAATCTTTGAAAGAAACATGAGTTTTATGCTTTATTTTAATGATCTTGCATGCGTTTGTGACGACCTGAATGGATTCTGTTGAATGTGCAGTCATCCACTACTCTGGAATTTCCGCCTCAATTGATTAAGTGCTGGGAATTCCATATGAGGGAAATTACCTGTCTTATCAATAAAAACACAATGAGCAAGCACCTGCATCGTTAGCAGAGCAGTTTTGTGTTCATGTGGATTAGTAGCCTAGTAAAGTTCACACTGCTCAGTTGTCAGTTTGATGTTTTATCACTTTACTCGACAAAATGGCCACTGCCTCTACATTATCTAACAAGAATAAGCCCACATCAGGTGTTATATCATGTGGTAATTGTCTAGAAGTCGTAGGATATCTTATTAACCCTGTGAAGCTACAATGTGGACACATATTCTGTGAGACATGTCTACAAGATCATCATAAGAATCTACCAGATATAACCTGCTTTACCTGCGAGTAAGTAGAAACGGATCCATCCGAGTGTTGTGTATTTTGCTTTAATTTCATAGGTCAACAAGAGCGTCATACTTCCCATCCAATAGCTACCACAGGCATTGATACGGTTAATCATATGCTTCTCCTAACACTTATACTAGTCTGATTGTAGTCTGCATGTGAAAAATAATCGGAATTTAAATTTTCGCCATTTTAATGTGAATGGCATATTCACTAAATCCTACTTTATGAGATTATTTCAAACAAAGCTTGCAATTGAAATTATAGCTTTCAAATCATGAATTTAATTATCCTGAGATTGCTAAATTGAAATCTGTGTTATCATTTTTTATCCTGTTCTGTTTGCTAATTAAGTTCAATGGTTTGACAATACTATTTTGTCTTTTTTTTAACAAAAAGAGAGAAGACAAACACTAAACTTGAAGATATACCATCAGCCATGGGAGACAAGGCAGCGTTCTGTGACTCGTGTAGTAAGAGAGGGATA
>ERZ1740062.998-NODE-998-length-12455-cov-4.131855_pt1 | contig 12455 bp, 11 predicted proteins | sample MGYA00581741_ERZ1740062 | MGnify/ENA primary metagenome ERZ1740062 (study PRJEB43018, sample SAMN04849747) | marine metagenome | isolation source: floating plastic debris | place: Pacific Ocean | collected 2008-09-01 | study: EMG produced TPA metagenomics assembly...
CTTAAAAAAGTGATCGATGATAACATCGGGCCCGCTTTTTCCGAAGAGATGGGCGTTGTCTGGAACAATGTTGAAAAACCCGGAACAGGTATGCAGGAAAAATCTGGCGGAGAGATTGTCCATCTCGATGCTGCGTCAAAGGGAACGTTTGACGAAGTCGGCGGTAAGGTTGTAGCCCGCTGGGTGAGTGAAGTAGGCGACCGCGGTATCGACGGCCAGAAACTTGTCGACGAGGCGCGTAAAGCGATTGCAAAGCACTCTAACTAACATCGTCTCTGACGGCTTTAAGGGGTAAGGATGCCTAAAAAACTGGACTGGATCATATCCGGCTGGGCCTTGTTGGCGGGCTTTCTTACCCTTCTGATTGTTGTCGTCACGACTCTTAATACAGCCGCCTTCGGGGCGGACAAGATTGCCCGCTTCTTTGACGCAAATATCGCTGGCCTGGCAGGCTATGAGGATTTTGTCCGTCTTGCGATAAGTGCCGCCGCCCTTATGTTCTTCCCCTATTGCCAGCGACAGAAAGGCCATGTCGCGGTTGATCTTTTCGCGGAACATTTTTCCATTCGAACTCAGCAAATTCTCGAAAAAATCATCCTAATCCTTACGGTCATTCTGGCCTTGTTTCTAGCCTACTGGATGAGCTTGGGGATGATATCCGCTTATGAGGACTTTGCGTCATCCCCCATACTTGGTTGGCCGAACTGGCCGTTCTATATTCCCGGAATCCTGTCCCTGATCCTTTGGGCCTTGGTTGCAGCAATGCAGTTTAGCGAAAAAAGGACAAACGGGTGAGCGGAGAAATTATTGGCATCTTTGGCCTCGGCGCCCTCTTTGTTCTTCTGGCCCTTCGAATACCTGTGGGCCTTGCCATGGTTCTGGTTGGGATCGGCGGTAACTTCGCATTAAGCCTCGCCCTGCCCTACCTCCGGTTTGAGCCCTATCTCTACCAGTTCAAGAGCCTGCTCTGGAGTTCAGCTGCCAATTACGATCTATCCGTTGTAACACTCTTTATTCTGATGGGCTATCTCGCCACCACCGCCAATCTCAGCCGCGATCTTTTTCAGGGCGTCAATGCCTTTGCAGGTAAATACCGAGGTGGTGTCGCCATGTCAGCGATCGGTGCCTGCGCTGGTTTCGGCGCGGTATGCGGCTCCTCTCTCGCGACGGCGTCGACAATGGGACGGGTTGCTTTACCAGAACTTAGGCGACTCAATTACGCACCGGGCTTCGCGACCGGCGTGCTAGCGGCTGGCGGTACGCTCGGGATCCTCATTCCCCCGTCTGTGGCTCTCGTGATTTATGCGATTATCGTCGAGGCCTCAATTCTTGAGATGTTTCAGGCGGCGATTATCCCTGGCCTCATCGCCGTCCTATTCTTCATCTTTGCGATCGCAGTTATCGTTCGAATCAAACCTTCCCTCGCGCCGGAAGCGCAACCCATGGCCAAGGAGGAACGGCGCGTTGCCATCCGCCGCCTTATCCCGGTCGTGGTTATCTTCGGCGCGATTATCATGGGCCTCGGCCTCGGCCTCTTTACCCCGACGCCTGCGGCAGGGATCGGCGTCTTTCTCATTCTAGTGTACGGCCTTTATCTTCGACGTTTTGGCGAAGGGCTGAGCCTTGCAGGTATCAAAGAGTCCCTTCTGGCAACCGCTGTTACAAGCGGGATGATCTATTTCATCCTTTTCGGCGCGGAAGTTTTAAAAGGCTTTTTCACTCGCGCAGGGCTTCCAGAAGCACTGGCGAGTTGGGCAGGGGCCAGCAGCCTAGATCCGCTGTCAATCATCGTCGTCATGCTGATCGCGCTGATCATCCTTGGCTGCTTCATGGACTCCCTCTCCATGATCCTAGTAGTCGTTCCGTTCTTATGGCCCGTCCTTGTCGAGATTAACGGTGGTGACTACGCAACCGCAGACACAGCTGCGTTTGCCATGGATGCGAACGAGCTGAAAATCTGGTTTGGCATCCTCTCACTCATTGTCATTGAGCTTGGGTTGATAACGCCTCCAGTGGGCCTCAATGTTTTTATTATCAGCGCGCTCGCCGGCGATGTGAAAATGGGGGATACCTTTAAGGGGGTCATTCCATTCTTCGGGATCGAGATAGTTCGTATTGCATTGATCCTCCTATTTCCGGCAATCGCCCTGTTTGTCCCGCGCCTTCTCTCCGGTTAAGCTGGAATGGGCGTCACGGGTTGAATCCAGGTCTTCACAGTTTCATCGCGTCCGCGAATTATTTGAGGTCCATTTTCGATGAACTGCAAATCCCTAGCGATTTCCGCGCCCCCTGCGGCAGTCATCAGTTCGCCACTGACAACCACGCGGGCGTTCAATTCACGCGTTAATGCTTCAAGCCGACTGGCGACATTCACAACATCGCCAAGCACCGCATATTCCAGCCTGCGTTCGGAACCAATATCCCCAAGGACCACCGTGCCATAGTGAATACCGACGGATAGCCGAATAGCTATTGCTCCTTCTTTCACCCGCTGATCATTCCAGACTTCCATCGCCTGATGCATGGCGGCCGCGCAGCGGAGTGCATTCGCCGCGTCCTCTGCCGTCGTTACAGGGGTACCGAAAGTCGCCATCAACCCATCACCGAGGAATTTGTCTAGCGTCCCATGATTATCGAACACGCAGGCCTCCATCCGGGCATGGAATTGCCTTAGCACTTCAACTATTCGCTCGGGCGTTTCCGCCTCCGCCATTTTTGTAAAGCCGACGATATCCGCGAACAGAACCGCCACCGGCTGCGCCCTCACCTCGCCAAGCGGTTGATCACTTTCAGCAAGAGTATCGACAATATTCGGCGGGAAATGCCGGGAAAGATTTGCGCGTTCGCGTGCCACACCGGCCTGTCGCACCAGCAGCCGGCTGGTCCGCCATCCGTTCATGCCCAATATTCCGGCGACAATTGCGAAGATCAGCACTTCCTGTATGCGAGGTTCGAGAGGAATGCTCCCCGGATCTACAAACTTGAGTATATTTGCATTTCCCTCAAGCGCTTGTCTGACCTTTTCAGAAAGATCGGCAATGCTATCCGGCTGATTAATCGCCCAGAAATAGGCTCCAATCCAAAGGACTACGGCGAAGACAGTAAAGGGAAGTAGCGTCCGCCAGGAATATGCCAACGTAGCGCCAGCCAAAAGGATAAAAAAGTACGGAAAATTGCCAAATTTAAACTGCATGGCCACCGACCATGGTCTCGGATCCCAGGGGTTGGGCAAAACCAGAACAATGGTCATCAAGGCAAGATCGAGCAAGATCAAAAGCAGCTCAGCCCGTGATCGCTCCACTCGGCCGATCTTTACTTGCGCCCAGCCAATCAATAAAAAGCCAACGATCAATGCTTCATAATACAGGACGTACCAGTGGGGGCTGAGGTAAATCAGAAAAGCACCAATTATGAGGAGAGAGATGGTCCTCGCGCGGACCGAAAGCATTAGCCCTTCTCGCTTGTTCTGGTCCAACGCCTCATAAAGGAATTTGTTATTCTCGATATCGGGAAGATCGTCCCTGCGCCGTATCTGACGCAACCCGTCGATCAAATTTGTCTCCGCCATTACGCGCTCTCCATCAATGCAGACCCATTCATCTTTCCTGCACGATTCAGACACTCCAAAGAAGATGAATTAGCTATACTCATGCTTCTTTAGTCAATTCATCGAACTATTGCCATATATCCTATATGAAAAACAGCGCTTACTTCGTATTATTGCTCACCAGCTTCAATGGACCTACACGATACCGATCGAGATGCATTTCCATCACACCAAACTGGGTATCCATTCGCATACGAACCGGGACGACATGACCATTCTCGATGGGCGCACCGACCCATACAACGACCTCCTGATTGGCATTGGGATCGCGTTCATAGTTCCGGTTTGAGGGGAAACCGCCTTTTCTGACAATATCAATCTTGCATCCAATGGCATTCCCTTCGAATACGGAGTAGCGAGAGGGTTTAAAATAACGCCCCGGCTTTTCCGAGAGCAGCATGTCATATCGCCGATGGCCATCAAAAATCGGGAGTTCGGCCTTGCATCCCATGCCCTTTTCCAACCGATTGGACATAGTCAAAATTGCCGTCATTGGATCAATGGTATTTGTCAGACTTGCGGGATCAATCGGCGTGTATTTATCAGCCGGTTCTTTGCGGCTGACCGTTTTTTGCACTTTCACCTCGCCTGTATTCTCATAATCCAAGGAGACCGTGCGGACATTTTGGTTCCAGGTGCTTTTATGTTGATGCTGTCTCGGAAAAAATTTATCCAGGCTTACAAGGCCTTCGGTTTCGCCGTTGGCAAACCAGCTAAACACCCAATTGAATGCCGCGTTGGTACGGGCTGCGCTTTGAATCTTATAGCTGCTTTTGCCTTGTCGGACTTCGGTCTCGATGCTGCCAAGATACAGTCCACCCAGATAAACAGAATAATGTAAATCCGTTTCATCCTCTGAGGCGGACACTGGTGACGAGAGAAGAAGCAAAGCAAGGAAAATCCCCGCTCCGATAAGCGGTAAGGTATTCAAGTCTCTTTTCCGCAGTGCAATCATGCGCCGTCTATCCCCGTTCACCTTTTAGGAGAAATGGTGTGTCGGACAGGATTAATCAAGCAATTTGATTTTGCCCCGCATTGGAGCGGAAATGCATCTTATGTCGAAAAATAGAGGACGAGAAGAAACACGCCCAAGATTAGCCGATAGAGGATAAAGGGCGTAAAGCCTATTTTCTCGATCCAGCGCATCAGGAGGCTGATCACCGTAAAAGCGACCAAACAGGAGACAACCCCGGCAAGAACGGCGTCGAAACCGACCTGTGCATCCCCAACTTTAATCAGATGATAGGCCGTGAGCGTCCCCGCACCGAGAATTGTCGGAATGGAGAGCAGCATGGAAAAATGCGCGCCATCGCGCCGGCGTAGGCCGCGCATGCGTGCGGCAGACATTGTAATTCCCGACCGGCTGGTTCCTGGCAGGAGCGAGAGAATCTGAAAAAGCCCGATAATAAAAGAATCCAGTACCGTGATTGCATCGATCTTTTTTGTCACCGGGAATTTTTTGTCCGCCCAGCCGAGAAAGAGTCCGAAAAAAATTGTGGTCGCCGCAACCAGCAAGATTGACCGGAGTTCGCCCTGCATAAGGTAATACATTGCTCCTCCCGCAATCACGATGGGAATGCTGGCGATGAGAATATGCCAGCCGAGACGACGGCCTTCGGCGAGGGCGCGATCCGTCGGGCGCAGGAATGCCAGTGCTATTTCTAGAACATCTTTTCGAAAATAGGCGATCACCGCCACGAGCGTCCCGACATGAACGGCAATATCAATATTTTGCCCCTGATCCGTCCAGCCGGTAACTGCCGGGATAATCAGAAGATGGCCGCTGGACGAAATTGGCAGAAACTCGGTAATCCCCTGAATGGCCGCAAGCACTAAAATATGAAAAAATGGCATGTTATCCCTTAAACTAAACTTCAGGGTGCGGCACAAGACTGCCCACAACTTTCATTGAAAACCGTTGGCATCCACTCAACCCACTGCGACGGCATAGAAAATCGCTTGGCTGCGGGCACTATAAAGATTTATTGTGAACAAAAAGTAACAAATAACAATGGAGAAAACCATGCCCCATAGCGTTGATCTTTTCTGGTCGTTTAGAAGCCCCTATTCGTATCTGGCAACGCGCCGCATCGTCGAATTGAGGAAAGAGTACGATCTTCAGGTCAATGTCCGGCCGGTTTATCCTATTGCAATCCGCACGCCCAAATTCTTCAAGGATGTGCACCCACTGTGGATCGACTATCTCATGACCGATATTCAGCGGGTTGGCGATATGAACGGCATTCCAATTTCCTGGCCAAGGCCCGACCCCGTGAGAATGAACCGACAAACAAAAGAAGTACCGGCGGAACAGCCCTATATCCATCGGCTGACACATCTCGGGATCGCAGCCGCAGAAACTGGCGACGGCCTTGCTTTCCTGGACCAGGTATCCCAGCTTCTGTGGAATGGCAAGGTGCGTGGCTGGCATGAAAGCGATCATCTTGCCAAGGCAGCGGCGAAGGCGGGGTTTGATCTCGCGCATCTTGACGGCCTCATTGAGAATGATTTCGACGGCTATGACGCCAAGGTCGAGGAAAATCAGGCCGCGCTTGAAAAATCGGGTCATTGGGGCGTTCCCACCCTTGCCTACAAGAACGAGGCTTTCTTCGGTCAGGACCGGGTGGAGGTCTGTCTTTGGCGCATGAAACAGGATGGGCTGGCCACGCGGTAGCAGCCTTCCTTAATGGATGGACATGCTTTTCTCAGATGAGTTCTTTTTAAGGTAAGCCATCTGCGCCTTTTCGGTGGTTGTTTCGGATGCCATGGCGATATTCAGAACAATCGCTAATCCGAGCGCGGCCGCAGCAGCGACTAACACTAACTGCTGGCGGCATGATCTGGCCGCTGATATCAACCGGGTTAAAACGTTCCCATGGCTCTGCGAAAATCTTGCTTTATCCATTTCCCTATCCTCTTGTTATGACAAGCTATATGGCGGGGAAATAAGGCCAATTATACTCGAAAAAGAGGAGAAATTTTGCTATTTTTTGGGCAGTCAGCCCGAGAATGAATAGGAAAGGATCTTGTAGGCTAGCTTTGCCGCTAGAAAATTCGGCGCGTGAAACCCGCTAATTGGCGCGAGTTCATTAATATCTGCGCCAACAATTTTTCCCGTTTTTGAAGCCGCCTTGATAATGCTGATTGCATCGTTCCAGAACAGACCGCCCGGTTCCGGCGTCCCTGTTGCCGGCATCAGTGACCCGTCAAAGCCATCAAGGTCAAACGTCAAATAGATATTTCGGCCTTTGAGCGGGGCAACAATATCCTCAACTCGCCAGTTCTCACGATCCTTGCCCCAATGGATCGTGATCCGGTGCCGGTTCGCCTCCAGAAAAGGGATTTCCTCTGCCGAAATATTGCGTATTCCAACGGAAATGATCGGGACTGTTGGATGATCAAGCACGCGCCGGATGGCGGCGGCGTGGGAGTAATGCTCCCCCTCATAGCCATCGCGGAGGTCCGCATGTGCGTCGAAATGTAAAATAGCCAGATCGTCATATTTTTGAAGAAAGGGTCGGATCGCACCGGGCGTGATTGAGTGCTCCCCCCCAAATACGAGGGGGAATTTCTGATCCGACAATACGGAACCCGTCAGCTCCGCCAGATTATCAACCGCTTTCTTGATGTCACTGCCATCGACAAGAGCTTCCCGCATCGTCACGACACCAAAGTCGCGAAATGGCTCGCACCAGAGGTCTTCATCGAAAAGCTCCACTTGATGACTCGCCTCAATCATTGCGGCGGGCCCTTTGGCAGTCCCACCTCCGTAGCTGACGGATCCTTCAAGACCGAAGGGGATTATCACCGCCTTGGCCGCCGCATAATCGACGGCCTCTTCGGTGGGCAATCCCAGAAACCCCTCCTCTGATGGGAGAATATCAAATGGCGCCTTCATGGCTTTAATCCAGCAATCTGTTACTGAAACAGCTTCGAGAATTTTCTCGGCGGACGGTTTTTCCATCCACCTCGATGATACACATCGGACGCCAAAAGCGGCACGACGGAAGAGGCTTCAGCGAAAACCATCTGCTCCAGGTTAGTGCTGACCTTGCCCCAGCTCGCGGCCTCTTTCAGGGTTGAGGAGGAGCAGGCGCCATCACGCACATCGGCAACGGAAATCTGCACAGCGTATTTATGCACGTCCACCTCTTTACCAAGAATTTCCGCGCAGACAACCGTATCCTGCACAAAGTTCTTCGGAACACCGCCACCAACCATCAGTAAGCCAGTTGTACCTGCCGCGATCTTGATTTCCGTCAATTCGCGGAAGTCTTTCACGCTGTCGATACTCAGATGCGCGTCCGGATTTTCCACCTGATGCTTGACTAGACCGAAGCCAGCAGAGCAATCGGAAAAGGCCGGCACGAAAATTGGCACGTCATGGTCATAGCAGGTTTCAATCAAGGAGTTCTTCTTGACAGCATTAGTCTTCAGCCAACGGCCCATCTCCTGGATAAATTCCCGGGAGGAATAAGGCCGCCGATCCAGCCCGTCGGCGATCTTCTTGATCGTCTCATCGCAGTTCTGCAGCTCTTCTTCGTCGATATAGGTATCGTAAATGCGATCGATATAAAGCGCCCGCAAGTCATTGTCATCAACCGCACTATCGGCCTGATAATGCCGGAAACCCAATGCCTCAAAAAAATCCATATCGACGATGGAGGCACCAGTGGACACAATTGCGTCCACCATGCCCAATTCCACCAGATCCCGATAGACATGCATGCAGCCCCCGGCGGAAGTCGAGCCCGCCAAGGTCAGGATAACGGCGCAGTCCGGGTCCTCTACGGCCATATTGAAAATCTCCGTCGCCCGAGCGAGATCGCGCGAGGTGAAAGACATCTTACCCATGGCGTCAATGATCGGGCGGGCATCAAAACTTTTGATATCGATATGTTCGACGGTTTTCGAAAGGAGAGCCGCCTTATCGTTGCTTTGAGAGGTTTTCATAATTGTTACCTCAATACCTTATATTGAATTGTTGCGTTACGCGAACTCGGCGTCGTTCTCAATCGCCACGACGGTTTCGGAGTAAAATCCGTTGAATTTGGTTTGCATAGCGTATCCATACGCCCCCAAATGACGGAAAATAAGCCAATCGCCTTCACATACATCGTCAGGGAGCGACAAACGATCCTGCATTTTATCTATGCTATCGCAAGTCGGCCCATAGAGTTGAAAAAGTGACATTTCCGATGGAAGCTCCAACCTTCCGGCGCGATAAAGCTCAATCGGATAGGACCATCCCAACTGACCCGCATCGAAGAGCGATCCATAGGTTCCGTCATTCAGATAGAGCGATTGCCCACGGCGAAGCTCCACCCTCACCGCGACCGCACCGCCTGCGGCAACCATCGCGCGTCCCGGCTCGCAGAAAATCTCCAGATCTTCAAAACCGCACTCCTTCAAAGCTTTGGCAATAGCATCGAAATAATCATGCAACGGGGCCGGCTCCATATCCGGATAGGAAATCGGAAACCCACCACCGACATCAATCATATCGATCTCGACGCCACATCCTTCCAGCATGTTCGCAATGTTGTAGATGGCATTGACATAAGCCTCAACTTCAAGGCACTGGGAACCAACGTGGAAAGTCACACCGACTTTCTCGGCAATCTGGCGGGCATGGGTGAGGAGAAGCGGTGCCTCCATCAATGTCGCACCAAATTTATGATCCAGCGGATAGGCCGCCCCGACCTGCGAGACGCTGAGCCGCAGCATCAGTGACAGGTCTTCGGCATGGCTAGTTTCCTGTTTGATCTTGCGAAGCTCATCCAGGCTATCAAAGGCGAAATGGCGCACGCCAAGTGCATAGGCGCGGGCAATCGCCTGCCTGCTCTTGACCGGATGCATGAAATACAGCTTTGCAAGCGGAAAATCGCGACGTAGATTTTCAACTTCCCGGATTGAGGCGACTTCAAAATGGCGAATGCCTGCTGCCCACAACAGACGCAGAAGAGCCGGATGCGGGTTGGCTTTCGCCGCATAAAGACATGTACCTGGAAACCCGGAGAGAAAGGTGTTTGCCGCCTCTGCAATCTTGTCGATATACAGAAAGTGAACAGCATCGTTTGACTGCTCGATTTCAAGAGCTGTCGCTTCGTTTTCATATCGCCGCAAACCGGCTAGGGCTTGCTCGCGATCAGCGACATAGCCCTCACAATCCTGGAGCAGTTGCAATTCTAATGTTCCACCTGTTTAGTTGTTGTAACCCAATTTTTTCGGTGAGGCTCATTAGCAGAAAAAATACCACTACGCTACATAAAGATTCACATGTGAGCTGTGGATTTTTCGACCACTCAAGGTCGTGCAATCAAGTTCAGCTGGGGAGTATCCCGCTGTGGATCAACCATCCGGGACTTTGGCAAGCGTATCTCGATTGTGGTGCCCGGCTTTTCCACATTGCTGCTGATTTCCAGCATACCACCGTGCAATTCGACGATAGATTTGGCAAGCGGCAGGCCGAGACCGGTTCCTTCAATCGATTTGGAAATAGAATAATGCGTGCGGCCAAACGGGCGCATCACATTCTTGATTTCTTCTTTGCTGATCCCATAGCCGTTATCGATTACATAAAGAGAGATGAAATCATCCGAATCTGCCGACAGATCTAATTTAATATGTCCCTTTTCCGGCGTAAATTTTATGGCGTTATTAACAAGGTTGATAAGCACCTGTTTAAGCTTTCTCTCATCTGCGCGTATCTGGATATCAAGGCGGTCCGACATGGAGAAACTTATCGATTTTTCATTCGCCTTGGCAGCCAGCATCGTTTTCGTCGATTCAGCGGCCTTTAGGAGATTAAACGCCGCCTCTCGAAGCTCGATCGAATCAGATTCCAAACGCGAATACTCCAAAATATCATCGATTAAGGAAAGCAGATGCCGGCCCGACGATTGAATATTATCGGCATATTCACGGTAACGTTCATTCGCAAGCGGGCCAAAAATTTCTTTAGCCAGAACTTCGGAGAACCCTATTACAGCATTGAGTGGTGTCCTGAGTTCGTGGCTCATATTCGCAAGGAACATGGACTTAGATCTTGTTCCTTCTTCCGCTTCCAGCTTCGCCTGCATCAACTCGCGCTCGAACATATGCTGGGTTGTAATGTCCTGAAGTGTCCCGCTGGCCCCAGCCAAATTACCATTCTCATCAACATTCACACGGCCGATAAGCCGAACATAGACGACCCTGCCCTCTTCCTGCACCACCCGGAACTCCGCTTCGAATGGCTCGAGATTCTCGGCTGCCAGTTCAAAGACGGAACGCAAGCGTGCCAAATCATTCTTGTGCACCCGAGATAAGAAATTTCCATATCGTTGTTCTATTTTGCCAGGCTGATACCCCAGGATGCGGAAAACCTCTTCAGACCATTCATGCTTACTAGCATCAACACTATTCATCCAGCTTCCGATATGGGCGATGGCTTGAGCTTCCTCAAGCTTAGCGCGATCTTCTTTCAGAGCCCGCTCGCGGATGCGGATATCCGTAATATCCGTTCGAATTGATACTGTGCCTCCGGCTTTTGTTCTTGTCTCGGACAGCCGGTAAACACGCCCATCGTCAAATTCCTGTTCTACCGGATCCGAGGGCGTTTGATGTTTCCTGATCCGTTCCTCGATATATTCGTCTTCCCGTCCAACCGCTTCCGCCACACGCCCCAGCTTGACCATACTGCGGACGAGGTCGTTAAAATGCACCCCGGGTTTCACAATATCGATGATATCCTTGTACCGCTCGCGATAAGGATTGTTGCAAACATATAACCTGTCGTTCGGGTCAAAGATGGCAACAGCTTCTGGCATGGAGTCAATGGCATCGAGGAGGGTATTCTCCGCCATCTCGGCCCGGATGATCGTCAGTTGCAGGCGCTGATTTTGTTCCCGCTGTTTTTCTTCAGATAGTCTTCTTGCATGGATTTCCTGATTGAGTCGTTCAATAGCCGGAAGCATGCGAGCCATGCCCACCGATATGAGCAAAAGGCCCGGTAAATAGGCTATAATATTCCATACTTCTAACGAAGTGCTATTACTGAAACCGATATCGAACGCCGAACCATCACCGACAAACAAAACATCGAAGAAGCAGGCAATTACAATGATGAGCAGGCCATAGTTTATCAGATCTCGCCCAAACTTGACGTGCTTGAAATGGGATTTCCGCCTCCAAAACACGACGAGCATAATCAGCAAGCAGATGAGGATGGCTATTTCGCCTAGCATAAGCCATACCTCTCGCGTTGTCCGCCACGCAAGCTGTTGCGATATCTGTTCAAATTATTTTCCCGGCTCGAACTGTTCAGGCTTACCCAAACGCTAACCGAAAAGTGTTGAACATCCGTTAACCAACTATCACGCCATTTAGAATTCCCGGGAAACCTCCGGGATAAAAGCTCTAACTGGCTTCCTCAACAACCGCCTTTGATTTAGCTGGGAAAAATTATATGATCCGGTCCTATTGTATGTGGGTGTGATTGCTATGAGGAACATACCGGTTTGACATCGAAAATTCTGATTGTAGGGGCCGGGATTGCTGGGTTATCCATTGCCCAATGGCTTAGCAGGTTTGGACTGGACTTCGAAATAATTGAAAAACGGTCGTCGGAAACTATCGCACACACCGGCATCGTCCTTCCTTTCAATGCCGTTCGGGAGCTTAAAGATCTTGGGGTGCTGGATCGCCTGGAAGGCCAGTATTTCAAAGCCTCTACAATTACCTACAGCAAAATAACCGGCAAGGCGATCAAGATAGCAAACCTGACAGAAGCTCCGTTCGAGAATGATCAGTTCATAGCGCTTAAGCGGGAAGATCTTGACAGCGCCCTTTTAGAAGGGCTTGAGAA
>ERZ1740062.1000-NODE-1000-length-12454-cov-6.772885_pt1 | contig 12454 bp, 15 predicted proteins | sample MGYA00581741_ERZ1740062 | MGnify/ENA primary metagenome ERZ1740062 (study PRJEB43018, sample SAMN04849747) | marine metagenome | isolation source: floating plastic debris | place: Pacific Ocean | collected 2008-09-01 | study: EMG produced TPA metagenomics...
CTGAATCAGCGATCCCAGCATCCTTCAATGGTTAGTTTTTCAACAGCATCCGGACTTTGCCGCTGTTCGCTGCGTTTGCTCCAATGGCCGCTTTGGTTGCAAAGGGCAGGCTGACTTCCGACTAGGATCGCTTATATGACTATGCAGGCCGCAACTTGTGACCTAATTTCCGCGCGTGATCCATATTGACGCGCTCTATGGCTTGAATACCTGAACGATCAGAAACGCAGGGCCAACCTGGCCCCTGCGTTGCGCCGGCTCATCTACAAGATCATGCAAATTCGGCCGCGTGGCTTTCGCACCATGCACGGAACGTGCGCGGTGCGGTGCCGGTCAGGTTAGCGATGTCATCGGCGAGGAAGCCTGCTCGCCCTGCACGGAACGTCTCGTTGAGGTTGCGCAGAGCCTTGGCATTGGGCTCTGGCATGCCGTCCGCAATGTGTCGCTGTTCAAGTTCTTCGGGCGTGACCGAAACGAACTCAATAGGTCGGTCGATCGCGTCGGCGAGGATCGCGACCTGGTCGCGGGCACTCAGGGCCTCGGGGCCGTTCAGGATGTAGCCCTTGCCTGCATGACCCGGCTCGGTCAGGGCCAGCACGGCGATGCGCGCCACGTCATAGGAATCAACGATGGCCAGTGCGCCGGGATCAGTCGCGTCGACGACGCGGCCGTCTTTCTTGATCGCATCAAGCCACCACAGGGCGTTGGACATAAGCCCATTGGCCCGCAGATAGGTGACATCCAGATCAGACTTGTGAAAGACCTCGTCGCGCGCGGCGATCATGGCACCGATCATTGGATAGGGTTGCAGGCTGGTCCCGAGCGATGAGAGCAGAGCGATCCGCTTCACACTGGCGGCATGTGCCGCATTGATCATGCTTTGCGCCTGAGCGACAGATGGTTCGAGCTGCATGAAGAACACGCCATCCACGCCTTTGGTCGCTTGGGCGATGCTTTTCGCGTCATCAAGCTCACCGACGGCAAATTCAATACCTTCCGGCAGCTGCTTCCTGGCACGGACTTCATCGCGGACAAAGGCACGCACTCCATGGCCTTTTTGTAAGAGTTGAGCCGCGACTTCGCCGCCGACATTTCCGGTTGCTCCAAATACAAGATACATGAGATTTTCCTTTCGATCAGTTGGTTTGGGTTTGGGGTGATGAGGTGTGAGATGCCGCGTTGGCGAGAGCCCAGGCATCCGCGCCCGCGGGTAGATGATCCGGGCAGTCCGCATCGGTTGCCGCCCGCCAAATCGCTTCGGTCACGTCTTCGATCTTCGTTATGGCCGAAGGCACGGCCAAACCGGCAAGTGCCCTGTCTGCGAAACCCGCATAGGCCGCGGGAATGCCGTCTGATGTGCGCGATTGCGCATTGTCGGCAAAGCGCGTCTCGGCCTGACCAGGAATCACGACCTTCACGGATACGCCGAATTCTGCCATCTCAAGCGCGAGGCAATCGCTGAACGCGATGATGGCCGCCTTGCTGGCAGAGTAGAACGAAAACAGCGGAAACGGCTTCATCGTCGTGCTCGTATTGACGTTCACGATGACGCCCGAACCGCGCTGCCGGAAGGCTGGCAAGACCGCTTTCGTCATGGCGATCGTGCCAAGCGTGTTGGTCTCAAAAATGGCGCGGATCTGGGTCATGTCGGTGCCTTCGACGGCGCTCAGCATGCCAATACCGGCGTTGTTGACCAGCACATCGATGGGGCCGGCAGTTTCCATGGCGGCGGCGATGCTGTCTTGACCGGTTGTGTCCAGTGGCAGCACCCGCAAGCGATCGCTTGGCGGGAACAAATCCTCGCGCGGGGTGCGCATCGTCGCGATGACGGACCATCCTTTGTCGAGAAAATACAATGCCGTCTCCAGCCCGAAGCCGGAGGAACATCCTGTAATGAGTACAGTCTTCATTGTGACCTCTTATTTCTATCGCCTGACACCAAACTAGGGGTCGAAATGTGAACTATCGATTGTTGAAAATCCGGTATTCATTTGCGATAGTCCTGATATGACTGATCCGCTGACTGATGTGATTTCTCTGCTGCAACCTCAACCTGCCGCGATGAAGCTGGTGTATGGCGGCGGCGCGTGGCGTGTGCGCCGTGAAGTCACCGACCGGGTCTTTTATGGATTGGCACTCGATGGGGGCTTTCGATTCCAGGCTGACGGACAGGCGGAAGTCACGATTGAAGCCGGCGACTTCCTGTTGGTCCCCTCGGCTGCCGATTTCACGGTATCGAGCAAGAGCGCTGTGACTGGCGATGCCCTTTCGGCGCTTCCCATTGATCTGTCCGGCGGAGAATATCGCGTAGGCGAGCCGGATGCGCCGATCGATGTCAGGATGATGATCGGGTATTGCCTCTTTGGCTCACCAGACGCGTCCTTGCTGGTCTCGCTCTTGCCGCAGATTGTCATTATCCGGAAAAATGATCGCTTGGCCGCGCTCGCGCGCTTGGTAGACGACGAGTATCGAAACCGTCGCAATGCGCGCGATGTGATCCTCGATCGTTTGCTTGAAATCCTGTGCATCGAAGCCTTTCGCGCGCTGCCTGATGAAGGTGGCTTTGCAGGACTCGTGCGCGGGCTTGCAGATGATCAGATCGCGCAGGCCATCCGCCTCATTCACGAAAACCCCACACGCGGCTGGACGGTCGAGGATTTGTCACGCGAAGCCGCGCTATCGCGGTCGGCCTTCTTCGCGAAATTCAATCGTGTTGTAGGCATGGCGCCAATGGAATATCTGCAGAACTGGCGGATGTCGTTGGCCAAGGACAAGCTATGCGCAGGCAACAGTTCCATTTCGGAGATCGCCTATAGCGTCGGCTATGGCTCACCAAGCGCGTTCAGCGTTGCGTTCACCCGCATTGTGGGACGCCCTCCGACAGAATATGCGAGAGAGATCAAAGAGAATGCAAACTTGCTTCACTGACGGCCAAGACCCGCAGCGATAAACCGCGCGATTTTGTCTATTTCCGCTCTGTTTACGCGACCTCCGGTCACAATGATCCGCCAATAGAGGATGCTCGCAAGTGCATCATTGGCAAGGTCGCGGTCCGCGCTTGTAGGCAACTCACCGCGTGCAATGGCGCGATCGACAATGACTTTGCCGCGTTCACGGCGTTCATATTGCAGGGTGTTCCTTATCTCGACGCTCAGTTCGCTCGTCCGGGCCATCTCGGCATGCAAGTCGGGCAAAATAGGCCGGATCAGCGGGTGGCGCATTGTCCGGCGCAGCGACAACAGGATCAGCCGCAGATCCTCCAACAACGACCCGCTGTCGGGGATGGTAGTTAGGTTCAAGCCAACCGCTTTGATCAACTCGATCGCCATGTCCTGTTTTGACGACCACCGGCGATAGAGCGCCGCTTTCCCGACACTGGCCCGCTTGGCGACACGTTCCAGGCTTAGCGCACCAAGACCGGTCTCCGCCCATTCCTCAAAAAACGCGCGGGTGAGTGCATCGGTCACGGACGGGCGCATCACGGCCGCTCCACTAGGCGCACGCGGGGATGCGCTCATCGTCAAATCTTCGTCGGAACGGTTGCGTTCCATCCACTAATCTCCTATATGGTCGATACGTCACCGTTCCATCCAAAAGGGAGACTTGTCAATGACTGCCCAACAAACCCGTTTTGAAGGACTTGCCGATATCCTGCGTGAAGGGCTCGGCACCCGGATTGCTCCAGGGGCGGAGGATTTCCTCGACATGTTCGCCGAGGACTGTGTGTTTGAGGCGCCTTATGCGCCGCCAGGATTCATTGCTCGCATCAACGGCCGCGATGCGTTGGAGCGTTACCTGATGGTTTTGCCCGACCTGATCCGCATCGACGATTTCTTTGACCTGCGGATCAGCGAAATGGCTGACCCAAACAAGGTCGTGCTGGAGTTTAGCGGCAGCGGCGAAGGCAGAACCGGTGCCTCCTACGATCAGAAATGGATTTCGGTGATCGAAACGCGCGACGGCAAGATCGTCCATTACGCTGACTACTGGGACCCGCGGATTACGCTCGCTGCGACGGGCGATGCGGTTCCTGAGCCTGAAGGGGAGGGTTTTACCCGTGCGTGATACAATCCTTGTCACGGGCGGTACTGGCACGACCGGGCGTCGTGTATCCGCACAGCTTTCGGAGCGCGGTTTTCGTTATCGCGTCGCAACACGCAATCCGAGTGCCAAAGACCACATCCGATTTGATTGGATGGATGAAACCACTTGGGCGGCAGTGCTGGAAGGCGTCAAAGGTGTTTACCTCGTCGCGCCCAGCGGTGTTGCAGAGCCTTTGCCTGTGATGATCCCATTCATGGAACTGGCGTTTCGCAATGGCGTCAAACGCTTAGTATTGCTCAGCGCGTCCTCACTGGACGCGGGCGGCCCAATGATGGGCGCGGTACATGCCTGGCTGCGCGACCACGCGCCGGAATGGGTCGTGCTGCGTCCAACGTGGTTTATGCAGAATTTCTCTGAGGGCCAGCACCTTGCGACCATCCGCGATGAGGGCGCGATCTATACCGCAACAGATCAGGGGCAGATCGGGTTCATCGATGCAGAGGATATAGCAGCCGTCGCGGTCGAAGCACTGACCCAAACAGAATGTGTATCAGGTGACATGATCCTGACCGGACCTGCGGCGCTCAGTTACGATGCTGTGGCGCAGACGCTCAGCGACGTGCTGAAGCACCCGGTCAAGCACCATCACCTGAGCGTCGATGAACTTGCCGCGCGACATATGGCCCAGTCCGGCCTGCCGGAGCCCTATGCCCGGACGCTTGCACAGATGGATGCGGCCATCGCTGCGGGTTCAGAAGACTGCGTCACCGACACCGTGCCGCGCATGGCCGGACGACCGGCACGTGCGCTGGAGACGTTTGTCGCCGCTAATGCGGATGTTTGGAGCAAGAGGTAAAGCACGGCATCGCCCATTGCAGGAAAAGAACGGATCAATGTTTATCGTGAGCTCAAGCGACTATGTTTCTCAACATCAGGTTGACCAACGACCATACGAAATGTATACGTTTCGTATATTCTGAACTCACGGAGACAACGATGGGCATCGTGAAAATCAACGACGATCTGCATGAAGAGGTCCGTCGAGCCAGCGCCGTGTTGTGCAGATCCATCAACGCCCAGGCAGAGTTCTGGATCAAGATCGGCATGTTGGCCGAGGCAAACCCGACCCTGTCCTTCAACAGCATTGTGAAGATGCAATTGGAAGCAGCACAGGTGCGTGTCGCCGAGGTAGCGGCAGCGTAAAATGGTAAAGACCCCCGATGAACTGGATCTGATGCGCGTATCCGGCAGATTGCTGGCGTCGGTGTTCGAGATGCTGGACAGACAAAATCTGGAAGGCATGTCGACATTGCAGGTCAACGATCTGGTCGACCGTTTTATCACCGTCGACCTCGACGCCCGCCCGGCCAGTAAGGGTCAATACGATTTCGAATATGTCCTGAATTGTTCGATCAATCACGTTGTTTGCCACGGCGTACCAAACCCGAACGAGATCATCCGTGACGGCGATATCGTCAATTTCGATATCACGCTCGAAAAGAACGGCTACATAGCGGATTCAAGCAAGACGTATCTGGTCGGCAATGCCCCACCTGCTGCCAAACGGCTGGTGCGGATCGCCAAGGAGGCGATGTGGCAAGGTATAAGACAGGTGCGACCGGGAACACACCTAGGAGATATAGGCTTCGCGATCGAGAGATATGCCAAAAAGAACGGTTGCTCGATTGTACGGGAATACTGCGGACATGGCATTGGTCGCGAGATGCACGAGGAACCGCAGGTGCTGAATTTCGGAAAGCGGGGAACAGGCAAGAAGCTGCGCGAGGGCATGGTCTTCACCGTCGAGCCGATGGTCAACAAGGGCAGTCGGATGGTCGCAATCGAGAGCGACGGATGGACGGTTGTGACCAAAGACCGGAAGCTCTCAGCGCAGTTCGAGCATACAGTCGCGGTGACAGGAAGTGGCGTCGAGGTTTTGACCCTGCGCAGCGACGAGACGCTAATGTTGGAGGGAATGCGGCAATCTGGCTAATATCTGTACGACACCCCCATGCGGCACTTAAATGCGTGTCGTTTTATGATGTGGCATCGCCGAAGGACTTATCGGCAATGCCACGGCGAGTGATTTAGCTTGCTGCCTGTCTGACTGGAGACAACAAGTCGTCCAGACCGATCCTTCGGAACATCTCTGCCCTGACCCGATCCGCCACCCCGCTCACAACTTCGGAACCATCGTGCGACGGATCAACATGAACCCGAAACGGTCGTTTTCCCAACGGCGCATTCACAATGTCGACGATACCACGCGCCGCGGCCGATGGGTCTGCGTCAGCAGGCTCAAGCGACCGAAGCCCGTCGAGCGCCTTTGAAGGGACGTCAGCACAGGGACCGGTCAGATAAGCATCGGCAACCGCCTGATCGTCGGGTGACCCGGCATGTGCGAAGTGATTGGTACCGGCAGTGAACGCACCCGGCACCATGATCGACGTTTCGATCCCCCAACGCGCCAGCTCGGAGGCGTAGGAAACGGCGAGCGAATCCATGCCTGCCTTGGCCGCAAAGTAGGGCGACAGGAACGGCGGCGTACCACCACGCGCGCTGCTCGAAGACACCCAAACGATAAGCCCTTGGCCTTGCGTACGCATTTTTGGCAGCGCTGCGCGCATTACGCGCTGCGTCGATAGCACATTGACGTTGTAGAGTTGCGCGAGCTGTTCGGGTGTGAACGCCTCCGCCGGGCCGAATGACATGTGGCCCGCATTGTGGACTATCACGTCAAGACGCCCTGCCTCATCATAGATTTGGTCAATCCCGGCAGCAACGGACGCGTCGTCCACCACATCAATCTCAACCACGCGCAGATCGACGGCGTTCTCGCTGGCGTATTCCTGTGCTGCACTGGCTTTTTCTGTATTGTGACCGGCAATGCCGCGCATCGACGCGTAGACAGTATGCCCGACATCGGCGAGGGCGTAGGCCGTCATCTCGCCAAAACCGCTTGAGGCGCCAGTGACGACGACAATCTGTTTTTCTGGTTCCTTTGTCATTTGATTACTCCTTTGCTTCGAATGGAGGGTTGGCCCGCTCAGACCAACCCACCGTTTGCACGTAATGTCTGTCCGTTGACCCAAGCGCCGTCTGGTCCGGCCAGAAACGACACGGTGTTGGCAATGTCGCGGGGTTCCCCAAGCCGTTCGAGCGGCACCATTTTGGCGAAACGCTCAATCAACTCTGGCGGTTTGCCGTCGAGGAACAAATCGGTGGCGGTCGGCCCAGGTGCCACGGCGTTGACCGTAATGTTGCGCCCGCGCAGTTCCTTGGAAAGTATGCTGGTCAGCGCCTCGATAGCCGCCTTGGTCGCAGTATAGACGCCGTAGGTTTCCAGCTTGGTACCGAAGACACTGGTCGAGAAGTTGACGATCGCCCCACCGCTTTGCAATCTATTTGCCGCCTCTCGAAGCGAATTGAATGTGCCTTTGAGGTTGACCGCGATATGCGCGTCAAACAGGGCATCGTCGCTGTCAGAGATCTTCGCCAGCTTCATGATACCCGCGTTGGTCACGAGCACATCAACACCCCCAAATGCGGTCTCAGCTGCATCGAACATGCGTCGCACGGCACCAGCATCGGACACATCCGCTTTGGCAGTGATGGCTTTCCCACCCGCAGCCTCAATCTTGTCGACGATGGCCGCCGCCGCGTTTTCGCTGCCGGAATAATTCACGATGACGTTGAAGCCATCCGCTGCCAAACGTTCGGCAACGGCTGCACCAATTCCGCGGGAAGCGCCGGTGACAATTGCAGTTTTAGATTTTGTATCGGACATGATGTTTCCCTTCTATTTGCCAGCACCATGCTGGCGATGACCGACAGATATGCCGTTGATCGAGTGGGATAATGGGGTGTATTCTGACATGACTATTCGCTCTACACGAATAATGAGGACGCAATGGACCGGCTTGACGCAATGCAGCTTTTTGTGCGGATCGTCGAACGCCGCAGCTTCACGGACGCCGCCCACGATACCGGGACACCGCGATCCACCGTCACTGAAGTGATCCAGCAGATGGAGCAAAGACTTGGGGTGCAATTGCTCCACCGTACGACGCGTGTCGTGCGACCGACCCTAGACGGGCAAGCCTACTATCAGCGATGCCTTTCGATACTTAATGACGTTGAAGAAGCCGACAGTGCCTTTGTCGGCGCCCCACCGAAAGGTCCCCTGCGGATTGAGGTCCAGGGTACGCTGGCCAGACACTTTCTGATGCCGGGCTTGCCAGATTTCCTGGCCCGATACCCCGAGATTGGGGTCTTCATCAGCGAAAGGGATCGGTGGGTCGATCTGGTCGAGGAAGGTGTCGATTGTGCAGTGCGGTGGGGCGAGCTGCCCGACAGCGATCTGATCGTGCGACCACTGGGTATGGCAAAACGGATTACCTGCGCTTCACCGGACTATCTGGAGAAATTCGGAGAACCGACGTCGCTCAGCGATCTGGAGACCCACAAAATGGTCGGTATTTGGCCTATGTCTACGGGAGCGGTTCTTCCGCTCGACTTCATTGTGAAAGACCAAATCAAGAGCTTGAGGCCGCCCAGCCAAGTGTCGGTCAACGGCCCGGAGAGTTATCGCCTGTCCACCCTGCTTGGTTTTGGTTTGGCGCAGATGCCGCTATTCCATATTGACGAAGATCTCCGGCTTGGACGCCTCAATCAGGTTCTGGCAAAACATGACGTTCCGTCTGTGCCTGTCTCGCTTCTCTATCCGCGAAGTCGCCAGCTTTCAGCGCGTGTGCGCGTGTTTATCGACTGGGCAGTTCAGTCGTTTCAGGATGACAGGTTCATGTAGGGCGTCTTCCGATACCGACGGTGCTTTGTCATCTGGCGTAACGTCCGCGATTTGATCAATCGAGGTATTCCTGTTTCGCACCATTCCTCCTCAGACCGCAGTCGGAGCGTACAGGCCCGCTTCGATATCTGCGATCAGAGACGGTTCGGAAGGGCTCCAGTTCAAGACTTCCCGTGTCCATGCGCCAGAGGCCGGGGTGTCGGAGGTCGCCATGAAGTGGAACCAATCGAAATAGGCCTGGGCCTCTTCGCCGGACTTGGGCGATACCGGCAGATTGAGGCTTTGGCCGAGCGCCTCCGCGATATCCTTGAACGGCACGGCTTCTTCGGCCACGGCATGGTAGTGGACGCCGCCTTCGCCCCGCTCCAAGGCCAGCCGGTAAAGGCGCGCGGCGTCCAGCCGATGCACGGCACACCAGCGGTTTTGCCCTTCATCGACATAGGCGGCCTCGCTATTCTGTGCCGCCATGTCTGCCAGCATGCGCACAAAACCGTGGTCCCCGGCGCCGTGAACAGAAGGTGCCAGTCGCACGGCAGCAATCTTGACGCCTTTCCGCGCCATTTCTGCGCCCGCATGTTCTGTCGCCACGCGAGGGTTTGCGATTTCACTTATGGGAGCGAGGTCGGTCTCGGTCGAGAACGCCCCGGGTGACAGGATGGCAGTGCCCGATGTCACGAGAAAAAGCCGGTCTGATCCAGCCAGTTCCGCACCAATGGCACGCACAACCTCGGCGTCATGGGCGCAGTTTTCGGCGAACTTCGAGAAGTCGTGATTGAAGCCAAGATGGATTACGGCGTCGGCCTTGGCGGCCCCTTGCCGCAGGCTGACCAGGTCTTCGAGGCTTCCCTGGTGTGGTTCAGCACCAGCCTGTTTAAGGGCATCAGCTGAGGCTTCGGACCGTGCAAGCCCAATGACCGAATGGTTGTTGTCCAACAAGTCGCGAACGACGGCCGAACCGACGTAGCCTGTTGCTCCGGTTACGAATACACGCATAGCTATCTCCTTTGTTGCACTTGGGTTGGTCGTCAAACCCAAAACTCATGAGACTAAATATACGAGCATTTTTGATACTTTGAATGTGTGATAATCGATAAATTCTTCGCAATCGTCCCAATTTGTTGTTTTCCGATGATTGGTTCGGTATTCTCAACCAAAGCTGAGCAACCGACCGGACCCATGGACCCGCTATCCGACATACTTTCGATCCTGAAGCCGCAGAGCCACCTCGCGGGCCTGATAGACTTGGGCCACCCATCCGCTGTCGCCTTTCCGGACCAGGCCGGGGCGCTGAAATGCAATACAATGCTCGTGGGACAGTGTTGGGTGGCCGTTGAGGGAAGTGACACGCCGGTTCTGGTTGAGCAAGGCGACTTCTTTGTTCTTCCAAGTGGTCGACCATTTTCGATTGCAACGGACCCTTCATGTGTGCCCGAACCGCTAGAGCACCTCTTTCCGGCGCCTCTTTCCGGGCAACCTGCTGTCGTGAATGGTGGAGGTCACGCAACGCTCGCAAGCTGTCGTTTTACGGTGTCACAGGTCCAACCGGCGCATTTTGTCTTTATGCTGCCCTCGATCATCGTGCTCCCCGCCGAACAGGCAGCCGCAGCGCAGTTGCAATATTTGGTCGAGCGCATTCTGGATGAAGTGGCCGCGGCGCGTCCTGGAGGATTGTTGATTGCGCAGCATCTTTCCCATGTCCTTTTGGTCCAGACGCTGCGGCACCGAAACGTTGCAAAGGATGGAGGCTTGGGCTGGCTGGCCGCGCTGGCGGATGCACACCTATCTCTGGCGTTGGCGGCGATCCACGAGGATATAGGACACAAATGGACGCTTAAGTCCTTGGCGGAACACGCTGGTATGTCGCGGTCCGTATTTGCGCGGCGCTTTCATGAGGTATTGGGTGAGACCCCAATAGACTATCTGACAAACTTGCGCATGGCGAAAGCGAGCGATCAACTCATGACTTCACGCGATACGATTGCAGAGGTTGCCGAGCGCGTCGGGTATCAGTCTGAGAATGCTTTCAACGCTGCGTTCAAACGGGTCGTGGGCAGCCCACCCAGACAGTTCGCAAACCAGTTTCAATCGCAGCCTGCTCTATAAGTAACAAGGCTTTGTCTTGAAACGGATGTTCTCTATCTGCAGCCCTCACATCAAGGACGAATTTGTTTAGTCTCATCGGGCTCATGGTTCTCTCCGGGGTCGGCCTGGCCGCCCCATAATGGCGTCGGGGACTGAACACCTCCGTTGGTCCGCTGCGAGGTCGCCATTGAGGCAAATCGACATTCGACAGCGAGGTTGTTCGGCCTCCGTCCCGATGGGACCAAGTTCCGCCTTTGGCGGATCTCGTTCAAACTCAGATCATGCAGGCAAGTTCTCCCTTGTCCAAGCGAAGGATGTTCCGTCCCGCCAGATCCGCGTCAGGATCACGGCGATCTTGCGCGCAACGCCGACAGTTGCCTGCTTCAGCCCTTTCTTCTCAGCGAGTTTCACCGCCCAGGACTTTAACGGTGAGAATTTTGGCACACGCGTGATCAGGACGTTAGCGGCCTCATAGAGCAACTTTCGCATCGCACTGTCGCCACGCTTCGAGATGCGGCCCGTCCAGTCGGTCTCGCCTGATTGATATCGGCGCGGCGTCAGGCCGAGATAAGCGCCGACATCGACTGCTTTTCGAAACCGGTCAACGTCGTCGATGGTGGCGATGAAGCTGAGCGCTACGATTGGACCGACCCCGGGAACGGTCGTCAGGCGGCGCGCCAGCGGGCTCTCTTTCGCAATCTCCTGGAGTTCGTTGTCGAGATCGGTCGCCTGATGGCAAACTGTCTCATGGACGGCGATCAGCGCCGCAAAGACCACCTCGAGGATCGGATCGCCCGCCACGATCTCCGACAGCTGGTCCCGGAAGTTTCTGCGGCTCCATCCAGCGCGCACCGGCCCGAGCCGGATGCCAAAAGTCTTCAGGATGCCACGTGCCTGAGCTTCGATATCCATACGGATCCGGATCAGCCGTTCACGAGCCGACAAAAGCAGACGCAGTCGGTCCGACGCCTCGCTCTTCACATGGACTTCGCGATACCAGCCCGTTCGGGCCAGTTGCGCCAACGCCTCCGCGTCAGAGCGATCCGACTTGTTCATTCGCGCCGACAATGCCTTGTGCGCCGCACGTGCATCAATGCAAACGATCGGCGCACCTCGGTCCATAAGTTCCCGCGTCAGCCAGATCGACAATGGCCCCGACTCGTGGACGATCTTCTCAACCTGTCCGCAGTGCGCAACCGTAGCCAAAATCTGCTCGGGCTCCGTCGCACAGGATCCTACAAAGAGGACTGAACCTTCTTGATCAAAGACGCAGATCGCCGTCTGATCCTGCGACACATCCAAACCGGCATAGCGTTTCATTGTCGTATCTCCTCAAGCTCCAAAGTTTCGAGACTCGACCTTAGCCGTTCTCGACGCCCTCAGAGATTGGCCTGCTGCAGATACGCCATGTCCGCTTATTGGCGGATTGCGCGCATTCGTGAAAGCTGCAGCATTTGCAGAATTGGGCCGATTTTGTTGAAAAAGGCGGCTTGTGCGGTTGCTTGATCGCTGATTCAGTTG
>ERZ1740062.999-NODE-999-length-12454-cov-13.001774_pt1 | contig 12454 bp, 12 predicted proteins | sample MGYA00581741_ERZ1740062 | MGnify/ENA primary metagenome ERZ1740062 (study PRJEB43018, sample SAMN04849747) | marine metagenome | isolation source: floating plastic debris | place: Pacific Ocean | collected 2008-09-01 | study: EMG produced TPA metagenomics...
GGTGTCGGCAAGACCGAGCTGACCAAGGCCCTGGCCGAATTCCTGTTTGATGATGACAGCGCCGTGCTGCGGCTCGACATGTCTGAATTCCAGGAGAAGCATTCCGTGGCCCGGCTCATCGGCGCCCCGCCCGGCTATGTTGGCTATGATGAAGGCGGCGTCCTGACCGAAGCGGTGCGACGCCGGCCCTATCAGGTCGTGCTGTTTGACGAGGTCGAAAAAGCGCATCCGGATCTGTTCAATACGCTGCTCCAGGTCCTCGATGATGGTCGTCTTACGGATGGTCAGGGGCGCACGGTGGACTTCAAGAACACCGTCGTGATCATGACCTCCAACCTGGGTGCGGAAGCCATTGCCAGCGGCGACGAAGGCGAATTGAGCCCCGGCCAGCGGGAGGCCGTCTCGACTGCCATTCGGGCGCATTTCCGCCCCGAATTTATCAACCGGATTGATGAGACCGTCTTCTTCCAGCGCCTTGGACGCGGCGAGATCGATCATATTGTCGACATTCAGATGGCCCGCCTGGGCGGTCTGCTGAAAGATCGCAAGATGACCATCACGCTGTCAGAGGCCGCCCGCAACTGGCTGGCCGATCGCGGCTATGATCCGGTCTATGGCGCGCGTCCGCTAAAGCGGGTGATCCAGAAGGAGCTGCAGGACCCGTTGGCGCGTCTGCTGCTGGAAGGCCGCATCCATGATGGCGAAGACATCAAGGTCGATGCTGAAGCCGACAGTTTGACGATTAATGGCGTCCCGAACGATTTCGCCAAGGGCGCCGCTGTTCTGAACTGATCCAGCCATGCTTAAACAAAACCCCCGCTCGAATGTTCGGGCGGGGGTTTCTTGTAAGATAAGTCGTGAGGTTACGGCGCAGGTGGCGCTCCGACCGTCGCCACGACGAATTCGGGCAATGTTCGCTCGTCGCTGCGAATGGCATCAATCCGGTCCCGTTCAACAGCGAAGGCTTCGAATACTTCGGGGTCCATGGCCAGCTTGCGACCCGTTGGCAGTTTCAGGCGCATGACGTCGACCGCCTTGCCATTCTTGTAGACTTCATAATGCAGGTGCGGTCCGGTCGATGCACCGGTAGAGCCGACATAACCGATAATCTGGCCCTGTTTCACACGCCGGCCACTCTTCACGCCGCGAGCATAGCGCGACAGGTGGGCATAGGCGGTCTTATAGCCCTTGGCATGACGGATACGAATATAATGGCCATAACCGCCATAACGGCTGGCGCGTTCGACCACACCATTGCCCGCCGCATAGATTGGCGTGCCGGTCGGTGCGGCAAAATCAGTGCCCTTGTGCAGGCGGGTATAGCCGCTGATCGGGTGACGCCGCTTGCCGAAACGAGACGATAGGCGCGCGCCATTGATTGGCGTTTTCATCAGGAACTTGGTCGAGCTTTCGCCATTGGCCTGGAAATAGTCCGTCACGTCCTCATCCGGAGTCGTGTAGCGATAGAAAGACTTGTCTACGGCCTTCCCGTTCAGCGCCGCATAGATCACGTCGCCTCGGCGGATCACCTTGCCGCGCTCATCCGTCATCACGTCGAAGACGAGTTCAAACTTGTCGCCCGGGTGCACTTCACGCTGGAAATCCAGATCATAGGCAAACACCTGAGCGAAATCGACGACTTGCTGGTCCTCGGCGCCAAGCGCCTGGGCGTCCTGATAGAGGCTGGTCTTGATGCTGCCGCGCACGGTCATCGGACGGGCAATCAGACGGGCATCCAGGGCCATGGCCTGATATTCGCCAGAGGCTGTCCGTTTGGCCAAAAGGCGGCGACCTTCTTCGAGCTTGATGCTGAGCGCATTCAGGGAGTCATCAGCGACATGCGCCGTCACTTCCAGACCTGGGCGAACCCGGCGCGCATCAAGCAGATCATTGCTGGTTAGGCTCAACAGCGCGCGATGGCCGTCATTGCCGGGCAAATCGAGGCGTTTGATCACATCGGAAAGTGTTTCGCGGCGTTTCAATTTGGTCGGGCGGACATCCAGCGGATCGGAGACACCAAAATCCTCAGGCCCGATGACAATCGAGGCCAGGCTGGCCGTTTCGACCATTTCGGGTTCCGGGGCGTCTAGTTCACTGGTTTGCTGGCTGACTGAAATGATTGCTGTGGCCACCAGGCCCACAACCAGTCCTGCCGCGACCATATGGCGTTTACCATCTGACAGAGTCTTTAACACGTTGTCTTACTCCCAAGTCGCTGTCCGAGCAGCGCACTGTTTCTACAGCCTTCTGGTGAAACGCTTTCAAGAATTGTGCCGTTAAAGACTTAATAACCAGTTCCCGTCCGATGCAAGGAATTCAGGCGAATTTTGAGGTTTCATTTCCGTCATGATTAATGCCTGTGCGCGGCCCATGACTGCTGGATTTGCCGCCTCAATCATTTGTATATGGACTTTCACAGCCACCCCTCTAGGTCGAAAGCATGAAGTCGACTGTACTGCTGATCATTGCCGCCATTCTGGGCCTGGCTTTCACCATTTGGGGAGTTTCGACCATTTGGGCCGATCTCGGCGTCAACATGACGATGCATGGCTGGATCGCCTACGGACTTGGCGTGGCGCTCAGCCTGGCCCTGGCCGGCGGTCTGTTTTTCCTGCTTTTCAAGAGTGCCCGCGAAGGGTTTGACGACATTGATCGACCTGAAGACCTGAACGATTAGACACGTCAAATCGCGACGAATCGGCTACAAAAGCGCGAATCACTTTTTCAGGGCTGACCTATGATCGAACCTTCCCGCCTCGCGGCCTTTATTGCATCGCGTATTTGCCATGATCTGATCTCACCGGTCGCGTCGGTGAATTCGGCGCTCGAGCTGCTCGAAGAGCCAGGCGATGCGGATATGAAAGCACAGGCCGAGCAATTGTTGCACAATGGCGCCGAGTCTGCCGGCGCACGCATTCAATTGCTGCGCTATGCATTCGGCTCTGCCGGCCTGTCCGACACCGCCGCCGATCGGCATGAAGTGCGGTCGATCGTCGAAGGCTTCATGAAAAGCCACAAACCAAGCATTGAATGGGATATTGAGACCGATCATTTCAGCTGCGGTCATGCCCGGGTCCTGATGAATCTGGTCATCATGGCGACCGCCGCCATTCCACGCGGCGGCGTTGTTCGGCTGCAGGTTCGCAATGAAGGCGACGGGCTGAGCATTGCCGCCATCGCCAAAGGGCCAAAGGCGCGCCTGTCTGACTTCACTCAGTCCGCACTGGCGGGCGACACGCCGGAAGAAGGCTGGTCGGCCCGCACAATCCAACCGCTTTTCGCGAAAATGGTCGCCAGTGACCTGGCCGGCGATATCTCTGCTACGGCAGAAGAGGAGCAAGTCACCTTCCTGGCCAGCGGCCTGCGCGCAGAGGGTTAAAGCGCTGTTAAGCAACAATCCCACATACTCAATCACAGATTTTATCCACGCATTTGCCTGACGGGGTGGCTATGAAACACTGTATGATCGTTGATGATTCCAGAGTGGTCCGCACCGTGGCCGGACGCATTGTCAAAGACCTCTCATTTACCGTGTCCGAGGCCGCGCATGGGGCGGAAGCGCTGGAATTGTGCCGCAAGGATATGCCGGATGCGATCCTGCTCGACTGGAATATGCCGGTGATGAACGGGCTCGACTTTTTGCGGGCCTTGCGCCGTGAAGATCGCGGAAAAGAGCCAATTGTGGTATTCTGCACCAACGAAAACGACTCAGAACACATTAGCGAAGCCATTCGGGCCGGCGCAAATGAGTATATTATGAAGCCTTTCGACGCTGAAATCGTTGAAAGTAAATTCGCTGAAGTCGGCCTTGTCTGAAGCGAAAAATTAACAAAATAGCGATTAGCGTAAACTTTTACGGGAATTGCAGGTCGAAAGCAGAATGCAAGAGAGCACTTTTAACGAACTTGCTGATTTGGCACTGCGCACGACCGGGCAACATATCCCGGCCTCGAAATCCTATTTGATGGAAGCTCGACTGAGCAATATTTCCAGGCGCGAGAGCTTTGCCACGCTGGATGATCTCGTTCATTGCCTGAAAGCCCGCCCAAATCAGCGGTTTGAGCAGGAAATCGCCGCCGCGCTGACCAGCAAACGCACGCATTTTTTCCGCGAGCGCGAGCAATTGGCGCAAATTGTCGGAAATGCCCTGCCGCATCGCCTGAAACAGTCCAAGAATGGCCGTTTGCGCGTCTGGTGTGCGGGCGTCTCGACTGGCCAGGAAGTCTGGTCACTGGCCATGCGGCTGCGCGAAGAAGTCGGATCGCCTCTGGCCAGCGCCGATATTGATCTGATCGGCACGGATATCTCCACCGATTGTATCGAGACCGCCAATCAAGGCACTTACGGTCATTTTGAGGTCCAGAAAGGCCTGTCCATTCATCGCCTGATGACCAATTTCACCCGGGAGAATTCGGGCGACTGGACGATTAACAAGGATCTGCGCGACAGCGTCACCTTCCGGCGGCACAATTTGCTGCATCCGGCCCAGGATCTCGGCGCGTTCGATCTGATCCTCTGCACGCATGTGATCAGTGATCTTGCCAAATCGGCGCAGTCTGATGTGTTGACCCATCTGTCTCGCCAGCTCTTGCCGGGGGGCTATCTCTTCGCCGCGCCCTCGGAGCAGATTGAGGGCATTAATCCAGTCATCAAGCCGTCTCGCGACATGCGCGGCGCATTTGAACGGGACGCGTCCGCGCGCAGCACGGTCGCCGCCTGACAAGAGCAGAAAACGGCCGCACCACAGAGCATCACACCTTCATCAAGGGGACTCGAACTGAGCCTTTTGGGAAGGATATTGCTATGAGCCCCATTTCTGCTGTTTCATCATTTTTTACGCGCTGTTTTGACGTTCAGGGCCGCTCGCGGCGGTCTGAATATCTCTGGATGACAATAATCAATGTGTTGTTTTGGGTGCTGGTCGTCTACGCACTGATCCTGGCCGAAGGCGGCTTTGAGCGATTTGACGGGAATGATGTTTCCGATGGCGGTATGGTCATATTGGGCCTCGCGACTCTGGTCTCACTGCTTGCGATTGTACCCTGGACCACGCTCAGCATTCGCCGATTTCACGATATGGGTCATACAGGTTGGCTGGTCGCGCTCTTCATGGGCTTATGGGTCATTCCCCCGATTGGATCGCTGGGATCAGTTATTCAATTCTTCTGGATGGCCTTTGGCGGCGGGACTGCGGGCAACAATCCCTATGGCCCCGACCCGAGATTTTCACGCAGCGCGGACTTCATCTAGGCCCCAAATGGCGCGCGATTTGGGGATTCGATTCACAAAGCGCGAAAAAAAGGGTAAGCTAAGCGCCTGAAGCAAATTCAAAAAAAGGGGACTTTGCTATGGGCATGATGGAAGCCATCGAGCTTTTCTTCAAGAATTACACGAATTTTGAGGGCCGCTCGCGGCGCGCTGAATATTGGTGGATCCTGCTGGCCAATCTGATTATCGGCCTGGTTGCAGGCTTGATCATCGGGGCGATTGGCGGCGGCTTCGCCAATCTCAATGTCATCGGAATGCTGCTCGGCGCCGTGCTTGGACTGTATTTTCTGGCCATCCTGGTACCAAGTATCGCTCTGGCCGTTCGCCGGTTTCACGACCTCGATCAGACCGGATGGCTCGTTCTGGTCTTCATGCTGGTTGGACTGATCCCGTTGATCGGGTTTCTCGCCGTCATTGCTCAATATATCTGGTTCGCCATGCCAGGCACGACCGGACCGAACAAATACGGCCCGGATCCGAAATCGGGCCATGATGTCGGCGTGTTCAACTAAAGCTGCATGAATCCTGCACATTCGCACCCGCCGGGCTGCCGCCTGGCGGGTGCATTTCATTTCATCCTCTGATATAGGCGCGGCATGAAAATCGAGCTCGATCTTTCTCGGAAACCTGACTCCCCTCCAGCGTCAAAAGCCCTGGCTGGATTGTCTCTGCCTGCGCTGAAAGCTGAGATGGAAGCGCTCGGTCTGCCCGCCAGGAAAGCCGGTATGCGCGCCAAACAGATCCGCCGCTGGGCACATCATATGGGCTGTCAGGATTTCATGGCGATGACCGATGTCGCCAAGGATCTGCGCGAGAAACTGGTCGAGTCCTATCATCTCGACCGTCCGGAGATTGCCGATCATCAGGTCTCGGTTGATGGCACGCAGAAATGGCTGGTCCGGTTTCAGCCCGGGGTCGAAGGCGAGAGCGTGTTCATTCCGGATGTCAGCAAATCCGGCGCCCTTTGCGTGTCGAGCCAGGTCGGCTGCACCCTGAACTGCACCTTCTGTCATACCGGCACACAGAAACTGGTCCGCAATCTGACGGCACAGGAAATTGTCAGCCAGATACTGATCGCCCGCGACGCGATCGAAGAATGGCCGAGCAGTATGGAAGGCCGACGCCTGACCAATATTGTCTTCATGGGCATGGGCGAGCCGCTGTATAATCTCGACAATGTCGCTGAGGCGATCGACACGATCAGCGATGGGCATGGTGTCGCCATTGGCCGTCGTCGGATCACGGTCTCAACCGCGGGTGTGGCTCCTAAAATCCCGGAACTGGGCGAACGCACCGGCGCGATGCTGGCCATTTCGCTCCACGCCGTGCGCGATGATCTGCGTGACGAGATTGTCCCGATCAATCGCAAATATGATTTGCAGACCCTGTTCGACGCCATTCGCGCCTATCCGGATCTTGGCAATTCCAAACGCGTGACGTTTGAATATGTCATGCTGAAAGGCGTCAATGACAGCCTCGCCGAAGCCCGTGACCTCGTGAAATTGCTGCGCGGCGTCCCGGCCAAGATCAATCTGATCCCGTTCAATCCCTGGCCGGGTTCGCCTTATGAGTGTTCTGACTGGGAAACGATTGAAGCCTTTGCCGAAGTGGTCAATCGGGCGGGCTATGCCAGTCCTATCCGCACCCCGCGCGGCCGAGATATTTTTGCGGCATGCGGTCAATTGCGCTCGGAAAGCGTCAAGAAATCCGCCGCTGAGAAACGCCGGGAAGCCCTGGAACAGGCCGGCTAAGCCGCCCGCGCCCCACGGACCATACGCCCGGGTTTCGCCCCCGTCGCTTCCCCATGACGCTGGATGACTTGCCCGGCCACCAAAGTCGCATCATAGCCATCAGCCTCCTGCATCAAGCGGCGACCGCCCGCGGGCAGGTCGTGCACAATGTGCGGCGTGTGCAAGGTCAGGCCATCAAAATCGATGATGTTGAGATCGGCGCGATAGCCCGGTTTGAGCAGACCGCGATCCTTCAACCCGACCCAGGCCGCGGTGTCGTGGCACTGTCGCTTGATCAGGAATTCGAGCGGTAATTTATCACCACGCGAACGATCTCTGGCCCAATGGGTCAGGAGTGTGGTCGGGAAAGAGCCATCGCAAATCATGCCGACATGTGCGCCGCCATCAGAAAGACCTGGCAGGCTGGCCCGGCTTTCCAGCATCGCCTTGACCGGATCGAGACTGCCCTGTGCATAGTTCAGGAATGGCAGATAGAGCATGCCGCGCCCCTCGTCCGCGAGCATCAGGTCCAGGGCCACCGCCTCAGGCGATGTGCCGCGCGCTGCAGCAATCGCAGCGACCGTCTTGTCGGCTGTGGGCTCATAGTCTGGCGGGTCGCCGAGTACGAACATCTTGCCGAAGCTCCGCAAGATGGATTTCACGAACGGATTGTCCGCATCTGGCTCATCGTTCAAAAGGCGCTCCCGAAATGCCGGATCACGCAAGGCAGCGAGGCGCGCCGCAAACGGCTCCTGCGCAATCGTCTGATAGACCGGATGACCAGAGAATGGATTGAGCGTGAGTTCCAGCCCGAGCAATAACCCGACCGGACGCGGCCCGACCTGTGCCCGCATATCCAGACCCTCCGACGCAGCCGACTCAATCGCGCCGAGCAAGTGTTTCCAACCTTCTGGCGCAACATCAGCTTGCGCCAGTGAGACGGAGAGGGGGCGTCCCGACCGTTCAACAATCCGCCGCAGCATCGCGGCTTCTTTCTCCGGGTCGTTGAAATCAGAGACGAATTGAAGAACGCCTTTGCCGGCCTCGCCGAGTGCCATGGCAATACCCGTCAATTCCTGTTCGGAGGCGGTGAGCGTTGGAGTCGGTTGGCCGTCCGACGTGCGATGGTTCAGGGTCCGCGAGGTGGAAAAGCCGAACGCACCTGCTTCCACAGCCGCTTTCGCCAGGGCCGACATGGCGGCGATGTCTTCCTCCGTCGCGTCTTCACGATTGGCGCCGCGCTCGCCCATGACATAGACGCGCAAGGCGGCGTGCGGCAGCTGGGCGCCGAAGTCGATATCGAACGCGCGCGATTCCAGGCTGTCGAGATAGTCCGGGAAACTCTCCCAATTCCAAGGCAGACCTTCGGCCAGAACCGGGAATGGAATATCCTCAACCCCTTCCATCAATCGAATCAGGCGGTCATGATCAACCGTCCGAACGGGCGCGAAGCCAACGCCGCAATTGCCCATAATGGCTGTGGTCACGCCATGATTGGAGGAAGGCGACAGCGTATCGCCCCAGGTCACCTGGCCATCATAATGGGTGTGAATGTCGACAAAGCCTGGCGCCACGAGTTTGCCCTTGGCGTCGATTTCTTCCGCACCGGCGCTGGTGACCATGCCGACAGCAGAGATGCGGCCATCCTTTATGGCAATGTCAGCGTCCCGCCCGGGTGCGCCTGAGCCATCCACCACGAATCCGTTTCGGATTACCAGATCATGCTCGGCCATGCGCACCTCCTTTTATCTGATGGAATGTGCCAGCGCGAACGCGCCTGTCAAACCTGTCGCGGGGTCAGGAATTTTCGAGTCCGAGCCGCTTGAGCGGTGACCCGATGCCCCCGGCAACCATCGCGGCCAGCAGGGGCGGCGCCGGCCAGATCCGGCTCAAGGGCGCCGCCAGCCAGTCGCGCAACCAGGGCAGGAAGCGATTGTCGCCCTGATAGACCGGTGTGAACATCCAGGTCATGATCTGATAAAGCCGAACATGGTATTGTCGCATCCTGAGATAGCTCTTCAGCGCGTTGGGAACATCATCGGAGTCTCGCACGGCGCGTGCCAGCGCCCAGGCGTCAAGCAGCGCCATATTGGCCCCCTGCCCCAATTGCGGTGATGCGGCGTGCCAGGCATCGCCAATCCGGGCAAAGCCGCGCCCGGCAATCGGCGCCCGCGCCGTGTGATGGCGATAGCGGGCAAAGGTCAGATCCTCATGGCTTGCAAACTGATCGAGCAGCATTTCCGTCTCAGGCCACAAGGTCGCGGCTTCAGCCTTCCATGTGTCCAGCGATTGATGACGCCAGGCGGATTCCTGATCGGTACGTATGGACCAGAAATAGGTCAGGGTCTCGGGCGCATCGGGCGATAGACGCCCGGAGGGCATCACACCGGTCATCTGGCTGGCATCGCGATAGCGCTGTTCAAGCGCTGTCGCATCGAATGGACCCTGCTCTGGCCAGGGCAAGGTCGCCCAGAGCGCCCCGTAAGGCAGATCGACGCCGCGATCCTTCGGGGTCAGCGTTGACCGGGCGCCATGCGCATAGATGGCAAGATCGCATTTGCCCAGGCGCGTGCCATCCGTCGAAAAGAAAGCCGGATCAGCAAGGTCGACCCCGTCAATGGGGGTGTCGAGCACCAGATCGATGCCCGCCTCAAGAGCTGTCTTTAGCAGAGTTTCAAAGATCAGGCCGCGCTGCACCCCGAGGCCGTAAAGATCCTTGCGCCATTTCGCATAGCGGACATCCAGCACGGGGCGAAGCGACGGCGTCGTCAGGCCCCAGAGTCGCTCGATCCGTGTCCCGAGTGTGTCGATTTCTGTGCGCACACCGAGTTGTTCCAATACCGCGAGACCGGTCTGTTGCAGCATCAGGCCTGAACCGATCGGTTTCGGCGTCTCGAACTGATCATAGATGCGAACCTTGTGGCCATCCCTGGCCAGCAGGGTGCCAAGCGCCAGGCCGCCAATGCCCGCCCCGACAATTCCCACATCCAGTGACCGATTCATATGCGCTCCCGCCCTCTCCGCAGGAACAGGATATTCGCATCCCGCGCGCGGACGCCAGGACAAAACGCGCACGATCTCAACGGAGCCTAAAAATCAGACGCTCAGACTAGTGCAGAACTTTATCGAGACGCCTTTCAGGGTCGCCAATTTCGATCTTGAAGTCGGGCGCCTGCGGTCGATCATCAAGCGTTGCGGGTTGGGTCTCGAGATGCGCCCGCAATTGATCATAGCCGCCAATATATTCGCCATCGATCCAGATTTGCGGCGTTGTGATCGGCGTTTTGGGTCCGACAATTGGCTTCACGCGCGCCAGCATTTCATACATCGCACCCGGATTCTTCACGACATCATGATAATCGAACGCGATCCCGGCACTCTCGGCCATCGCCTTGGCTTTGGTGCAGTATCCGCAATTCTCCTTGCCAAAAATATGCGTCTCCTTCAGCGGGAAATGCTGGACATGTTCCGTCATCACCGCCTCGGCCAGCAACCCGCGATTGATCGCGACGCCCTGACTGAGCACTTTGCCATTCAGCATGAGGACCGGCGCATGTCGCGCGCCCTGGAACACCGCCTTGACCATGTGGCTGAGCCAGTCGCGGACGGTCAGCTCGACCTTCGCCGTCTTTAGCTCATGCTCCAGAACGTCTTTGACGATATCTGTGGTCAGCGTGCATTCCCCACACGGAATCTTCACCTTGAACGGGCCCCATTTGCCGCCCCAGCGATAGAGCAACAGCTTGGCCGGCTTATGATCATAGGATTTCGGGGCCTTTACGCGTTTTGACATGGCTTCGCCTCCGCAGGCTGTTTCAGCTCGGACGTCTCGCGGCGGGGGCGCTGAAGGGCGCCGCGCAGATTACACGGATCACGGTCTGACAGGCAGCGCAGCGGACCACTGGTATGGCGATAGAGCGAGATGGATCGTTCGAGGGCATGGGACATGAGGAACTCCGTGTTGCGTTGTTTCCTTCAAGCTAGAGACGCCGACCATCACACTCAATTCACAGGCCGGTGTGGGTTCGACACATCCAGGTTAGCGGTCTGTGAGCCCTGCGACGCTGCGCGATGATTGTCACCGCGCCAAAAACTTCCTACCTGAGCAGCATGACCAAGACGCTCAAAATGCTCGCTGCCCAGCTCAATCCCGTGGTGGGAGACATCAAGGGAAACAAGGCTTTGGCGGAAACCGCCTATGTCGAAGCTCGGGACAAGGGCGCAGACCTACTGGTTCTGTCGGAATTGTTCATTCTCGGCTATCCGGCAGAGGACCTGGTGCTGAAGCCTGCCGCGGTCGAACACTCCATGGCGGCCATTCATGACCTGGCCGAGTTGACGGCCAAAGGGCCTGCCATCCTGATCGGATCGCCCTGGGCCGCGGACGGCAAATTGTTCAACTCCATCCTGCTTCTGCAAGGCGGCATCATTCGGACGCGCTATGACAAGCGCGAGCTGCCCAATTATGGCGTGTTTGACGAGAAGCGCATTTTTGATGCTGGCGAAGGCGCACATGAAACTGTCGAGATGAATGGCATCCAGGTCGGCCTCGCGATTTGTGAGGACATCTGGTATGCGCGAGTCCCGGCGGCGCTGCATGCGGCAGGCGCCGAAGTCCTATTGGTGCCGAATGCTTCCCCCTGGCGCCGGACGGTGAATGCCGAGCGGCATTCCACCTTCTCGGCCTGGGCCAAGACCGGCGTGCCCTATCTGTTCGTCAATCAGGTCGGCGGTCAGGATGAGCTAGTCTTTGATGGCGCTTCTTATGCAGTCGACTTTGATGGTGCGGAACATCAATTGCTCGGCGATTTTGTCTCAGGTACGGCGGTCGTCACGTATGATGGGGACAGCCACCGCTTCGTCCCAGCCGATGACCCGGCCAAACTGACCAAAGGTTGGGAAGCGGAGTATCGCGCCGCCACGCTGGCGCTCGGCGATTATGTCAACAAGAACCGGTTTCCGGGCGTCGTGCTTGGCCTGTCCGGCGGGATTGATAGCGCACTGACCGCAGCCATGGCCGTCGACGCGCTTGGCCCGGATCGGGTCTGGTGTGTGATGATGCCGAGCAAGTACACCTCCTCCGACAGTCTCGAGGATGCCAAAGCCTGCGCCGAAGCGCTTGGCGTGCGCTATGATAATATCAATATCGCGCCCGGCGTCGGCGCCCTCGACGAGATGCTGGGCGCGGCCTTTGCCGAGACGCAGCCCGACACAGCGGAAGAGAATATTCAGTCCCGTTTACGCGGCCTGACCCTGATGGCGCTGTCCAACAAGTTCGGTCATATGGTCGTCACCACCGGCAACAAGTCGGAAATGGCGGTCGGCTATGCGACGCTCTATGGCGATATGTGTGGCGGCTATAATGCGCTGAAGGATTTCTACAAAACCGAAGTCTTCGCCTTGTCCCGCTGGCGCAACACGGCGGTGCCTCTCGGCGCCCTGGGACCTGGCGGCGA
>ERZ1740062.1001-NODE-1001-length-12449-cov-3.967968_pt1 | contig 12449 bp, 12 predicted proteins | sample MGYA00581741_ERZ1740062 | MGnify/ENA primary metagenome ERZ1740062 (study PRJEB43018, sample SAMN04849747) | marine metagenome | isolation source: floating plastic debris | place: Pacific Ocean | collected 2008-09-01 | study: EMG produced TPA metagenomics...
TTTCCTGATTGCGGGGCTTCTTTTCTGGGGCAATCCCGCGCTGGCCCGGCAAGATGACCCCAAGCTTGATGAACTTTTTACCCAACTTGCCGAGACGGAAGATTTCGACAAGGCGAAGGTGATTGAGGGCAGTATCTGGAAAGTCTGGCTGACCTCCGGCAGCGATACGGTCGATTTCCTGATGCTTCAAGGGGTCAGCTATATGAGCCAGGGACAGTTCGCCAAGGCCATCTCCCTTTTCTCCACGGTGATCAAGATCGACCCGGAATTCTCCGAAGGCTGGAACAAGCGCGCGACGGTGCTGTTTCTGATCGGCGAATATGACAGCTCGATCGAGGATATCGGCCGCACGCTGGAGTTGGAGCCCCGGCATTTCGGGGCGCTCTCCGGCCTCGGCCAGATTTACGATATCCAGAAAAGCGAGGAGGGGGCTCTCTCCGCCTATGAGAAGGCTGTCGATATTAATCCGCATATGCCGGGCGTGAAGGCGCGGCTTGAACAGCTAATTATCGAGCGCGACAAGAAGCGGATTTAATCCGTCGCGCAGGTCCTATTGCTCTCCAACCCAAGCAATGCGCAGGATATTGGTCGATCCCGGCGTGCCAAACGGAACCCCTGCCATGATTACAACCCGGTCCCCGGGCCGCGTGAAGCCCTCGGCGAAGGATATCTTGCAGGCCTTGTCCACCATCTCGGCGAAATTCTTGGCATCCGATGTGTGCACGCAATGCAGTCCCCAAACGAGGGCGAGCATCCGCGCGGCCTTAAGTGCCGGCGTGAGCACCAGCACCGAGGTTTCGCCCCGTTCCCGTGCCGCGCGCAAGGCCGTCGAGCCAGAGGTGGTATAGGTGACGATGGCGGCCGCGCCGATGGTGCTTGCAACCTGGGAGGCAGCGGCGCTGATCGCGTCGGCGGTGGTCGCCTCCAATGTGCCATGCTTGGCGTCGATCACGCTCCGGTACATAGGGTCTTTTTCGGTCTCCTCTGCGATATCGTTCATCATCGCCACAGCCTCCAGAGGGAACTCTCCCGCCGCGCTCTCCGCCGAGAGCATGACCGCGTCAGTGCCGTCATAGATGGCGTTGGCGACGTCGGTCACCTCGGCGCGGGTTGGCACCGGGGCGGCAATCATGCTTTCCAGCATCTGCGTTGCAACGACGACGGGCTTGCCCGCTTCACGCGCACGGGCGATGATCCGCTTCTGGATAGAAGGGACTTCCTGGATCGGCATTTCTACGCCCAGATCGCCGCGCGCGACCATGATCGCATCGGCCAGATCGATGATGCCGCTGAGGGTCTCCACCGCGGCGGGCTTTTCAATCTTCGCCATGACGGCGGCACGGCCTGCGACGATTTTCTTGATCTCGGCGATATCCTCGGGCCGTTGCACGAAGGAAAGAGCAACCCAGTCCACGCCGAGCGACAGTGCGAAATCGAGATCGCGACGATCCTTGTCGGTGAGCGGGCTCATCCGCACCAGCGCATTCGGGATATTAACCCCCTTGCGGTCCGATATCTTGCCGCCGACCGAAACCTTGCAGTCGACGAAATCCGCCCCCGCCTTGGCGACAGTGAGTTTCAGCTTGCCATCGTCAAGCAAGAGGATGCTGCCATCTTCAAGACTTTCCAGGACCGCCGGATGGGGCAGGCACACACGGTCCTGATTACCGGGGGTTTCGTCGAGATCGAGGCGGAATTTGGCACCATTCGTCAGGATAACCGATCCGTTTTCGAAGGTGCCGAGGCGGATCTTCGGGCCCTGCAGATCAGCAAGAATACCAATGGGACGCCCTGTCTTTTCTTCCAGAGCGCGGATCGCGGCGGCCCGTTCCTCATGGTCCTTATGCTCGCCATGACTGAAATTGCGGCGGAACACATCCGCGCCCGCCAGATGCAATGCTTCGATACTGTCCGCACCGGAGCTTGCCGGGCCAAGGGTGGCTATGATCTTCGTTTTTCTAAGTCGTCGCATCGGTTTGTTACTCGTCACAGGAGGTTGATCCATACTCGCCAGATTATACTACCCTTTTTATGACACGCATGTGAGAGGGATTATGAGCTTTTTTCTGATTACCTCCGGAACGCGCGTAATCGGGCTTAATCGCTGAACACAAGCAGGTCTTGTTGCGGGGTTTTGGCGAGCGTCTCAAAATCCGTGACCTGGCTCGGATCGGCGCCCGGGCCCTTGAAATCGAGGATACTCGTATAATTCTCTCTCAAATAGGTGATGAACTCGCGGGCCTTTTCTTCGCCGATAAAACGGGGGGAGAATTCAAAGAATACGGGCAGGCGGCTGCCGAAGGTCCGGTTAATGTCCTGCAGGATGTCAAAATCGAACCCTTCGATGTCCATCCAGACAAACTCTATGTCCTCAAAATTGATATTCTCACGCCGGGCGATACTGCCGACGGTAAGCGCCGTGACGTTGACGGAGCGTGTGTTGCCGGGCAGGTTGAGCAGGGAATGACCGCCGCTCACGTCGTCTTCCTTCAGATGCAGCTCGATGGTGCCATCCTCCGTATAGACGGCGGCATGGATCGGTGTGATTTCCGCCGCCCAGTCATTGAGATGGATGTTGGTGCGCAGAAATTCGAAATTCTGCGGCGCGGCTTCTACTGCGATCACCTTGTCGAACTGATCAGTGAGTTTCAGGTAGAGTGCCTGACAGCCGATATTGGCCCCAAGATTGAGGGCAACGCCATGCCCGCGCAGCTTGCCGATGCGCGTCAGATACTCCACAACCCGGTTCGTCCCATCGCGGCCCCAACTGCCATGCAGCAGAACAGAGCGTCCGACAAGGTCGCGCGGATCAACCATGATTTTGTGATCGCCTGCGCGAACCGTGACCGCAATGACATCCTCGGGCAGGGCCTTGCTGAGCACCTTGCGGCCCTGCTTGCCCTTGAAGAATTTCTTCAGCGGCTTGTTGCGGATTGCGTCGATCAGATAGGTTTCAAGCTTGCCGGGCATCAGGTCCTGCGGTGTCAAATTCACATTGTCGGATGGTCTTTTATAGCGGGTTATCGGCTGGCGCGGATAGATAAAATACGCCGTTGCCATAAATTTTCACTGCCGGAATTCCTGTCATTGTAAGTCGCGGCGCGATTGGGATAGTATCCTCCGGTTTCGTATATTATGATTGAGCGCCATGACAGACAGCACCTCACCCGTATTCGATATCCAGCATCCCGACAGCGACAGCGCCCTGCTGCTGACCGTCGATCATGCGAGCCGGTATATCCCGGAAGAATATAACAATCTGGGCCTGACCGATCATTCCGTGCTGGCGCGGCATATTGCTTGGGACATCGGGATTGAGGATGTGACGCGGAGGTTGTCTGACAAGCTGAAGGCGACGGCGATCTATGCAAGGTTTTCGCGGCTTTTGCTGGACGCCAATCGCTATCCTGACGATCCGGGCAGTACGCCCGTTATCAGCGACGGGGTTGAAATTCCGGCCAATCAGGAGATTACCGAGGCGGAGAAGACGCGGCGCGTCGAGACTTACTTCACTCCCTATCAGGGTGCAATTACCGGCCTGATCGAGAGAAAACGTGCGGCGCATGAGGTGCCGCTCCTGATCTCCATGCACAGCTTTACCCCGGTGATGAATGATTTTGAGCGGCCGTGGCATATCGGCGTGCTGTGGGACAGGGACCCGCGCATCGCCCTGCCGCTGCTGAGGATATTGCGCGAGAATAGCTCCCTCGTCGTGGGCGATAACGAACCTTATTCGGCGCGAGAGCCCATGGGCTATACGATGAATGAGCATGGCATGAAGCGGGGCATTCCCAATGTCGCCATCGAGATCCGCCAGGACCTGATCGATACCCACCAGGGGGCGGAGAAATGGGCCGCCATCATGGCCGATGCGCTAACCCGTCTTGGCCCGCTTGCGCCCCATGAACCGGGAGGGACGGAATGAGCGTTAAAGAGCCGACATTCACCATCGGGATCGAGGAGGAATATCTTCTCGTCGATCTGGAAACCCGTGATCTCGCTATAGAGCCGAGCGAGGAAATCCTTTCTGAATGCGAAAAGCGGCTTCCCGACCATCTGGTGACGCCGGAATTTCTCCGCTCCCAGCTTGAAGTCGGCACGCGTGTTTGTCGCAATATTTCTGAGGCGCGCGATGCGTTGCAGGAACTGCGCGGCACCACGTCGGAAGTGGCGAGGAAGCATGGTCTTGGCGTGATGGCGGCCTCCATCCATCCCTTTGCCGACTGGCATCAGCTCAAGCACACCCCGAAGGAGCGGTACGATACTATCGCCCGCGATTTGCAGGCGACGGTGCGGCGGATGATGATCTGCGGGATGCATGTGCATTGCGCGATCGAGGATCCGGAGCTGCGCATTGACCTGATGAACCAGGCAAGCTATTTCCTGCCGCACCTGCTTGCGCTTAGCACCTCGTCGCCCTTCTGGCGGGGGGAGGAGAGTGGCCTTAAGTCCTATCGCGTCACGGTGTTTGACGCGCTGCCCCGGACGGGACTTCCCGACCGGTTTGAGAGTTATGGTGAATATTCCCGTCTGGTCGATACACTGGTTGAGGCGGGCACGATCGAGGACGGAACGAAGCTCTGGTGGGACATGCGTCCCTCCGCGAAATTCCCGACACTGGAAATGCGGCTTGCCGATGTTTGCCCGCTGTTGGAGGATGCGCTGACCGTCGCCGCGTTGTACTCTTGCGTTCTTCGCATGCTCTTCCGCCTGCGCCGCAATAATCAGCGCTGGCGCATCTATCCGCAGACACTGGTTGAGGAAAACCGCTGGAGCGCGCAGCGCTTTGGCGGTGAGGGCAAGCTGATCGATTTCGGTATTCCGGCCCCGGTCGCGCTCGCCGACCTGATTGAGGAGATTATCGAGCTTACTGCAGAAGACGCGGCGGCGCTGGGCTGCGAGAAGGAAGTGCAACATGCGCGGGAGATTGTTCGCCGTGGCACCTCTGCCGATCGGCAGATCGCCTGTTACCGTGCGGCGGTTGAGGCCGGTGACAACAAGCAGGCAGCGCTGATAAAAGTTGTTGATCAGGTCTTGAATGAGACCGTTTCCGGCATAGACTTATAACAGGGCGTATTGAAAAGAGGGAAAGACGATGGACCAAAAGACACTTGAGTTAGAGGCCGCAGCCTTTCGCCGCCTGCGCGATCATCTTCGGGAGCGCACCGATGTGCAAAATATCGACCTGATGAATCTGGGTGGCTTTTGCCGCAACTGCCTTGCCAACTGGTATATGGAGGCCGCGAACGAGAAGGGCATCGAAATGGACAAATTGCAGGCGCGCGAGATTGTCTATGGCATGCCGTTCGATGAATGGAAGGCGAAGTACCAGAAAGAGGCAACGCCGGAACAACAGGCCGCCTTCAAGGAAAGCCATAAGGACCATTAGGCAGTGCGGGCGCGGAAAATTTTTCGCAAAAGACATATACTTGCCCGCGCCAATAATGCTAAAAATCCCTCCCGGATTCTGTTCCGGTCTATATGCACGAGAAAACTCACGGAGAAGGTAAGTCATGGCTGACATCGGCGGAGTGGCCGCGGATCATTTACGGTCCTATATCGAAAGAATTGAGCGTCTGGAAGGAGAGAAAAAGGGTATCGCCGGCGATATCAAGGAAGTCTTCGCCGAGGCCAAGGGCACCGGCTTCGACGTCAAGGCCATGCGCGCCGTGCTGCGCCTTCGCAAGATGGACAAGGCCGATGTGCAGGAGCAGGAATATATGATTGACCTGTATAAACATGCACTTGGCATGGCGGCGGATGAAAATCCCGCTGAGGATGACGCAGAGAATGAGCCGGAAGCCGCCGCTTTTTAAGGATCGGGCCGCGCCCCTTGTATTCCAGACCTGCAATAATTAAGTGCAGAACACACCTGTAATAAACCCGCAGGTGGTTTGGAGCGATGACGAAATTTTCCACAGATGCGGCGGGCTTCGCGGCCCTCACCATCTCTGAATAGATGTTGCAGCAATGCGTGCTGAACGGCCTGTTCTCGGGCGAGGAGGCGCGGCGGCTGCTGATTTCCGCAGCAAAGCGGCATGAGGACGCGGCGGAGGGGTCGGACGAGAAAATCACCCTCAATATGGAGGCGGCGCATCTGATCCGCGCGCGTTCATCCGGGCTGGAACCGCTCTTTCGGGAGCAACGGGAGCAGAGGGCGGAACAGGCAAAAAAACCGAAGACCGAGAACCGCCCGAACTGGGTCCGCTTTCCCGAATAGCTATTTCTTCGCCAGTACCCGCTTGGTGCTCTGTGGGTATTTCTCCATCAGCGCGGCGGGCCGCACGGGACGCAGGGTGAAATTTCCGCCGCAATTAGGGCAGACGCCCTTATGCACCGTTTCCATGCAGTCCTTACAGAAGGTGCATTCAAAGGTGCAGATATAGGCATCCACCTTCCCGTTAGGCAGGTCTTTATCACATGTCTCGCAGTTTGGTCTCAACTCCAGCATGGCAGCCTCCTTTTCCCCTCTATAGCGGGAGAAGGCGCGCCCGGACAGGTCCAATAGAACGCCGCCCGGGGAGCCAATTGCCGCTACTCTGCCGCCTGTTTCTGCGGCTCGGGGCTTTTGAAGCTCGCGAGCATATTCTCAAGGTCGCCGCGATAGACTTTGATCGCCTTGTCTTTTACATGGCCATAGCCGCGGATATGCATGGGCAGGGCCGCAATCTCGACGGCGATGGCGTGATTTTCGGGCGTCAGGCCGTCCATCAGCTCTGTTACCAGCTTTTCAAACTCCTTGATCAGGGCGCGCTCGGTTTTACGCTCCTCCTGATAACCGAAGATGTCGAGCGGTGTCCCGCGAAGCGACTTGAACTTCGCAAGGAAGCCAAAGGCCTTCATCATATATCCGCCGAACTCCTTCTTTTTGAGTTCCCCCGTTTCGGAATCGCGCTTGGAGAAGAGCGGCGGGGCGAGATGGAATTTGAGATGGTAGTCGCCGGCCATCATCCGTTCCACCCGTTTCATGAAGGTCGTGTCGGTGTAAAGCCTCGCGACTTCATACTCATCCTTATAGGCGAGCAGCTTGAAGTAGCTCCGTGTGATGGCCTCTGACAATGACGTCTTGCCCGGCATGATCTCGCTCTCGCGCGTGCGGACGTGGGCCACCAGATCGCTGTAACGCCGCGCATAACGAGCGCTCTGATAGCCGGTCAGGAACTCCACTCGGCGGGAGATCATTTCATCCAGATCCTCCGTCGGCTGCATACGAAGCGCCGGACCTTTCAGCTCCGCGACTTCCTTCATCACCCGGTCCGGATCGGCCGCCATTACGCGGCCCCAGCCGAAGGCCTTCTTGTTGAAGGGCACGGCAACGCCGTTCAGCTCCACCGCGCGGAGCAGGGCTTCCTCGCTGAGCGGAATCAGCCCTTTCTGATAGGCAAAGCCCAACATAAAGAGGTTGGTGGCAATGGAATCACCCAAAAGCGTTGTCGCAATCTCGCTTGCCTCGATCAGATCGCATTGATCCGGGCCAATGGCTTCGCGGATATGATCGAGCGTGTCCTTAACCGGGAAGGGCGCGTCGGGATCGAGGGTGAAATCCATGGTCGGGGAGGGATGCGCGTTGATCACCGCATGGGCGACATTCACATCAAATTTCGCAAGGCTGTCATAGGAGCCAGACACTACCATATCACAGCCGATCAGGAGATCGGCACGCCCCGCCGGGATGCGCACAGCATTGATATCCTCAGGCTTCGGCGCGATATGCACATGGCTGGTGACGGCGCCGCCCTTCTGGGCGAGGCCCGCCTGATCGAGGACGGACATACCCTTTTCCTCCAGATGCGCGGCCATGCCGACGATGGCGCCGATGGTAACAACACCGGTACCGCCGATCCCGGTGATCAGGATACGGTAGGGGCCGTTCAGCTCCCGCGCTGCCGGGGCGGGGAGGCCTTCTGCCGGGTTCTCCGCCGCATGGGGCGCGGCTTTGCGAAGTTCGCCGCCCTCGATGGTGACGAAGCTTGGGCAGAAGCCCTTCACGCAGGAGAAATCCTTGTTGCAGGTGGATTGGTTGATGGTCCGCTTGCGGCCGAATTCCGTCTCGATCGGCTCGACCGACAGGCAGTTCGACTTGACTGAACAATCGCCGCAGCCCTCGCACACCAGATCATTGATGATCACGCGCTTGGCCGGGTCGGGGAAGGTGCCGCGCTTGCGGCGGCGGCGCTTCTCGGCGGCGCAGGTCTGGTCATAGATGAGAATGGAGACGCCTTTTTCTTCCCGCAGGTGACGCTGGATTTTATCGAGGTCATCGCGGTGATGTATCGTCGTGCCTTTGGGCCAGGGGGTCCCTTCGGGGTATTTTTCGGGCTCGTCCGTGACCACGCGGATGACGGAGACGCCTTCGCCCTCCAGCTGCTGGGCGATCTGCCAAGGCGTGAAATTATCACCGAGCGACTGGCCGCCGGTCATGGCGACCGCATCGTTATAGAGGATCTTATAAGTCATATTGGCCTTCGCTGCGACCGCCTGACGGATCGCGAGAATGCCCGAATGATGATAGGTGCCATCGCCTAAGTTGGCGAAGATATGTTGCTCGTCGGTGAAATGCTGCTGCCCGACCCAGGGAACCCCTTCGCCGCCCATCTGGGTGAAGGTGTCGGTGTTGCGGTTCATCCAGGTGACCATGAAATGGCAGCCGATCCCGGCAACGGCGCGGCTTCCCTCCGGCACGACGGTCGAGGTGTTATGCGGACAGCCGGAGCAATAGAACGGTGTGCGCACCAGCTTCGCTGGTTTTGCATCGAGCTGCTTTTCTTTGCGGTCGAGGAAGGTGAGGCGGTTCTCAATCGAGTCGGAGGTATAGAAACGGCGGATGCGGGCAGCGATGACGCGCGCGACCATGGCCGGGGTCAGTTCTCCGGTGGAGGGTTGCAGCGGCTTTTTATCCTCATCGAACTTGCCGAGGATACGCGGGCGAACCCCGGTATCCCAGTTATAAAGCTGCTCCTTCATCTGGTTCTCGATGACGGCGCGCTTCTCCTCGATCACCAGCACTTCTTCCAGCCCTTCCGCGAACTGACGGATGCCATCAGGCTCCAGCGGCCAGGGCATGCCGACCTTATAGACGGTGAGGCCGATCTCGGCGGCGAGCGCATCATCGATCCCGAGATCGCGGAGTGCCTGGCGCACGTCGTAATAGGATTTGCCGACCGTGACGATGCCGAAGCGGCGTTTCGGGCTGTCCATGGTCACCCGGTCGATATTGTTGGCGCGGGCGAAGGCGCGGGCGGCGTATATTTTATGCTGGTTGAGGCGGACTTCCTGATCGAAGCGGTTGTCATGGGGCTGGATATTGAGGCCGCCCTCGGGCATCTCGATATTCGGGCGGATGAAATTACCGCGATCCGGCGCGACATAGACGGACGCGCCGCCCTCCACCGTCTCGGAGATGCATTTAAAGCCGATCCAGAGGCCGGAAAAACGTGACATCTCGATCCCGAGCAGGCCGTAGTCGAGAATCTCCTGCACATTGGCGGGGTGTAGCACGGGCATCATCCAGCCCGCGAAACTATGCTCGCTCTGATGCGCGATGGAGGAGGAGACGATGCCGTGATCATCGCCCGCAAGCGCGAGGACGCCGCCATATTTCGAGGTGCCGGCGCTGTTCGCGTGGCGGAAAACGTCACCCGTCCGGTCGACGCCCGGTCCTTTGCCGTACCACAGGCCGAACACGCCATCATAGCGCGCGCCCTTGAACATATTGAGCTGCTGGCTGCCCCACACGGCGGTGGCGGCGAGGTCTTCATTGACGCCCGGCTCGAACTGGATGTCATTTTCTTTGAGGATTTTGGCGGCTTTCCAGAGCGATTGATCATAGCCCGCGAGCGGTGATCCGCGATAGCCCGAGATAAAGCCCGCCGTGTTCAGCCCGGCGGCGCGGTCGCGTTCCTTCTGCATCAGTGGCAGGCGAACAAGCGCCTGAATACCGGTCAGGAAAATACGGCCTTCCTCAAGCGTATATTTGTCGTCAAGCGAAACATTGGCCAACGGCATCTTTACCTCACTCCCATTCGAAAAAGACGGTTACTGCTGTTTGATATAAGGAAATTATCATGAAAGGCAAAAAAGGTCAATATTGCTGACTTATATAGATTTTAATTAAAGAGTCACCCGATTTTTTTTGACTCTTCCGGTGCAAAATGGCTTTAGAATGACTCTTCTGATTTTATTCATTCTCGAAAGCAGATCATGACCATTCTGGTGACAGGTGTGGCGGGATTTATCGGCATGCATGTGTCGGAGGTCCTGTTGGCGAGCGGGGAGAGGGTTGTCGGCGTCGACAATCTCAACGACTATTATGATGTCGGGCTGAAGGAAGATCGGCTCGCACGGCTTGAGAGGCATGAGAATTTCACTTTTCACAAAATCGATATGGCGGATCACGCGGCCTTTATGACGGCAATGGCGGGGCAGGACGATGTTACTGGTGTTGTGCATCTTGCGGCGCAGGCCGGGGTTCGCCACAGCCTGACCCATCCGTTCGACTATGCGGATGCGAATGTCACCGGCTTCCTCACCATCCTGGAATATTGCCGTCATCTCAAGACCCGTCCGCATCTCGTCTATGCCAGTTCCAGCTCCGTCTATGGCGCGAATAACGAACTGCCCTACTCGGTGGATCAGGCGGCGGACCGGCCGGTCTCCCTCTATGCGGCGACGAAGAAGGCGAATGAGCTGATGGCTTATACTTACGCCCATCTTTATGGCTTGCCGTCAACGGGCTTGCGCTTTTTCACCGTCTATGGCCCGTGGGGGCGGCCGGATATGGCCTACTGGCTGTTCACCGATAAAATCCTGAAGGGAGAGCCGGTCCAGATCTATAATCAGGGCGACATGATGCGCGATTTCACCTATATCGACGATGTGGTGACGGGTATTCTTTCCGTGCTCGCGCATCCGCCTCAAAAAACAGATGCCGAGCCGCCGCATAAGGTCTACAATCTGGGCAATAATCAGGCGGAGAAGCTGCTTGATTTTGTCGCGATCATAGAAAAGGCTCTTGGGCTGAAGGCCGAGCGGGAGCTTCTGCCCATGCAGCCGGGCGATGTGAAGGCGACCTTCGCCGATATTGACCCGATCCGTCAGGATGTGGGATATGAACCCACAACCACTCTTGAGGAGGGGTTGCCGAAATTTGTCAAATGGTACCAGGAATATATTAGTAAGGATTAGTTTTTCATGTCGACAGCGTTCGATATCAATCAAATACAGAATATCATCGATCACGGGGTTCCCCATATGGCCGAGATCGGCGTGCGCGTTCACGACATGAACGAGGACGGGGTGACTTTCAGCATGGCCTATCAGGAACGGTTTGCGGGTAACCCGGTCAACGGCATCCTGCATGGCGGGATTATCACCACCCTGATCGACACCGCGATGGGCATGAGCATTTATGCTCGGCTTAAACAATATATGCCAATCGCAACGCTTGATTTTCGCATTGACTATCTGAAGCCGGCAACTCCGGGCGAAGATGTGTTCACTTGGGCGAGCTGTTACAAGGTAACGAAGCAGATTGCCTTTGTCCGTGGCATTGCCTATCACAGCGATACTAATGATCCAATCGCCAATTCTGTCGGCACTTTCATGCTGAAATCCTCCGACAGCCCGCCGTTGAATGTGGCAGCAAAAGAGAATGGGGACGAAAAATGAGTGAGATGACTGCGGAAGATTTCGTCGCCTTGATCGCAAAGGCGAAGGCTGACATGGACTGGCGCCCCCTCTTTGATATCATCCCCTATTTCTCTTTTCTTGGGCTGCAGTTGGCGCCTTGGGGCGGTGGTCTGACCTGCGTCCTGCCGGAGGATAAGAAATTTATTGGCAACCCGACGTTGCCCGCACTGCATGGCGGGGTCGTAGGGGCGTTTCTGGAAAGCACGGCGCTGGTGCATCTCCTGGCGACGCAGGAAGTGACGCGCCTGCCGAAAATCATTAACATCACCGTGGAGTATCTGCGCTCGGGCAAGCCGGTTGAGACTTATGCGGAAGCGGTGGTCACCAAGCCGGGCAGGCGGGTCGCCAATATGCGGGTCGAGGCCTGGCAAGGGGATCGGGGTAAACCTATCGCTGCGGCCCACGCCAATTTCCTTGTCAGCTAGGGAATGTTTCCTAAATGAACAGGATAAGCCTTTTTTCGTTGGAGTGAGTTTACATGACCGAGAGTGCCCTTGCCAATTTGCCTGAATGGGACTTGAGCGATCTTTATCCGTCCCGGACGTCGCCCGAACTTATCGAGGATCTGGAAACGGCGGCGCGGGATGCGAAGGCCTTCGCCGAACAGTACAAGGGCAAGCTCACCTCCCTCGACGGGCAGGCGCTTTATCTCGCCATTGCCAAATATGAGGAAATCGGCGAGCTGGAAGGGCGGATCATGTCTAATGCCTATCTCGTCTATGCGTGCAATATGTCGGATCCGGAAATCGGCAAGTACTTCC
>ERZ1740062.1002-NODE-1002-length-12446-cov-10.086757_pt1 | contig 12446 bp, 7 predicted proteins | sample MGYA00581741_ERZ1740062 | MGnify/ENA primary metagenome ERZ1740062 (study PRJEB43018, sample SAMN04849747) | marine metagenome | isolation source: floating plastic debris | place: Pacific Ocean | collected 2008-09-01 | study: EMG produced TPA metagenomics...
TATATATATATATATATATATATATATATATATATATATATATATATATATAGCAACTAGAATTGAACTACACCACAGGTAGATTTACCTGAAATCAGCTGGTTTGCATGAGTTTTTTGGTTGGTTTATATATATTGGTGTTGTTTTGTTTGAAGGCTCTTGACCATTGAAGAAATGCCTTAACTTTGAGTTTGATGGTCTGTCTGAGAAAGATCAATGTGCAGCACTTCCCCATGAATTGTTCCAAGATGAGTCACTCCTATAAAGCATATACATACCTGTTTGGCCGAAATATCTCCACTCCTCTTCTCTCTCTCTCTCTGCAAACAAAAATTAAGAGTCATGGAAAATTGCGAATTAATTCAAGACATGATACCAAGAATTCTATGGGCTCTCAAAGCAAAAATAATGTGGACAGACAGCACTCCCTCATATATCACACCTAAAAGAGTAACTCATATTTTGCAGTTCATATCTCATTTGCTGGGAAACTCCGGCTCTGACTCTCTCCAGGAACTTTTGAGTATCCTCTTGTCTTCAAAAATGGCTGGTAATGAGAAACTCGTAATTATTAGAGTTCCTATTCTCTTATTGCGGGGCAGTCACCTTAATTGTGGGTGAATCAGGGAAGGGTGTTTTTAGGAATTCTGTTGTCTAGTCAAGACCGTGTACGTAGCTACACACTGGCAGATTCCTTCCTGTAAAGTGATTTACTTTTTTTAGTTTCAGCATAGGTATTTAGGCATATCCTGGGTGGTTAGGATTCCTTTTTCTTAATTAATTTTGTTCTAAACACTGTTGGAAATTGATGTAGGCTACAATGCTGTAGTTTAGCTGTACAAAAACCGCCATCAAAACCACTGATTTGAAAATAATTTTGCCAGCGAAGTGTTGTGCATTGCATTGCATCGTTATTTTACTACAACGGCTCACTTTTGTTCATTGCTATCCATTGATGACAATTAGTTATTTTGATTGTGTTACACAAGTTGGCTGCGAGTGATGCTGTGTCTTACTTGGAATTTTGAAGCTTTTAACATTTTAATCCCGGTCGCACAAAGTTTAATGAATTGGGATATCTCTCCCAAAAAAGCGTTAGCAAATAAAAACCAAACTTGTGGGATATTTCTTCTGTGCATAATACTTGCCTTTTTTTACTAATGCTTGTGAATGTTGCAGCTTCCTGTTGGAGGGGAAAAGCTCTCCATGCATTCATAACAATGTATGAAAATTACATCATTTTTATTGATTGACCTCCCTGGGGATTGGATTAAGATTGCTTAGCCAGCTCATTTAGTTCTGTGATCACATTATATGCTGAATGACAGTCGAGTTTTAAATGGATAAGTTTTCTTGCCCCACCCTGACAAACGCTGCATGACACTGTGCATGGGGCTTTTTAGAGGTTAAGCCATATTATGATGCTATCGATGGAAAGCATGGTAATCACAATGAAGCTGGACGCTGAGGTCTGCACTGCACTCTCGGTGCATTGGGTTTTCCATAGGTCAAAGCTCACATAGATGCTGTCATACTACAGGCTTAAACTTGCTCAATTATATCAATTGATTGGTGTTGTTTGGTTTTGAATAAGCTTAGTAGACAGCAGTCAAACATTTATTTTGTTACATTTTGCATTGAGTGAATTCTTATTTACGTGTATAGGAATGTTCAGGTCTTTTCAGTTGAGGGTTGCTGTTAGTAATCTAGTATTACATGTAGATGTAGGACTGGTGCTGTAGTAGGCCTATACTTTGATTGGTGTTATCAAGGAGTTTTATTTGGAATAAAACCCCTTGGTGTCATCATAGCTATAACATACATCATTTATGCAAATTATGGTGATGTGATGTGATGCCCCGTAGACTTGGATTTGGATGGTTCCTGAAAGCTGAGCAAACCCAATCACTTAGATGAGAGGGCTTTTTGGCAGCGCATTAGATGAAATGTTGTTTCGATCGGAAGGGACTTATTTCCATATACGGCTGCAACATGCAATCCTTCTTTTTTCTATTACAGATGAGCTAAAGTTGATTGAAGAGAAAATCTGCTATGACATTATTGAGACTGCCTGATAAGCCTGTATGATGGCTGGCAAGCCAGGCTCCGGTGCAGCAAGGAGTGCTGGTAGGGCTGGCAAATCAGTAGAGGAGAGCCTGAACAGGTCACCAATCAAGGGGAATAAATCAGTACTACACAGATATGCTAACATAACCAGCACTATCCTCAATCACAACCACAATGGAGGTGATATCGATGAACTGTTCATCAACGCCGCACGGGTTAGTAGTATGTATACCCTCATATCATGTCTATTGAAGAAGATACTCTGTAAAAATCTTGTTGCAAACTTTTTCATACAACAAACTACATTGTATCCTTGCCATCAAAGCCCCAAAAACCTAGTTAGCAAGAAACATTGGTATCGGTCCGATTGCGCGATGGTCCTCATTGGTTCGGAATGCATCATAAATCCACAGGTTTGGTGCATTGAGTATCTGTGTGTGGTGGAAAAGTCAATCAGCGAAAAGTTTTTTTTTCCTTTCAAGCCTACCTTTGCTGTGCAATGACTTGGAAATTATGCTATCTCCTAATTATCCTGCGAACTAATTACTAGCAAATCCAGGGTAAAAATGAGTCAACATTATTGATATTCAATATCTCATTGATGACATTCCAATTTTGAAATAGTGATGATGCAATGAAGATAATGCTAAGTCATCTGCATGGATTATACCATTGTCTCAAGTTTGTTGACTTAAATCTCATTAAGCCTAATTAGGGTTAATTACCAGTAATTGAGTCTTCTTACAATAGCTGATTTATATTAGCCCTGCCCAAGAGATTGGTCACATATCATCTCAAATTATACAATACTGGTAAGCCTGCTTCAGTTTGCCATGAATTTCGCTGAAGCTGGGTGAGTAAGCTACGTATATTGTTATGTTTCTGAAGGACGGAGCATACGACAGACTTCACAATCTGTTGAGCAGTGGAGATGGGTCCGCTTTGGTGAGCGTAAATCTTAAGGATCGTCGGACAGGAAATACAGCTCTGATTTGGGCTGCCAAACGTGGTCATGTTAAGGTAATTGATAAATTCAATCAATATTTTAATACAGACGAAATGTTGCTTAAAAAATTGAACAGATATGTCCATGATCCATGTTATGTTGCTGTTTCTTTGTTTACTCGTGTTTTAGGTCTTTGAAATACAAACAAATCAGATCTGTTTGCCAGTACGGGATACTCTGTGTTTTGTGTTGTTGTACCGTAGCCTATTGTGTTTTTTCTTATCATATTATGTAATTCATATTTTAGATTGCTCAATTGCTGCTTCGATATGGTGCTGATACTACCTTACGTAATTATGATGGCCAGTCTGCATTAGAAGTTGCCTCCCCTGTAATCAAGCAAATAATTCTTGACTGCGTGGAATCCAGTGCTGTGTCTGTTACTCAGAAGTTACTGCAAGCTGCATGGGTTGGCAATAGCGATATAGTCAACCAGATTTTGGTGAGCTTTCAATTAATTGAAAAAGTCTCAAACAAAGCCTGTGATGGGTTTCATCTCAACCAACTTACAATTCTATAGTAGTGTTATCATTAGCTTTGTTTGACTTACATGTATGTACAGGGCTTTGATTGATGTGCTCTATCTAGGAAACTTATCTGAAAGATATTGAATGCAGTTTGAACACCTGTGTTATGCTACTGAGTATGCAGATTTTTCAATTTATTCTACTGTCGTTTCAAAGTTTTATCTGTTTGTTCCATCTGTTTGTTCATGTTATTCACTTTTTTAAGTTGTGAACTGTGTATTGCGCTCCTAGTATCAACGTGGTTCAGTGGTTGGGACCTCTAAACCACTTTCCTAGGAGCGCAAAAACTGGTTGAAGTTTTAATATCCTTCTGTTTTAATTTGCCACTTTCACCAGAAGCGCGCCAATTTTCCAATCTCATTGTAGATTTTTGCTAATAAGTTTTAGTGGTTTCACCGTAAATTCTAAAGATAATGGAATTGTTTCTGTTGTTGTGCAAACATTGGGAATATTAGTGCCATGGATCTTATCTTACACTTGCACTTCAGGCTTGTTTTCATGAATAAACCTTGTTTCCTGTATTACAGTGTAGCCAAAGGCCTCTGGATGTAGATTGTTGTAACTCTGACGGGTTTACACCACTGCTTCTCTGTACCAGAGATGTGTATCTCATGGAGAAGCTCGGCACTCAACTAGTGAAGAATTATCAACCTTCTGTTGTAATCAATGATCTCATTCAATGCAGAGCGTAAGTTAGTTGAGCTACCGGTAATACATTGGATTTGATTCTGTATTGAACCAAATTGATCAGGATCAGGCTGATGGTTCAGGATTCAGGATTGATAAGTTTATTCAAGATCGCATGTTGCAGGTGCATGGCTCAACTTTGGTCGGTTGCCCCATTTTTCATTATAAAGTTTTGTCTCTGATATTCAAATTAATCAAAGAAGATCGTTCTGCTATTGTACAAATCTTTCATAATTCAGTTGATATCAAGTGAACCCGTTTGTTGCAGAAGTACAAGTGCGTGTGATAATGAAGGCAAAACTGCTCTACACTATTGTGCCAGTTCTAAAGCTGCAGTTGCCCTGAATCTTGCTGCTCTTCTAGTCAACAATAGTCATACAGGTGAGTCTATATGTTCTTATTGAATTTTGATTTGTCCAATCTATGTCGAGGAAGAGATAACTCTGCAGCGTTTAGTTAACACAAAGTTTACACACAAATATCTGTGAGTGTGGGTTCAATATAATATCCTCATATCTGCGGGTATAGAAGGTCACATAAAGCAACCTTTTATTATTGTTGCTTGTTTCAATACATGGGGATTTTATTGAGCTAGGAGTCATTGGCGATGAGATTTGTTATTGATTCGCGCAAGGAGTTCCAGAAAGTTTGGTATGGTACAAGAGGCAGGCATATTCAAGTGCAGCTTCACCTGCTGTATATGTAGCTATTGGGGCAGTTAGGTGGTATCAAAGCCGTTTGCTCCTGTGAGGGCAGTTGTGGTGTGAGAGGATCTTTACTTCTTGATAGCGCCAACTTGATTTGATTTAGTTTAGTTACATATTTTCAGATACCAAAGATCGGCGAAGTTTGACGCCGTTACACTATGCATGTCAGGCTGGTAATTCTGGTATAGTTAAGTTGTTATTAGAATCTGGTTCTAATGTGAACAGTAGAGGATTTGCTGGAACCTCTCCTCTACATATCGCTGTAAGTACAACATGGTCACAACATGGCCATGATGCTTTTTTACTCGCACTATTTTACCATCATCTAATCCCCCCTGATTATATTCTGTTCTAAAAAAATCACAAATATGTGTAGATACCAAAAAGCAGAGCATAACCTGTGTATATTATACTTTGGTTCGACCAAGTGCGCCATCAAAAAGTTAGTAATGTTCGTTTCTATTTTTCTAGGCGTATAACAATCATGAACAGGCCGCCATGATATTATTAGAATATGGTGCTGACCCGCTGATGAAGGATGACAGTGGCCAAACAGCCATTGATGTTGGTAAGATTTGCTGAGTTGGTAGTGCATCTGTTATTCCTTGTATCGTGACTTGAAAAAATTATGTTGAATGGTCATATATTATAGTACAAGATGTTAAACTTACAACTTCTCTATAGCATTTCAGTATATAACAACTGATGAACACAAATCTTAGTTTTAATTGTTTTGATGTTTCATCATAATCTTACCGTATTTTCCGTTCCACCAGTCTGGTTGCACAAAGATCAAGGTAATTTGGTAAGCTAGTTGTTACAATACCAGATAATGTTGCATGATGGGATATCGGATTAATGTTGGCTTATTTTAGAGGTAGTAAACTATCCTGCATATTGATTGGCTGATTTCCACCAAATTTCAACATTTCTGCCACCCATATCTTTCTCTATTGTATAATAAATATGTGTCATAATGTATTGATAAAAGCTCCGAGCAATAGTCTGCAAACTTTGTCGGGATTTCCAAAACAAATAATCAAACAGCTTTTTAACATTGTTGATCATTGAAATTTCCACATAATCTCATCAAAGGAGCGCAGGTAATATGTGGTGCATCACTCTGTTGTATTGTATTTGAAAATTTACAACGCTGGAATATTTTTCTACAATTGAAAATCCATTGGCTCTAAAACATTCCAATAATGCATTTTTTCTACCATTGATGCAATGCGCCGGGACTCCCAAAATAGCTCCTTGTGGGGTACCACGCCCTGTCAAAGACTCAGGTTGGGGACAATGCTGCTTTGCTGAGCGCTGTCGTGTTTTTGTATCTCTCAGCCCGGAGCAGGAAGTTTAAGACAATGCTGAAGTCATGGCAGGGCACAGCAAATGCCTCACAGCAGAAACCAGTAGTAGAGCTGGCACCTGTCAGAGCACCTGGCACTCCTAGAAGCAGACAGTTGTCAGCCGGATCATCCAGAAGTCACAGTATACTACCTACTACTAGTGCTCAGGTCAGTACTGACTGTGACCTCAAAAAAGCTGGATGCCTGATATAGTAATTTGTTCGAATTTTCTATAGGTCCATTGTGATCACAACAAGTTGTCCTTTGGTTGCAATGCGATTACATGGAATCTAAAAAGTTTTGTCAAGTTGTTGCGATCAAAATAAAAACAATGACGTTGACGTTAGCTCTGTTGTGTTTAACCTTAGGCGCTTATGTATTTAAGGTGATATGAGGCAACTCCGATTGTCATTGCATGAGATGTTTCCTTTCCAGCCAACCAATTTTATGAAAGGTTTGTTTGTTTATTTTAGTTGGCAGATCCAGCTTTGCAGAGGATATTAGCGCCAAGTGAGGAGGCGATTACAAGAGGAATTCAAAGGTAGATTAAATATTGATTTGAAAAATTGTAAAAAACAAACATTCATGGTATACTGTTTTATTAGCAATGACGGTTTCTGCAACGATTGCATTTCAAAGTTAGATACCTACCCTGACAGACAACAGTAAGCTCCGTACCCCATTTATAATGTATAAACAGGTCATTGAGTCAAATCTGTAGTTTCTGTGTGATTCGACGTTCTTTTAAGGTATGCAAAGGTTTGGCTATAACTGTGTGTGTTTTTGATTCACACAGGGAAGGTACGCGGTTACTAGGAGCCCCCAGGAGTGGTCACATGAGAACTGGTAGTAAAGAAATGTTAACACCTATAAACAATATCAAACACCACAATCATCACCCTACCAAACTGGATCGCTCAGGAGAACACAACACACTGAGAAGTCACAGCACATCGGAGATCAGTGATGGTTGCTCTGCTGTTCTGAAGAAAAGCAGATGTGAGTTTTGACAGTATGCAAACCATTTGTTCAGGTATTGGAATTGTTTCGTGTAAGAATTATGAGGTTCTTGCTGCAGCAACCCTACCACGATAACCAAGCTTCAAGCTCAAGCAGCAGTAGTATTATAATCAATTTGGCGTACTGTGATTTAAGGATACTAGGCTCCGACTCGGAGTTTCCCATGGACTTATAGACATATCTATCTGTATATGAAGTTTGCTTATCAAAAAGCCCTTTTGAGCATTTTGTCTGCATAAGGCATTGCTACCCTTCTTATTGGTGACACCTAACATCATAGCACATATTTGACTATCGGCTTATTGTAAACATTTATTCGAAAGTCCATCTAGGTAACATGTTGTGCAGAGTCAATAGATTTTTAATTCATGATTCTTTCTGTAGTGGACACTTCTTCGGGTGATCGGCAGCTGCAGAGATCTGACGGTGTGATGTCAGTAGAGGTGTTAGGATTAGGGAGCGCTGACCCTCGACGCAGATCTAGTGGTGATGTGTTTTACAATAGAGCTGCTGTGCCAAATCATGATGTTCTTGTATCAAGTATGTACAGATATAATGATCATAATATCTTCCTCCTAATATTTATGACGCTTCCAATGCCCCATACTCAAAGTGTCCTTTCAATGAAAGCGTACCTGTTTGTTGGTTTTTGTTGTTAATCACTTCGTTTCTACTCTGAATGGTCGGATTGCAATCTCTGTTTTTGTCTATGAACCCTTGCTGTTAGCATTTCATTTTTGGCACGTCTCTTTTTTTTACTTAGAGCTGTGTTATATGACACATGGAGGAGGCAAATGCGGTGATAACATTTTGTGGTCAAAATGAGTAATTCTGCATCGTTTACCTTATTTTAGATCATGGAAGAGGTCCTTCCCCTAACTCACCGGTAGTCCGACTTGCGCCACTCAACAATTCCCCTTACAACAACACCACTGGTAACACACACAGCCCTGTCACAGGGGGCGTAGCTACAGGGGCAGAGAGGATCACCCCCTCTACTGTATACACCAATCTACCAGATATACTCTCACCAAGTTCTCCTCTGCTCAGCACCATACACGAGATGGACTCCGACCTTCCCAGATCTGTCATGATGGAGTCAGGTAGTGTGAAATGACAATGTTTACTACAACTCATGTTTAGATTGCACATTAAGTGTTGACATTGCACGTTTGTCTTTGCCGTTGTTAGAACCCTGAGCATTTAAAATTGACTAGATAGGTTATGAACCTATGATACAAACAAATTCAAGTAGGGGCTTAAGCTGAATATTTCCTTGGCATAACTTTTGCACCAACAGCAAGTGTTGAGGCTTTATATGTTGTTGTGCGCAAACAGGTACAATCTACCTCATCAATTGATGTGAAGATGATTTTCTGTGTTTTACATTTTAGCCTAGGACAAGCTCTCAGTCCCATTTACCACTTTTTTATTTCATAATCTACTTTTCTATTCATTATTTTGCAGATATACTGAGACAGAACAATAAAAGTCCTGATAAGTTACTTCATAAAAGAGGATCAACACCTACTGATAACAAGTCGCCTGCTACAGTAAGCTCATCCCTATGATAGTTATGTTGTTCTTTTAGGCTTCCCCTTCATAGGTTTAAATGCCACGTTGGTAACAAACTGTTTATCGATTGGAATCCATGTTGTTTTACCTCCAGAGCTTCTTTCCCAGGCCTTTTCCTACCGAGATCACAAAGCTGTATGATGCTGCAATTTTATTGCACAGAGATTTGTTTAGCCTTTGTTGATAGTGGTTTTCTACATTACAGGGTGATGCTGTTGGATCCATATTGAAATCAGAGTTTGTCCTTGACGATAGTAGAATTGAGGAACATCGCTCATCCAATACTACAAACACCAACAGGAAACAACCTCCACCCAATGCTCAGACCAGCAAGTCACTCAATACAAAGACTGACGCTTCGCACAAGCTCAAAGCAGTGTCTAAAGAAAATGCTGCTCATAAAAAAGGACCAAACTCTAAGGAAGTTCCAAATACAGTCGCTTCAAAAATATTAACTCATGTCGTTGCTAATGAACATTCAAACCAACTGCAGCACTGTCCTAGTAAAGGGAAAATCATCGTACAAAATAGTCAACTTCTTGAAGACGGTGCAGTGGGTAGCGGAGGTATTGAAGCCACTGCATCTACAACGAAGCCCCAGAGCAGACCTTCTGGTTTGTCTCTCCCTGTTGGAGTAGCGAGACAGAAACCTTTGGATGCTGGCTCTGAAGAAACGAAGAATGCCACTACTGTCTTCCAGGCTAAAGCTCAACCCCCTAAAGCTCAACCCTCAAAAGCTCAAGACACTACGAAAAAAACTGAAACTAAGGTGGAGCAATCAGTACAGTCAGAGTCCGCCAGTAAAACACAGATAAGTAAAGGAGTGACAAAAGAAATGGTTGATAGATTGCAAAATGCCATTTCAGCGAACAGTAATCAGTCTCCCAAAACTACTCCAAAAACTATGATTAACGCCGGACCTAAGGGTAATGCTGCATCAAGTATGACAGCAACCAAAACAGGAACAGGTACTGCTGGCCCAAAGAAACCTACAGTAAATGCTAAACCAACAAATCTGAATAATGCAAATAAATCTAACATTGCTGCCAATAAGACATCTGCAGCCCAAATTAAGGGAAAACCACAGCAGGGTAAAATCACAAAACCTGCAACTCAAACAACACAGAACAAACCAGCACCTCAAAAGGCCTCACCCCGCAAAGCAATGACTGTCGCTAAAATTAACACCAATATGTCAGGCTCTTCTGTCCAGTCACCACGTAGACCAGATAGACCATTGACTAGAAAAGTCAGCTATGGGAGTAGATCGTCAAGCTCTGAAAACTTTAAACTCACACCCCCGCAACAAAAGAGCTCTGACATCTCTAAGGAGAAAACAACTTTGAATTCTCAACAGAAGACAGGGCATAATGTGGCTCGTCAATCTAGCTCAAGCTCTGATGATTTTACTCCTGTTAATGAGGCTGTGCTCACTCCTCGCCCCAAACCATCTGACATCTCACCTAAACAGCAAGTCCAGATCGAATCTAAGTCAGCAGCTGTTAACAAAACCTCTCCTAATCAAACTGTGGCTGAATCGTCTAAAAGCTTGTCAGCAAAACCTGATTTGAAATCCGCCAATGAGAATATTGTGACATCAAAAAATCAAAACGCAAACAACAATGCTAGTCAACCAGTAAAGCTAGGCGAGCCCCCAGTTGTTAGACATCCACCTAAAGACAGAGATATACAATGGCCTCCAAGTCGGGAGAATGTGATCAAGACAGAAGTAAAACAGCCATTCATGGGTGGAGCTAGAGCGTACCAGCCTCTGCATATGCTAATGAACTCATCGATGGCTGCTAAAAATAAGCAAAATGAATCCATCATAGTGAATGATGAGAAGTTTGAGAGCAATGAAGAGGTTTTTCCGGTAAAGTTGACACATTGCACTTGAATGACCTACTTAAATGCTTGTTATTGAACTTGGAGTTGTCCCTTTTTGGCAGCCAAATAGACAATTCCCCGTGTATATGTTTGTCAAAATTGCTACTTATTTCATGATTGAGCATTATTTATGGTCAAGAAACTCCTGTTGTTTTGATACGCTGTTTTGGTTTTCACTTAGTTCTGCCCATAGGCACATAATGACTTATTATATGCCTATGGTTCTGCCTTATCTCCCTTTCGTAGTGATGACTAAATTAAATCAATAATGTTTTTACGGCTGCAACGTAGCCTGATTACAGCAGCTGCGTGGGGAAACTTCACATACATGTGACGCATAAAGACTGTCAGTTTTTCTCCTCCAGACATCCTTGGCTCGCTTGGATAGTCTACAGATATATTTTTATAAACAGGCGTGATTGTTTTGGTGGAATTGTGAAAAGGAAAACAACACGTGTTATGTCTCTCTGTGAAATTTCCACAATTGCACAATTTTAGTGCATATATCTTGACCAGATAAGCTTGTTTTCATGACAGCATGATTTGTCTTGACTTTATTCATGTCACTGTTTTCTAGAACTCTGAAGCAGATGGAAACATTCCGACGCTGCTTAAAGACCAAGCAATGACCTTAACCTTCTCACAGCAGCAGGAAATCGAGAAAACAGCCCAGGAGTTGAGGGATTCGATACCGCCCCTACCATCTGAGTATCAAGGACCTGTTATTGAAGACATATTCGAGAATTTTCCTAGACCTCTGTATGAGTTTGCTGTGCGCATTGCTCTAGATACAGCCAATAAAAAAGGTGAGTATGCACTCAGGGTGCGCATCAAAAACCCACCTTGGGGTAAATAATGTGTTGTGATTGTAACAAACCCAAAAATGACAATACATAACAATGGCAATAAAGACCCAGCCATGTTGCGATTCATGTTGACGAAGATATCACAATTAGGATTATTATAATCAATGAGGTTTTAAGTCATTGCAGGATGCTCACTAATTTCGACAGTGTGAATACAACAAGTACATTGTATTGTAACATACATTTGTCTTCAACATATTTCTTTGCTACAGCTGCTCAGACAAAAAAGAAGAAAAAGAAAGTCATGCCAGCTAGGTCAAAACCGGACTCTCGATCCAGTTCTGGTGTAAAAGCTAAGAGGACTAAAGGCATCCAGGCCACACCTGAAGGCAGCGCTGCCGCTAACAAGAAGAGAGGAAGGTCAGCAAAGAAGAGAGGGACTGCCGGTAAAGGAAAAGGTGTGAGTACAGGTACAGATGCTGACCCACCGATAATAGAGAGAGAAAATACCGCACTCATATCAGGTGAGCAAGACACATTTAGCTGCTGCTTATTTTGACAGGAGCAGTGGTTTTGAAATTATTGTTGTACTGTTTTCTGTAAATTAAACTGACACAAGTTTGCTCCACTTTACCATTTTAGCTGAAAACTCGGCGTTATTCCATATTTTAAAGCTTGTATTGCTGGAGTGGTCAGAGAGCAAATCTGATGGCAAATTTGGATTCAGCATGTTGGAGCAATTGGGGTAACCAGTGGTGTTGTGTTTGACAGCATATTGTAATTTTCGCTTGATGACACGTGCAAGTGATTTTCAT
>ERZ1740062.1003-NODE-1003-length-12442-cov-4.090498_pt1 | contig 12442 bp, 10 predicted proteins | sample MGYA00581741_ERZ1740062 | MGnify/ENA primary metagenome ERZ1740062 (study PRJEB43018, sample SAMN04849747) | marine metagenome | isolation source: floating plastic debris | place: Pacific Ocean | collected 2008-09-01 | study: EMG produced TPA metagenomics...
GCGATTTGGGACTGCCGGTGCCACGCCAGTATGCCTTGCGCAGTGAGTCGCAAGACGTGCGCGCCGCGCGTCGAATCGGTGGGCCAGTAGTGGTGAAGCCCTTGAATGCGAATCACGGGCGTGGCGTGTCGATCAACCTGACCGACGAGGATCAGGTGCGTACCGCATTCGCCAAGGCTAAAGAGCACAGCCGAACTGTCTTAGTCGAGAGTTTCATCGAAGGTCTCGATCATCGTTTGCTGGTCGTTAATGGCAAGCTGGTGGCCGCGGCCAAGCGGATGCCCGGCCATGTCGTCGGTGACGGCGAACATACGATCGAACAGCTGGTCGATATCGTCAACCAGGATCCGCGCCGCGGCGTTGGCCATGAAAAGGTGCTGACGCGTCTCGAGTTTGATCATCAGGCCGAACGGTTGCTCAAAAAGCACGGCTACACGCCGGAAACGGTGCCTCCCGCTGGCGAGACCGTGTTCCTGCGCTCGACTGGCAATCTGTCGACCGGCGGCACCGCGATCGACGTCACGGAAACTATCCACCCGGACAACCGTGAGATGGCGGAACGTACGGTGAAGGCGATCGGTCTGGACGTTGGTGGCGTGGATTTTCTGACCTCCGATATCAGCTTGTCCTATCGAGAGACCGGCGGTGCCATTTGCGAAGTGAATGCGGGTCCTGGATTTCGCATGCACGTCGCGCCCAGCGAAGGTACCCCACGTGATGTAGCGGGCCCCGTTATCGACGGGCTGTTCCCGCCGGGACAGCCAAGTCGAATTCCGATCGCGTCGATTACCGGTACCAACGGCAAGACCACGACGTCAAGGATGCTGGCACATATTCTGAAACTGACCGGCAAGACAGTCGGTCTGACCTCCACGGAAGGTGTCTACATCGATGGCTCGCTGACGGTGTCCGGTGATATGACCGGTCCGGTCTCGGCGCAGATGGTGCTGCGCGATCCGTCGGTCGATGCGGCCGTCATGGAAACGGCACGCGGCGGCATGCTCCGCGGGGGCCTCGGTTTTCCATCGTGCAATGTGGCGTGCTGCCTGAACATTTCGGCAGACCACCTAGGCATGAAAGGGGTCGACACGCTGGAGCAACTGGCCGAGGTGAAGCGGATTCCCATCGAGGTGGCAGAGGACGCAGCCGTATTGAATGCCGACGATCCGCATTGTCTCAGAATGGCGGACTACACCAATGCGGCACGCCTTTGCTATATCACGATGAATGCCAACCACCCACTCGTGAAACAGCATATCCAGGCAGGCGGCCAGGCATTTGTGCTCGAAGAAGGCATGAACGGCCACATGATCACGATCTATGCTGGTGATACCCATATTCCGCTGCTGTGGACGCACCTCATTCCAGCTACCGTCGAAGGCAAGGCGATGCACAACGTGCAAAACGCGATGTTCGCGGCGGCACTCGCCTACAACATGGATGTCAGCCTGGACAATATTCGTCAGGGTCTTCGCACATTCGGCACGTCATTCTTCCAGGCACCGGGTCGTATGAATATGTTCGATGAGCATCCGTTCAAGGTGATTCTCGACTACGCCCATAATCCGGCCGCCGTGAAAGCGATTTGCGAACTGGTGTCGCGGCTTGATGTCGACGGTCGACGCATTGTTGTTCTGGCTGCCCCGGGTGATCGCCGCGATGAGGACATCGCAGACATCGCGACGGTTGCTGCACCGCATTTCGACCACTTCATATGCAAGCGCGATGACAATACGCGCGGCCGCGATGGCGACGAAGTGCCAATGATGCTGAAGCGTGCATTGAACGCCGCCGGTATCGACGACGATCGTATCGATCTGGTGCCAGACGAACAAGAGGCTGTGATCGCCGGACTCGCCGCTTGTGCACCGGGTGACTTGCTGCTGATTCTCGGCGACAACGTCCGCCGCTGTTGGAAACAGATCATCTACTACCAGGTGGACGAGCAACAGGCCGAGAAAAAGACCGAGTCGGTCACGCTGGTACCGGTGCCGGAACTGTCGTTTGAGCTCGATCCCAGCCTCGAATTGATACAGGATGAGCGTGGCGTGCGTGTCGCGCGTGACGAAGACGGCGACTGATGTCAGAAGGCCGCTTTCCCGACACTATCGAGCTATCAGATGCGCGACGTCTGACCGGTATCAACGTTGTCTGGTCAGAACCATCTGCGGTTCTCGATTTGCGGATGTCGGACACAACACACGTCGCTTCGCTGTTTTCGGCCTGGAAGGCCGCGCTTGCCGAGTTATGTGATGCCCTTAACTGGGGCCAACCGCAAAGTGCTTGGCGCGAGTTCAAGGCGGGCGCGAGTTTCGTGTTCTCAGCGCCGGTGGATCGTCTGTACGTTGCGATTGAGATTGCTCGGCTCGCCTTGTTCACGGTCGCCAAGCGCCACGCGCTCAATCTTCGCTACGACGAAGACGAGGGCCCGATCAGCGACGACGATGATCAGGCAATCGCTGCGCTGAAAACAGCCTTGGCCGAAGAGCGACACCCACCGACGCTTGAGTTGCAGGCCGAAACGCTCGCTCGTAGCCAGACATTTCTGTGGGATGACGACATTGTCTCCGTTGGGCTCGGCAAAGGCAGCCAGCAGTGGCCAGCGGATCAGGTACCCGACAGTGTCGATTGGTCATCGGTGCATGACGTACCCGTCGCGCTGGTGACCGGCACCAACGGCAAGACAACGACGGTTCGACTCGCTAGCCGTATTTTGCGTGCGGCCGGTCATCGGGTAGGGCTAAGCTCGACCGACTGGATTGGTGTCGACGACGACATTATTGATCGCGGTGACTACTCTGGGCCTGGCGGCGCGCGCACGGTGTTGCGCGATACCCGCGTCGATGTGGCGATTCTCGAAACAGCCCGGGGCGGACTGTTGCGTCGCGGACTCGGCGTTGACTATGCCAATGCGGCATTGATCACCAACATCGCAGAGGACCATCTGGGCGATTTTGGATCTCAGGATGTCGGCGAGCTACTCAACGTTAAGTGGGTGCTCATGAAAGCGCTCGGCGATGGTGCCACGGCGGTGCTGAATGCCGATGATTCATTGCTACGAGAGCAGGCAAAGACGCTGTCCGTGCCGATCATCTGGTTCTCGCTGCAATCGGACAATCCGTTGATCGAGAAACACACGGCCAGCGGCGGCACGGCCTGCATTTTGCGCGATGAGACCCTAGGTTTCTTGCGGGGAACCCGGTGGCAGCCGCTGCTCTCTGTTGACGACGTACCGATTACGATGCACGGCGTTGCGCGCCATAATTGCGCTAACGCCCTTGCTGCCGCTGCACTGTGTCACAGCCTCGGTGCGAGCGATGAAGCGATTCGTCAGGGTCTGCAGGAAATGCAGCCCAACGACAACCCCGGACGTTGCAATGTGTTCCACGTCGACGGCTATGAGGTACTGCTCGATTTCGCCCACAATCCGGACGCGATGGCAGCCCTATTCGATATCGCCGAAGCACATCCCGCGAAGCGTCGCGTGCTGTGTTTCGGGCAGGCTGGCGATCGCACGGACGCGCAGATCCGAGAGCTGGCACAAGCCGCGTGGTCGATCGGTCTCGATCGTGTGGTGATCTCCGAACTCGCAGAATATCGGCGCGGGCGTGAGCCCGGCGAGGTGCCGCGCTTACTCAGCGAGGCGCTGGTGGGTGCTGGTGCGCAAACGGAACAGATCCATCAATATGCGACCGAGGCGGAATCCCTGGCGGATGCGATGAATTGGTGCGAGCCAGGCGATCTGGTCATCATGCTAGCGCTTGGCAAAGCCCGCGAGCTGATCGATCACCTGCAATCGCGTACGACGGACTAACGACACCGACCGCCTCGATTATTCCGCACTGATTTTTTGCTCGCGACGTGCGATGACTTCCTGCAAGCGCTCAAGCTTACGAGCGATCAGATCGCGCTCGGTCTTGAGTCTCTGGTTATCCGGCGACTCAGCAACATTGGTTTCCATCGCCTTCAGCTCTTCGGTCAGCGCCGCCTCGCGCTCTCTCAGGTTGCCGATGCTCTCGGCCTCAATCGCTTTGTCGAAAACGATCCGATCAGGACCGCCGCTACTGGTGTTCGCCACGGGTGTCTCATCCGGCGCGATAAAGCTCTGCTTGGGACTGAACGCTCGCGTGTTTACCAGAACCGGCGAGGCAATTTCGATGCCCGCCTCATGCAGCGCATCCATCGTGGCAGCCCGAAGCTGGCGTCGTTTGCCCAGCACCGACTTCACATCGGTCAAAAGGCCGGCGATGGCATAGGTCACCGAGAAATCACCCAGATGTTTAATCTGTACGTACGGGCTCTCGAGCCCGCACAGCCTGCCCGCGTCGAGTAACAGCGCTTCGATGCGGTGACGCGATACGTCGTAACCGAGTGATAGTTCAACTGACAAGATGGTGCCAGAGTTGCGCATAACGCGAACCGGGTTGCTGACCATGAACATGTTGGGCAGCGTCGTCAGATCGCGATCCTCGGTTTGAATTTCGGTATGCAGCAAATCCATCTCGGAGACTCGGCCAAAATAGTCACCGACGTGAATGTAGTCGCCGAGCTTAAAACTGCCGACTGCGCGTAACATGATGCCGGCCATGATGTTGCCGACAATATTGGTTGATGACAGCGCAATCGTAGCACTGATAATGATGCCGTACAGGCTGAGTAAGGATCCGCGAGTGCCGTCATTGACCGGTACCGTCAGGATAATGATCAGGACACCGAACAGGACCATCGCCACCGTGAGCATCTGTCGCTGAAACTGCTTGTCAGGCTTGTCGGCGAACCACTGGTCCAGGCGGCGATTCAGCAAATAGATGGCACCGCAGACCAGGCCGATGATAAGCAGCGTCTGGAAGCCGATGGTAAGCAGCGTCAATAGAGTCATGGCAATGCGAGGTCAGGATGCGTCAGTGCCGAGTTTAGCAGACCGTCGCCAGACAGCTGCCTCAGCTGGGCGGTGCAATGTTTTGCCAACCTGGCCGGTCTCATTGACGTGACTTGAGAATTGACGCAAGCCCCCGCATGATTTCGCCACCGGCACACCTTTCAGGCAATGGAGATACGCAATGACGGATTACACCCCACCCAAGGTATGGACCTGGGACACCGAGAGTGGCGGCAAATTCGCCAATATCAATCGACCGATTGCCGGGCCGACGCACGACAAGGCGTTGCCGCGTGGCGATCACGATCTGCAATTGTATTCGCTCGCGACGCCCAACGGTGTCAAAGTGACGGTGTTGCTCGAAGAGCTGCTTGAGGCGGGTGTCACGGGCGCGGAATACGATGCCTGGTTGATCAACATCCAGGAGGGCGATCAGTTCGGCAATGGTTTTGTATCGGCCAATCCCAACTCGAAAATCCCGGCGCTACTGGATTACGCCGAGGAGACGCCAGTACGCGTTTTCGAATCTGGCTCCATACTGCTATACCTCGCGCAAAAGTTTGGTCATTTCCTGCCAGACGATCCGCGCGAGCGCATTGAGGCGATGAACTGGCTGTTCTGGCAGATGGGTAGCGCCCCGTATCTCGGCGGTGGTTTTGGTCACTTCTATAGCTATGCGCCGACGAAAATCGAGTATTGCAGCGATCGCTTCGCGATGGAGGTGAAACGACAGCTCGATGTGCTGGATCGACATCTGGCCGAGCACGAGTACATGGCGGGCACTGCGTATTCGATTGCCGATATGGCGATTTGGCCCTGGTATGGTGCCGTGGTCGTCAACACGGTCTACGAGGCAGCGGAGTTTTTGTCGACGCACGAATACTCGCACGTCCTCCGCTGGCAACAGCAGATCGCGGAGCGCCCGGCGGTACAGCGCGGCAAAATGGTTAATCGCGCCTGGGGCGACCCGGCGGGTCAATTGCGCGAACGCCACGCGGCCAGCGATTTCGATGAGCGTACGCAGGACAAGATCGAAGCGGAGGAGTAGGCCGTGGCGCGGCGCCGCTAATTGATTGCTACGAATCGCGACAGCGTATCTTCGATGTCGGGTCGAATATCATCGCGACTGGCCGACCAGACCAATTTGCCCGCTTCGACCGGCGCGTTAAGTCCGGCGATGTTGTGCTCAGCGGTGAGTTTCTCGGTGGAGACACCTGTCCCGGCAACAGTGCGTTAGTTCAAAAAGACGCTCTGAAGCTCGGCCACCGCTTCGTGTGTACCTGTCATAACCTCAGGTATGGCATCGGTCGTCATACCGATCCGCGTCATGGCGTCCTCATCGATAGGTGGCGCATCGTCCAGGTTTTCGCTGCTGAGCTCCGCGAGTACCGCCAGTGAGTTAGCGATATGTACAACATCAACAATGGCGCTCGGTGTGTCTTTCGCACTGGGGTCGTGATGGTACAGAGCGACGGCAGCCAGGTAGTCGGGTAGCGACCAGGCGGTCATCAATGCAGCACCTACCGCCGTATGGTCGAAACCGAAGATATCTTGCTCCGCTTTTGAGGTTTGCGTGCCGTCGGTGGTTTCGATCGCGAGTAGTAGCGCTTCGCGCGACTGCTCAGGTCGTTGACTGAACAGAACAAGCTGACCGACGTCATGTAACAAGCCAGCCATGAACAAGGATTCGCGAGTTCGAATTTTTAGCGTTTTGGCGATCGTCTTGGCGGCGGCGGCGCTGTACAAGCTATGCATCCAGAAGTCTTTCTTCTGAACCAACTCATTGGGTATGCCGTCCAGCGTACTGCGTGCGCACAAACCAAACGCAAGGTCCCGGACTTCTTGTGCACCTACCACTGCGACCGCTCGATCCACTGCGGTAATGGGGACACCCGAATTGTACAAAGCACTGTTCGCAATGCGCAGCAATGCAGCCGCTAGCCCGGGGTCCTGTTCGATCAACGCGCCAATATCCCAGGCGCTGCTGTTCTCATCATTCAACAAGTCGCTGATACGGAAAGCAATATCCGGAAATGTTGTGAGCTCTGTAACTTCGTTCGCGATCGCTGTGGCGGACATCGGTGCTTCCAAAAAACCTATGTCCAGTCTTTGGCGTCCGTTTTCGCGAATTCTTGAAACTTGCCTAAAGAATGTTGTCAGTCCACCGCTATGATCGCATCAGGGTTGGAAATCTGATGGTCACGGTCCACCAAAGTTCCTGCGAGCTTTGATTGACCGGACATGGATTGTCTGCCAAGTAGTCAGAACATAACCGGGCACTGCATGACGATGTGATACCCGGAGAGATTGAGGATCGACATGCTGAGAAATCTACTGAAGTCTAACGAGACTGATTCCGCCGCGGAACAGAACGAGCACAACGCCAAGCTCGCCTACATCATAGATAGCTCTGAAGCGGCTTTTATGATGGTGGACAGAGATTTCGTTATCACCTACGCGAACAAAGCAACGATGAGTATTCTGCGTGATAACCACACGGAGTTCAGAAAGATCTGGTCTGGATTTGATGCAGAGAAGATCATCGGTACTTGTATTGACCGGTTCCATAAAGACCCCTCACATCAGCGCAGCATGATGTCGACGCCGATGCAGCAACCGTTCAAGACCCGCATCAAAGTCGGTGAATTAACGTTCGCGCTAACGGTGACCGCTATGTTCGATACAGCGGGTGAATATTGCGGCAATACCCTCGAGTGGCTGGATATCACGAACGAGATTGAGTCAATTCGACGTGACATTGAACAGCGCTGCAGAATCGAAGCGACGACAGCATCGCAAGCGGTGGTTGAATTTGACCTGGACGGCAAAATCCTCGCGGCGAATGACAATTTCTGCCAGGTGATGGGTTACGCAAGCCACGATATTGTTGGCAAGCAACACCGCGTGTTGGTCGACGAGCAACAAGCAGCGAGCGCGGAATACACACAGTTCTGGCAGAAACTCCAGGCCGGCGAATCAACATCCGGGGAGTATCGTCGCGTCGCGAAAGACGGTAGCACCGTCTGGATTCGCGGCACTTACGCGCCGATCAAAGACGAACTCGATAAGGTGATCAAAGTCATCGAGACGTCTGACGATATCACCAGCGACAAGAGACTGCGCGATGAGATCAACGATGCATTGGCTGAGACTGCGGAAGTAATGAAGTCGGTGTCCGACGGTGACCTAACTCAAAGAGTCGCTGGCAACTACTCGAAGACACTCGACGAGCTGAAACTGTCCGTCAATAACACGCTGGAACAACTGTGCGGCACCATCGCAGAGATAACGGGAGTAGCAGATACGGTTGGTCAGGGCGCTCGCGAGATCTCTCAGGGCAACAACAATCTCTCCGAGCGTACTGAGCAACAGGCGTCGAGTCTTGAAGAAACCGCGTCGAGCATGGAAGAGATGACCGCCACGGTACAAAGCAACGCAGACAACGCCGCTGAAGCCAAACATCTCTCGGCAGATGCGCATGACAACGCCCGGAAAGGCGGTGACGTCGTTAAAAGTGCTGTTGAGGCGATGGATGAGATCAGCCGATCCAGCGGTAAGATTTCAGACATCATCGGCGTGATCGATGAGATCGCGTTTCAGACAAATCTGTTGGCATTGAATGCCTCGGTCGAAGCTGCACGCGCTGGAGAGCAGGGCAGAGGCTTCGCCGTGGTTGCGAGCGAAGTCCGTAACCTCGCCGGCCGGTCCGCTACCGCTGCCAAGGAGATCAAGGAGCTGATCCAGGACTCTGCGGGTAAGGTGAGCGAGGGCTCTCGACTTGTGAACCAGTCGGGCGAGACGTTAAACGTCATTGTCCAAAGCGTCAAGAAAGTCTCCGATATCATTGCTGATATTGCGACGGCGAGCGTCGAGCAATCCGAGGGAATCTCACAGGTCAATTCGGCGATCAGCCAAATGGACGACCTGACACAGCAAAACGCCGCGCTTGTGGAAGAATCCGCTGCTGCGAGCGAAACGCTGAATAACCAGGCGCAGTCGTTGTCCCATCTGGTACAAAACTTCAGACTGCCCAGTGGTGCTATCGCCAGAATATCAGCGTCCTCTGGGCAGGTGGAGCGTCGCTCCGCTTCACGACCATGGGCTGACAAGGCACCGGCATCATCGCCACGCCGAGGCAATAACGTGATACCCGAGCCGACAGTCGCGAACAGCGGCGACCACGATGAGGCTTGGGAAACGTTCTAATCGTTGGATTGCCGCGGCGGGTTCCGATCGGACTGTCATCCTGTACATTCGCGACGTTGTCAGAGCGGTGAAATAAAGGGTGGCGGTGATACCGCCACCCTAATCTCGCGATCTTCGTCTACTGCTCTATCTCGAACGTAAAGCGTTTTTCGAGACCCGATACGACGACAGCGCGCCCGTCGATGACGCGTGGCTGGTAACGAAAACGTTCGAGCGCCTTCAGCGCGGCACGCTCAAACCCCGGGTGACTTCGCGCCGTCACTTCCACATTGATCGCGCGGCCTTGCTGATCGACGCCGTAGCGTACGTCGACGTAGCCTTCAATTCCGCGTTGCAGCATGCGCTGCGGATAGATGGGCTCAACCGCGATGATCGTGACGAGCGCCGCATTGTCTCGCGTTGTGCCAGGCAGGCCGGTGACGGTAGGTCCTGGATCGAGCACGAGCGGTACGTTGATGCCGTTGCCGTCCGGGTTCGCGGTCGTTTGCACCGGTGTCAATCGGATCGGCGGACCTTCCGGTCCTTGTGTCGGCGTACCAACTGGTTTGTCGATGGGTTCCGGTGGCTGGTTCCTGATCGGCTTGGGCGGTGCTGGGGCCGGTGTCACTATTCTGAGTACGTCGTGTGTTACTGACTTGGTGAAGATCGGCTTTCCACCCTGTATTAGCATCGTCATCAATGCCAACAAAGCCACCGTGATACCGCCGGACGAGGTGATTGCCATCGATACGCGTTGCATCATAGTCATACTCCTTTACCTTTAACTAACAAGTATCAGCGTATGATACCTTGAACCAGAAAGTAAATATTGATTTACTTTTTTGTTCAAGGTATGTTGATTGAACGACGATTAAGTAGTGCTATGGCGAGAACAAATCCACCTTTCATGACGGGCGTACCCGAGTTGTTGCTGCTGCGGCTATTGTCGCAGCGCGCGATGTACGGTTATGAGCTTGTGCGCCAGATTCAGCTGGCGACCGGTGAGGCGATTCGGCTGGGAGAGGGGGTGATCTACCCGTCTCTTTATGCACTGGAAAAATCGGGTGCGCTGAAAGCCGTGCGTCGCAAGGTCGGCGCACGCGAACGCATTTACTACTCGACCACCGCGAAGGGCCGCAAGCGACTGACCCAACTCGAAGCGGACTGGGTTCGTATTCGAGACGCTATCGCATTGTCTGGAGAGATCAGCATTGACTCGGCTTGATCCACATCGACTTTCGGTCTTGCTGTACCAACTAGGCATGCCGCAGGGTGATGCCGATCGGATGGCAGAAGAATGGCTGGCGCATTTAGAAGACCTGTGCTCGGAGCCATTAGTCGACGGCCAGGATCGGGCATCGCTATTGCTCGGTGATGTGTCGATGCTGGTGCAGGGTGTCGGTGCTTTGCAGGTCACGCGTTCTATGCTCGAAGAGCGTATGCGATGGTTTGCGATGCTGCGTTGGAGTGGCGCCGGTATCGGTGGATTGCTGACCACCTTCTGTTTGTTCGCGATGATGAACAGCGCGATCAGCCTCTGATTAACGGATCTGCAAAATCTCGAGTAACGCCTGTGCAAGTGCCATTGCAGAGGCCGGGTTTTGTCCGGTAATCAGCGTACCGTCGACGACCACACACGGCTCAAAGTCATCTGCTATTTCTACCAACGCACCACGTTCTCTCAACGTTGATTCGAGCATGAACGGCATCAGTTCTGCTTTGTCGGTCGCGATTTCTTCGCTATCAGAAAACGCGCTGATGCGTTTCCCTGCAATCAGAAAGGTCTCGTTGGGCAGGCGCACGTTCACCAGTGCAGCTGGTCCGTGGCAAATAGCCGCAACCGGTTTGCCGGCGAGATGCATGGTGCGCACTGCATCGGCGACTGACGGATGCGTCGGCAGATCCCACATCGTGCCGTGACCACCAGGAAAGTAGATTGCAGCCATGTCCTCGGTCGTGATGTCGCGGAGCGCTTGTGGCTGCGCCATGGCAGCGCGCACGTTGGCATCGTCAAGAAACGCCTGATTGACTTTGTCGTCATCATCGCGAGAACTGGGATCGATCGATGCCGGCCCACCATTCGGTGTCACGAGCACAACGCGAATGCCCGCCTGCGTCAGCACCCACCACGGGTAAGCCGCTTCTGTCAGATGAAAGCCAGTGGCCGCCGCGTCAGTGTCATCCGCGCTGCCGAGTCGGTCGTGACCCGTCAATACAAACAACACCGTCTGCTCACCGGAAACCAATTGTCGATGCATGCGGCTCATGAGGAGGATAGTTTAAGGGATGTGGCGAGGCGAAGCAGGGGGTTCCGCTTCTGCTAAGCTTGGCCGCTGCGACGTAACACGACAAGGGCAACGCATGGGACCATTGAGTGGCACAACGGTTATCGAAATCAAGGGCATTGGACCGGGCCCGTATGCCGGGATGCTGATGGCCGATCTCGGTGCGGACGTCATCGTCGTGGAGCGGGCGTCGACGCCCAGTGGTCTCGGTCTGCCGGCGCAATATGAAGTGACTTCGCGCGGCAAGCAATCGATCGCGCTTGATCTGAAGAACCCGGATGGTCTCGCCACGTTAATGCGTTTGCTCGCGAGCGCCGATGTGTTGATTGAGGGGTTTCGTCCTGGCGTGGCGGAGCGGCTTGGTTTTGGGCCAGGTGACTGTCACGAGATTAATCCGGCCTTGGTTTACGGCCGTCTGACCGGCTGGGGCCAGCATGGTCCGTTGTCGCAAACCGCGGGCCACGACATCAATTACATCGCGCTGATCGGTGCCCTCGCGGCGATCGGCACAAAGGCAGCGCCGGTGCCGCCGCTTAATCTCGTGGGTGACTACGCAGGCGGCAGCCTGTTTCTGGTGATCGGCGTGCTCGCCGCATTGCTTGAGGCACGACAGTCCGGACAAGGCCAGGTGGTCGATGCTGCGATCACAGACGGTGCGGCGCATCTGATGTCACCGTTTTATGGCTGGCATAACGCCGGCGGTTGGCAGCGTACACGCGAAACGAATATTGTCGATGGCGGCAACTATTTCTATGGCGTCTATGAAACGAGCGACGGCAAGCATGTGGCTGTCGGCCCTTTGGAGCCACAGTTTTATGCGCAGTTCATCGAACTGGGTGGATTCGATCCGGCGGTGTTTGGCCAGCAGGCGGGTCCCGGCGACTGGGCCGAGAAACGCGCTTTGCTCGCTGAGCAGTTACGAACCCGTACACAACAGGAATGGTGTGAGACGTTCGCTGGCAGCGCCGCCTGCGTTGCGCCGGTACTCGATTTTGTCGAGGCCACCGAGCACCCACACAACGTGGCGCGTGAGACCTACATCGATTTGAAAGATCGGAAGAGAGTCGTGTAGGGTAAGATAATAGATCTCGGT